>OIZL01001010.1_pt1 | contig 17190 bp, 14 predicted proteins | sample 1588541 | NCBI WGS metagenome assembly OIZL01 (sample SAMN03283285) | human gut metagenome | biome: human-associated habitat; material: feces | host: Homo sapiens | place: Peru | collected 2012 | reverse complement strand
AACGAGTTGCAAATGTAACAAAATATCCAGACAAAAAAATTGTAGAATTTAAAAACGATTATGAACTAATAGATAATGGAATAATAACAACAGAGATGTATGAGAAGTTAAAAAATAATGATAATATTTATAATCTAACAGTAACAGAATACTTAAGACTAAGAGATATATCATCAAAAGAGAGTTATAATATAAATAAAGCAATACAAACAGGAGTAGTTAAAGAGAACACAATATATGCAGATTATTTTGCAAAAACTTGTGGATTTAAAAACAAGAAGGAATTACTAAAATACACAAAAGCTGTATTCGAACTAGCTGACAAAGAAAAAAAGATGCTAAATTTAATAAAATAAAGCATAACACTTGATTTTTTTAAACAAATATAGTACAATATTTGTGTTAACAAAATTACCTTTTACTTAGCTACAAGAGTTAACACCGCTTTAGTTCAGTTTAAGGCATATAAAATTTATAGGAGGTGTATACTATGACAAAAGAAAGAAAACAAGAAATAATTTCTACATACAGAAGAGATGAAAAAGATACTGGTTCTTCAGAGGTTCAAATTGCTTTATTAACAGAAAGAATTAATGAATTAACAGCACATCTTAAAATTCATACTCATGACAATCATTCTAGAAGAGGTCTTTTAAAAATGGTTGGTAAAAGAAGAAATTTATTAAACTACTTAGCTAAGACAGATGTTCAAAGATATAGAGACATAGTTGAAAAATTAGGTTTAAGAAAATAATATGTGCATTAGGACGTTTAAAAAAGTTTAAACGTCCTAAGTTGCGTTTTATGGTGTTAATTTTATCTTGATTTATATTATAGTGGTAGCTTGTATAATGTGTATTTCTAAAAAGTACATATTATAAAGGTTACAAACTAATAATATATATCAAGAAATTTATATATATAAAGGAGAAGAATATGTTTAAAAGTTATGAAATGGAATTAGCAGGAAGAAAACTTGTAATTGAGTCAGGAAAAATTGCTGGTTTAACAAATGGAAGTGTTGTAGTTAAATATGGAGATACTGTTGTAATGGTTAATGTTACAGCATCAAAAGAGCCAAGAGATGGAATAGACTTTTTTCCTCTTTCAGTTGACTACGAAGAAAAATTATATGCAGTAGGAAAAATACCTGGAAGTTATTTAAAAAGAGAAGGAAAACCATCAGATAAAGCTATTTTAACATCAAGAGCAATAGATAGACCTTTAAGACCATTATTTCCAAAAGATTTTAGAAATGATGTATGTGTTGTTGCAACTGCATTATCAGTTGAACAAGATAATTCACCAGAAGTTGCAGCTATGATAGGAGCTTCAGCAGCACTTTCAATATCTGACATACCATTTGGTGGACCAACTGCTGCAGTAAATGTTGGATATGTAAATGGAGAAATAGTTATAAATCCTACACAAGATCAAAGAGAAATATCAGACTTAACATTAACAGTAGCAGGAACTAAAGAAAAGATTGCTATGATAGAAGCAGGAGCAAATGAAATACCAAATGATATTATGTTAGAAGCAATAAAAGCTGGACATAAAGAAATAATAAAAGTTTGCGAATTTATAGAAAAAATAAAAGAAGAAATTGGAAAACCTAAATTTGAATATAAATCATTTGAAGTAGATCATGAAGTTTATGAAGAAATAGAAAAAGAATATAAAGATAGAATGTATAAAGATGTACAAGCTACAGATAAAGAAGTAAGAGATGCAAATATGGACAAGCTACAAGAGGATGTTGTAGCATATTTTACGGAAAAATATGGAGAAGAAGAAACAGAAGCAAAACTTACAGATATAAAAGAAAGCTTATACAAATTAGAGAAAAAATGCGTTAGAGAAATGATTTTAAAAGAACATAAAAGACCAGACGGAAGAACAATAGATGAAATAAGACCTTTATCTTGTGAAGTTGGTGTACTTCCAAGAGTACATGGTAGTGCAATATTTACAAGAGGTCAAACACAAGCTATGTCAATAGTAACTTTAGGAATGATTAGTGAAGAACAAATGCTAGATGGAATAGATGAAGAAGAATCTAAAAGATATATGCATCAATACAATTTCCCAGCATATAGCGTTGGTGAAGCAAGACCATCAAGAGGACCAGGAAGAAGAGAAATAGGACATGGAGCTTTAGCTGAAAAAGCATTAGTTCCTGTTATACCTTCAAAAGAGGATTTTCCTTATGCAATAAGAGTAGTATCTGAAATATTAAGTTCAAACGGATCTACATCACAAGCAAGTATTTGTGGTAGTACTCTTGCTTTAATGGATGCAGGTGTTCCAATAAAAGCTCCAGTTGCTGGTATTTCTACAGGTCTTATTACTGATCCAGATGATCCAAATAAATATATAATGCTTACTGATATTCAAGGATTAGAAGATTTCTTTGGAGATATGGACTTTAAAGTTGGAGGAACACACAAAGGTATTACAGCTATACAAGTTGATATCAAAATAGACGGATTATCATATGATATTATAAAGGAAGCATTTGAAAGAACTAAAATTGCAAGAGATTACATCTTGGATGAAATTATGTTAAAACAAATTGCAGAACCAAGAAAAGAAATATCTAAATATGCACCAAGAATTATTAATACTAAAATCAAAGTAGAAAAAATAAGAGACGTAATTGGACCTGGTGGAAAAATGATTAATAAAATAATTGATGAAACAGGTGTAAAAATTGACATAGAAGAAGATGGAAAAGTATTTATTTATTCTACCGATTCTGAAGCTGGAAAAAAAGCTTTAAATATGATTGAAGATATTGTAAGAGAAATAGAAGTTGGCGGTGTATATGAAGGAACAGTAACTAAAATTATGCCATTTGGAGCATTTGTAGATGTCGGATGTGGAAAAGAAGGATTACTTCATATTTCAAAAATTTCTAAAGCTAGAATTGATAAAGTTGAAGATGTGTTAAAGGTTGGAGACAAAGTAACTGTTAAAGTTTATGAAATTGATGATCAAGGAAGAGTGAATTTAATAACTAAAGAACTAGACGAAATAAAAGAATTAGAAAAACAATTAAAAGAGGATGCAGCAACAAACGAAGAATAATTTTTACCAAAATTTGCACTTTTTTATTAATTGTAGTATAATAGAAAAGTGCAAATAATATAATTGTATAAAATATATAAATAATAGGAGTAAAAAAATGGAGTTTTTGTATATTGTGCAACAAGCACTTATATGGATAACAACAATATTTTGGATATATCAATTTGCTATAAGTATATGTGCATTAATTAATTTCAAAGATAAACCATTATTAGAAAACAAAAATCACAGATTTATGGCAATTATACCAGCACATAACGAAGAAAATGTTGTGGAAAATTTAATAAAAAGCTTAAAAAAACAAGATTATCCAAAAGAATTATATGATATTTATGTTATAGCTGACAATTGTACTGATAAAACAGCACAAATAGCAAAAAATGCAGGAGCTATTGTATATGAAAGATTTGATTCTATGCATAAAACAAAAGGAGCAGCACTAAACTGGTTCCTAGCACAAAAAATAGAAGAAGATGCACCATATGATGCTTTTTGTATATTTGATGCAGACAATGTTGTTGATATAAATTTTATTAAAAATATGAATAAAAAACTATGTCAAGGTGAAACTGTAGTTCAAGGGTACAGAGATATAAAAAATCCAACAGATAGTTGGGTAACAGCTGGATATGCAATTTTTTATTGGACAATGAACAGATTTTATCATTTAGCAAGATACAATATTGGACTATCACCATTAATAAATGGTACTGGATTTATGGTAAGATTTGACCAAATTAAGCCAGAAGGATGGAATACTAAAACATTAACAGAAGATATAGAATTTTCATTGAAACAAATAATAAAAGGAAAGAAATTAGGTTGGGCAAGAGATGCTATAGTATATGATGAACAACCAGTAGACTTTAAACAATCTTGGTCACAACGTTCAAGATGGACAGTTGGACATATTCAATGTATGAAAGAATATACTACTAAATTAGCTTTAGCAGTTAAAGAACACAAAACAGTAATGAATTTTGATGGATTACTATATATTGTTGGAAGTATACCAATATTTGTAGCTTCAATTGCTTTACTACTTATAAACTCTTTGCTATATTTAGGAAGTGGACTTTCACTAGTACAATTAATGGAAAGTTATGTAAGATATGTAATACCAACATTTCTATTACCAGTATTTACAGCAATGCTTATAATGAAAATGGAACATAAACCAATTAGACCTATGGTAAAAGGGTTAATTTGCTATCCATTGTTCTTAGGCTCTTGGCTTTTAATAAACTTTAAATGTTTATTTAAAAGAGAAACTACATGGGAAAAAATTGAACATGTAAGAAGTATTAATATAAATGAAATGGCAAAAATTGAAGAACATATTTAGTTATATAATTTTTAAAATATAAAAGGAAGTAAACAAGAATCCATATGTTTACTTCTTTTTTATATAATAGGAAATTTCTCCGAAATTCCTACTATATAAAATGCTATAATCGCTATATAAGCATAAATTTAAAAAAAGTATTTATTTTTTTAGATTTTAATTATATAATATAACCATATATTTTATATAGGAGATTAAATATGAACTTAAATAAAAATATCGATATAAATTTTAATTTCAATTTCAATAATAAAATAAAAGTTTATGCCTTTGTTGGACAATCTGGTACTGGTAAAAGTTATAGAGCCCAAATGGTTGCTGGTGAGTATGATATCCATTATATAATAGATGATGGACTATTTATAAAAGATAACGAAGTTATAGCGGGAAACTCAGCCAAAAAAGCTCCTACCAAAATAGAAACAGTTAAACATGCACTTTTTTTAACAGAGGAGGAAAAACAAGAAGTAAGAAAGGCAATAAAAAAATACAAACCTGAAAGTATTTTAATACTTGGTACCTCTGATGGAATGGTTGAAAAAATTGCTGAAAATTTAAACCTACCTAAAATTGAAAAAACAATTTATATAAACGAAATTGCAAGCCGTGAAGAAATGGAAACAGCAAAACGAATTAGAACGATTGAAGGAAAACATGTTATTCCTGTTCCTACATTTGAAATAAAAAAGGATTTTTCAGGGTATATACTTGATCCATTACAAATATTTAAAACAAAAGGAAAAGGAAAAACACCATATATATCTGAAAAATCAATTATTAGACCTACATTTAGTTATTTGGGAAATTTCACAATATCAGATACTTTTTTTAGACAAATTGCTGAATATTTGGCAAGTAAAACAGATTTTATTGATAGAATAACAAAAATTAGAGTTGATAAGTCACCAGAGGGACCATATATATATATGGAAGTAATAGTGAATTACGGATATAATATTGCAAATGGATTAGTAGAATTTAAGAATAAGACTAAAAAAGAAATTGAAAAATTAACAACGATGAATGTTCAAAAAATTGATATAGTTGCAAAAGGAATAAAAATTAAAGAGGAAAAAAAGGAGGAATAATAAGATGAGTTTTATTGTAGCAATAGATGGACCTGCAGGTACAGGTAAAGGAACAATAACTAAATTAGTAGCTGAAGAGCTAGGATTAATAAATATAGATACAGGAGCAATGTACAGATGTGTTACTCTTGCATGCTTAAGAAATAACATTAGTGTTGATGATATTAGTGGAATTGAAAATATATTAGAAAATATAGATATTAAATTTAAGAGAGAAAACGGCGAAATAATAACAATATTAAATAATGATGATGTTTCAAAGGAAATTAGAACACCGGTTGTTGATGAGAATGTTGCAAAATATGCTGCTATTAAATGTGTTAGAGATAAAATGACAAAGCTACAACAAGAAATGAAAAAGTTAGGAAATATAATAATGGAAGGAAGAGATATAGGAACAACAATATTTCCAGATGCAAATGTAAAAATTTATTTAGATGCATCAATTGAAGAGAGAGCAAATAGACGATATAAACAAAATTTAGAAAAAGGTATAAACGAAAGCTATGAAGAAGTCTTAGAAAATATTAAGCAAAGACATATTTTAGAAACAACTCGTAAAATTAGTCCGTTAAGAAAAGCAGATGATGCTATATTGGTTGATAGTACAAATTTAACAATAGAAGAAGTAAAACAAGAAGTGTTAAAAATAATTAAAGAAAAAACAGGAGATTATAATAATGGTAAGGGTGATTGTTAAATTTTTAGTAAGAATATTTACTTTGGTGGTATTTAGAGTACAAACATACGGACAAGAAAATATTGAAAAAGATAAACCATATATAATGTGCGCAAATCATACTAGTAATTGGGATCCACCAATTTTATATACAGCTACCAAACGAGAAATGTATATGATGGCAAAAGAAGAGCTATTTAGAAATAAATTTATATATTGGTTTGCTAACAAAACTAATATATTTCCTGTAAAGAGAGGAAAAAAAGATATAGAATCTATAAAAAAATCAATTAAAGTTTTAAATGACAATAAAATATTGGCAATTTTTCCAGAAGGAACTAGAAACGGAATAATTAAAAATGGAAAAATACAAAATGGACCAGCTTATTTAGCTGCAAGAACTGGAGTACAAGTTATTCCTGTTAAAATAGAAGGGAATTTCAAACCGTTTACAAAAGTTAAAATTTATTATGGAAAACCATTAGATTTTTCAAGTTATAAATCTAAAAAGCCAGAAAAGGAGACCTTAGACTTAATCAGTACTAAAATTACTGAGGAAATATTTGGAGATTTAAAACAAATTATTAGTAAAGAAAGCTTATAAAATATAAGCTTTTTTCATATAACAGGGAAATATTTATTTTCTACCATATAAAAATAGCCAAACGCAATCTGTATGAGACTTTTCATTGTGTGATCATGCACAAGACATAGCAATATAATATAGAAAGCTATTCTATACCAAAATAAGTACACATAAAATATAAAAACAAAAAAATAAATAAAAATGTAAACTATAAAATTATTTTAAGGTGAATAATTATCATAAAAAAATGAGCATTTTAAGTTATTCACAGAGTTATCCACAATTTCCACAGTATAATACAACGGAAATATGTAAACAAAAAAGGATTACATAAATAATTGGTTTGAAAGCAAAATGTAAAGAAATAGAAATATTTTTGTAATATTTCAAAAGCAAAGAATACGAAAACACTAGAAATATCAACATCTACACGAGATGACAACTCTACAATGCAATTTTTCTAATTTATATACAACATTACAAAAATATTACAAATATCATAATATATAGTATTATACTATATAGAAAGAATGTGAATTAATTTATGAATATAAAAAAATTGTGGAAAAACTACAGAAAGATATCAGAGGTTGAATATTCAAATATAGATTTAAAACAATATACAATTATAGATGTAAGGAGTAGAAGAGAGTTTTCTGAAGGACATATAAATGGTGCAATAAATATTCCGCTTCCAGAACTAAATAAAAATATAAATAGATATGTTGCTTCAAAAAATAAAAATATATTGGTATACTGCCAGAAAGGTTCTAGAAGCAAAAGGGCTGCACAGATATTAGATGATATGGGATATACTAATGTATTTAATTTAAAAGGTGGTATTGAAAGCATATAAAAAATATAAACAAAAAAATAAAAAAATATTGTAATTTAATTTATTATTGATATAATAAGTATATATTATTAAGAAATAAGGAGAGAAAAATGATAAAAAAAGTTGCAATATTAGCTAATGGAGGAGATGTTTCAGGATTTAATGCTGTTATAAGAGGTATAGTTAAAACAGCAGAAAACAATGGAATTGAATGCTATGGATTTATAGAAGGTTATAGAGGTTTATTAAAAAATGAATATATTAAATTAGATTCTGCAACAACCGCTTCGGGAATTTTACAAAAAGGAGGATCTATAATTGGTTCTTCTACTAATGCGAACGTTTTTAATTACAAAGTTGAAGAAAATGGAGAAGTTGTATACAAAGACTTATCCGACTTATGCGTTGAAAATGTAAAAAAAGATGGATTTGATTGTATTTTTACTCTTGGGGGAGATGGCACACAAAAATCAGCTAGAGATTTTTCATTAAAAGGATTAAAAATAATAGGAATACCAAAAACAATAGATAATGATGTTGCATGTACAGAAATAACTTTTGGATATAATACAGCTGTATCAGTTGCAACAGAAGCACTTGATAGATTACACTCAACAGGTGAAACTCATCATAGAATAATGGTTCTTGAAGTTATGGGAAGATATGCTGGTTGGATAGCACTTGAATCATCTATTGCTGGTGGAGCTGATGTGTGCTTAATTCCTGAAGTTCCATATGATATTAATGTCGCAGCTCAAAAAATAGAGCAGAGAAAGAAAATGGGAAAAAGATTTAGTGTAGTAGTTGTTGCAGAAGGTGCTATGCCCAAAGGTGGAACTATAACAGTAGAAAACATAAGAAATAATGGAATTGGAGTTGATAACACAAAACTTGGAGGTGTTGGAGAAAGGGTAGCAAAAGAATTAGAGGCCTTAACTGGACTCGAGGCAAGAAATACAACACTTGGATATATGCAAAGAGGGGGAACACCAACTGCATTTGATAGAGTATTATCTACTAAATATGGTGCAAAAGCAATGGAACTTGCAATGGAAGAAAAATTTGGAGTATTAACAGTAATAAAAAATGGAAAATTAGACTATGTTTCTTTAGAAGACGTGGTAGGAAATAATAAACAGATTGGTGCTGTTTCTGGTAATACTGCAGAAAGCAATATAAGGAAAGTCACAAAGGATCATGATTTATATAAAACTGCAAAAGATATTGGAATTTCTTTTGGGGAATAAAAAAATAATCTGTGAATATATTATAATACAATATATAAAAATAAAAATAAAGGAGATAAAGAAATGGAAGAAAATGAAGAAAAATTCAAAGTTGATACAGAAAATTTGAAAAATGAAACTGTAGAAACGGCTAAAAAAGTAAAAGAAAGTGTTAAAGGAGTGAATATCAAAGAAGAAACCAAACACACCAAAGGATTTGTTACTGAAATGTTTAAAAAACCACTTGAGAAAATTAAAGAAGTTGCAGAAGATGATTCTGGAAAATATTTTAAAACGGCACTATTTTTATTAGTAATATGGGTACTTGCAATATTTATTGAATCTTCTTATTCAACAATTTCTCTTTGGGGATTTGCAAGAGCATTTAAAAATATTTTAAATGTAATAAAGAAAATTGCAGCTCCTATAATAGGCATTTTAGTATATGCTGTTATTGCTTTACTATTAAATAAAGATAACAAAAAGTCTTTAACTACAATTATATCAACAGTTACTGTTTGCTATTTACCAACAATAATTGCTTCAGTTGTATCTTTGTTAACTTTAATTAGTAGTAATATTTCAAGAATTACAATTCCTTTTGCTAATTTATGTTTTGCTGTATCAATTGTACTTAGCTACTTTGGATTTAAAGCAGTATTCGGAAACAAAGAAGATAATGAATTTATAAAAAAATTTGTTTTAATTCAAGCATTATATCAAGTTGCTTATATTGTAATAAGATTATTAGGAATATATATTTAAAAAAATTGGGCAGGACAAAAGAACATTTTAGTTGTTATTTGTTCTACCCAATTTTTATGCTTAATGAGTGTTTGGCATAACGGGCAAACACAAGACCTACCACTACATTGCCTACCTAATATTGAAATTAATTAATTTTTTCTAAACCATTATCTAGTAATAATTTGTATTGTATTTTGTTATTTATATATTGTAAAAAAACGTTAAATAGTATAAAATATAGAAGAAATTGTTTATTTAAGGAGCTATATATGAATAAAAAATGGGTATGTAATGAAGTAGATGCAAATAAGGTTAATAAAATTAAAGAAAAGTATAATTTAACAGACTTATTATCAAGCATATTAGTAGGTAGAGATATTGCACAAAATGAGGAAAAATTAAATGTATTTTTAAATCCAACAAGAAAAGATTTTTATGATCCGTTTTTACTACCAGATATGGAAATAGCTGTTAATAGAATTATAAAAGCTATTAATAATAAAGAAAAGATAATGATATATGGCGATTATGATGTGGACGGAATTACAAGTATATGTGTTATTAAAAAGTTTCTAGAAGCAAGAGGAGTTGAAGTAGAACAAGTTATACCAAATAGACTAGAAGAAGGATATGGATTAAATAAAGATGCTGTTGAAAAGATTGCTAAGTCAGGTTATAAACTAATGATAACAGTTGACTGTGGAATATCTGGAATAGAAGAAGTTGCATATGGAAACTCACTTGGAATTGAAACAATTATTACAGATCATCATGAACCACTTGAAGAATTACCAAAAGCAATAGCTGTTATTGATGCAAAAATAAAAACAAGTGTATACCCATTTAAACAATTAGCAGGAGTTGGAGTAGTATTTAAACTTATTCAAGCAATAAGTTTAAGAATGAACTTAGATGAAAAAGAATATTTAAAATATTTAGATTTAGTTGCTATAGGAACAATTTCTGATATTGTACCTTTAGTAGACGAAAACAGAGTAATTGCAAAACTAGGATTAAAACTTGTAGAAGTTACTAAAAATATAGGATTAAGAACATTAATAAACAGCTTAGGATATAACAAAATAAATTCAATGTGCATTTCATTTGGAGTTGCTCCAAGAATTAATGCTTGTGGAAGGATGGGACATGCTGAGGAAGCATTAAAGCTTTTTTTAACAGACAATATAAATGATGCAATTAATTTAACTAATATACTAAATAATTATAATCAAGTAAGACAAGAAATTGAAAAAAGCATATATAATGATGCAATAAAGAAAATAGAAGAAGAAAACATTGAAAATAAGAATTGCATAATTTTATCTGGTGAAAATTGGCATCATGGTGTTATTGGAATTGTTGCTTCAAAAATTACAGACATGTATTTTAAACCATCAATATTAATATGTATTGACGGAGAAAATGGAAAAGGTTCTGGTAGAAGCATACCTGGATTTGACCTACATGAAGGACTTTGTAAGTCAAGTAAGTACTTAAATAAATATGGTGGCCATGAAATGGCTGTTGGACTTAGTTTAAGTAAAGAAAATTTTGAAAAATTTAAAGTAGAATTAGAAAACTATTCAAAAGAATGTGAAATAGATAAAATTGTACCAATTATAAATATAGATAAAATAATACAAGATAAAGAACTAACAATAAATAATGTAAAAGACTTAGAAAAGTTGGAACCATATGGAGAAGCAAATAAAATGCCATTATTTATGTTTAAAAATCTAAAAGTTGACTCTATAAGGTCATTAACAGAAGGAAAACATATGAAGTTAACTTTAAAATCAGAAGGAAATAATATAATAACAGCAATGGGATTTAATATGGGAAATAGAGCAGAAGATTTTTTAATAGGAGATAGAGTTGACATAGTAGGAACTTTAGAAATTAATTCTTTTAATGGGATTGAAAATGTTCAATTTAATTTAAAAGATATAATGAAATCACTATAAAAGGGAATGATGAAAATGGATGAGATAGTTGAAAACGCAACAATAAATGATATTATTACTGAATTAAAAAAGAAAAAGAAAAAAGCAAATGTCAAGTTAGTATCAAAAGCTTATGAATTTGCAAACAAAAATCATGAAGGACAATATAGGAAATCAGGAGAGCCATATATAATCCATCCATTAGAAGTAGCATATATATTAACAACTATTGGATTAGATGAAGCAACAATCTGTGCTGCATTATTGCATGATGTTGTTGAGGATACACCTGTAACACATGAAGACTTATGCAAAGAATTTGGGGAAGAAATTGCAAATTTAGTTGATGGGGTTACAAAACTTGGAAAAATTCAGGAATATAGTACTGTAAAAGAACAACAAGTAGAAGACTATAGAAAAATGTTCCTAGCAATGGGAAAAGATATTAGAGTAATTTTAATAAAACTTGCAGATAGATTACATAATTTGAGAACTTTAAAATTTTTGAAACGTGATAGACAAATAGCAATATCAAGAGAAAGTATGGACTTATATGCTCCACTTGCAAACAGACTAGGACTTTATTCTATAAAGTGGGAAATGGAAGATTTATCTTTTAAATATTTATATCCCGAAGAATACAGAGAACTTGTTGAAGGAATAAATAAAAAAAGAGAAGAAAGATTAGCTTTTATAGAAAATATAATGGATAATATCAGAATAGAGCTTAAAAAACAGCATATCGATGCAGAAGTTACTGGAAGAGCAAAGCACTTATATAGCATATATAGAAAAATGAAAAGAGACAATAAGACACTAGACGAAATTTATGATTTGTTTGCTTTAAGAATACTAGTGAATTCAGTAAAAGATTGCTATGCTTCATTAGGTATTGTTCATGAACTTTATACACCAATGCCAGGAAGATTTAAAGATTATATATCTGTTCCTAAATCTAACATGTATCAATCATTACATACTACGCTTTTAGGACCAAAGGGAACACCATTTGAAATCCAAATAAGGACATGGGATATGCATAGAGTTGCAGAATTTGGTATAGCAGCACATTGGGCATATAAAGAGGCAAATAAAGAGAAAAAATCAGTAGTATCAGTTCAAGAAGATAAATTTGCATGGCTTAGAGAGTCTCTAGAGTGGCAAAAAGATATGCAAAATCCTGATGAATTTTTAAATACTTTAAAAACAGAATTATTTGAAGATGAAGTTTATGTATTTACTCCTAGAGGAGATATAAAAGTGCTACCTAAAGATGCTACCCCAATTGATTTTGCATATTCTATTCACGAACAAATTGGTCACAAGATGATTGGATGTAAGGTAAACAGCAAAATGGTACCAATTACTACAAAATTAAAAAATGGTAACATTGTAGAAATAATAACTTCAGACACACCTAAAGGTCCAAGTAGGGATTGGTTAAAATACGTAAAAAGTACAACAGCTAAAAATAGAATTAGCCAATGGTTTAAAAAAGCAGAACGTGATGATAACATTATAAAAGGAAAAGACTTACTTGAAAAAGAAATAAAAAGAATTGGAATGACTCAAACTGAGTTATATAAACAAGAATATGTAAATAAAGCTCTAGACAGATACAAATATTCATCAATGGATGATATGTATGCTGCAGTTGGTTTTGGAACAATTACACCTTCTAAAATAATATCTAGAATGTTAGAAGAATATAGAAAAGACCATAAAGAGCTAAATATAGAAGAAAAAATAGAAGAATTATCAAATGAAAAAAGAATTAATAAAAATTCAGCTGATAATGGAATTGTTGTAAAAGGGATTGACAATTGTTTAGTAAAACTTTCAAAATGTTGTAACCCTGTTCCAGGAGATGAAATAATTGGATATATAACAAAAGGAAGAGGAGTTTCAATTCATAGAACTGATTGTGTAAATGTTAAAGAATTATTAGGTGAAGACAATAGAATTATTGATGTTTCATGGTATGATTCAAATAAACCAACATCATATACAGTTGAAATTGAAATATATGCTAATGATAGAAATGGATTACTAGCTGACATAATAAAAGAATTGTCAAATTTAAAAACTAAATTACTTGCTGTAAACTCAAAAGCAAATAAAGAAAGAATTGCAACAACAGATGTAACTATAGAGGTTGAAAACTTAGATGAATTAAATAAAGTGTTAAGAGCTTTGAGAAAAATAGATAGCGTATATGAAGTTAAACGTAAAAAGTAAAAGGAAGAAGGAAAAACAAATGATATTAAAAAGACTTAAGGTACATACACCTGTGACAGAACCAACAAATTGTTATATTATAAAAGACGAAGAAACAAATGAAATGATGGTTATAGATCCGGGTGGAGAAGCGGATAAAATTTCTGATATGATAGAAATACTTGAAGCAAAGTTAAAATATATATATTTAACACATTGCCATGCTGATCATATTGGAGCTGTTAATCAAATACAAAATAAATATGGTGGAAAAATATTGATACACAGAAATGGAGCTAAAAATTTAGAAAACGATGACGTTGTATTGGCTACATATATAGGTGAAGATAAAATTACATTAGAAGCGGATTCAAGAGTTGATGATAATGACACTATACATATTGGAAATATTGAATTTAAAGTACTACACACACCAGGACACACAAATTGTTCAACTTCATTATATTGTGCAGAACAAAAAATGATATTCTCTGGAGATACTATATTTAGAGGAACATGGGGAAGGACAGATTTACCTACAGGTAGTATTGAAGATATAATGAAAAGTATAACAGAAAAAATTTTAGTTCTACCAGATGATACAATAATATATCCCGGTCATGGAAAATCAAGTATTATAAGAGAAGAAAAACCAATTTATTTAGATTTAAAACCAAGACTAGAATATTAAAAAGAAAAGGAGAGATAATTATGATACAAAAACCAAAAGGAACAAAAGACATTTTACCAGAAGATGAAGATAAATGGTCATATATTGAATCAACAGCAAGTTTTATTTTTGAAAACTATGGATTTAAAGCAATAAGAATTCCGACATTCGAATATACAGAACTTTTTGAAAGAGGAGTTGGAGACACAACAGATGTTGTACAAAAAGAAATGTACACATTTGAAGATAAAGGAGGAAGAAGTATTACATTAAGACCGGAAGGTACTGCAGGTGTTGTAAGAGCATATATAGAAAATGGAATGTCTAGTTTACCATCACCAACTAAAATGTGGTACAATATGTCGATGTATAGATACGAAAATGTACAAAAAGGAAGGCTTAGGGAATTTCACCAGATTGGTGCAGAAGTTTTAGGAACAAATTCGTATTTGGCAGATGTAGAAATAATACTTATGGCTAATGAATTATTTAAAATATTCAATATCCCAAATATAGAATTAGTTATAAATAGCATTGGTTGCCCAGAATGTAGAAAAAAATATCAAGAAAAATTAAAAGAGTATATAGAACCAAACCTAGATAAGTATTGTGACGTGTGTAAATCAAGGTTTGAAAAAAATCCAATGAGAATATTAGACTGTAAGGAAAAAACATGCAAAGAGTATAACAAAAATGCTCCTGCAATAACAGAATATCTATGTGATGAGTGTAAGGAACATTTTGAAAATGTAAAAAACACATTAAAAGAATTAAACATAGAATATACAATTGATACTGGAATAGTAAGAGGTTTAGATTACTATACTAAAACTGTATTTGAATTTATTTCTAAAGATGAAGGGTATACAGTTCTTGCAGGTGGAAGATATGATGGATTAGTAAAAGAATTAGGCGGAGCAGATACACCGGCAATAGGCTTTGCAATGGGAATGGAGCGATTAGTAGAAATATATGAAAAATATAATGCAAATCCAATAGAGCCAAAGAATATGCAAATATATATAGCAAACATTGGAAAAAAAGCCGGAATATATGCTACAAAACTCACACAGGATTTGAGAAAAAAAGGCATATATGTAGAAAAGGATGTATCAGAAAGAAGCTTAAAGGCGCAGTTTAAATATGCAGATAAAAAGAATGCAGAATATTGTTTAACAATAGGCGAAGAAGAAATTGCAAGCCAAAAGGCAAAAATTAAAAATATGAAAACAGGGGAAGAAATAGAAGTAAATTTATCAGAAGAACAATGGAAGCAAGATATTGCAAAGTAACAGTTCTAAAAAAATAATCCTTTGAATATATTAATATATAATAGCATATGGACAAAGGAGAAAATATAAAGATGATAAATTTAGCAGTAATTAATATAAAAGAAGTGGTAAAATATCTAGTAAAGTTAACTATAGTAATAACAGTTGTAGTTGCACTTACTAGATATTTTTCTACTTATAAAAATGCTTTGACAAATAAGTTTAGTGACAAAACATTTCTGGAATGTATAAATCAAACAATTCCAGGAATTAAAGTTATGAATAAAGCAGAAACAAAAACACCAAAGATAGAACCATTAAAAATGATGCTAAATATGGAATTAGCGATGATAGATACAATACACGAAGAGAAAATTACAAGTAATGGAGAAGAAAGAGTGAAAAATAATAATATAGAAGAACAGCCAACAAATGAAAAGGTTGAAGAAATACAAACAGGAGTAAAAACAGAAGTGTTGGAAAATAATGTGCCAACAAAATTTACAGATGAATATAATGGAGTAAAAATAAAAAATGGAACAGACAACAAACTTACAAAGGAAATACTAACACCAAATGTAAATATAAATATGAAAAATGTTTTAATTTTTCATACACATACATGCGAGAGCTATACACCAAGTCAAGCATATCCATATAAACAAACAGGTAATTTTAGAACTACAGATAGAAATTATTCGGTAGTAAGAGTTGGCAGAGAGTTAGAAAATTATTTAAAACCATATGGATATAATATAATACATGATGAAAGTTATCATGATTACCCTTCTTATTCTGGATCATATAGTAGTTCATTAGAAACAGTGGAAAAAATACTTAAAGAGAATAGTGGATATGATATAGTGTTAGATTTACACAGAGATGCAATAGGAGATAACACATATGCACCAACAGTAAAAATAGGAGAGGAATATGCAGCACAATTAATGTTTGTAATTGGTTCAAATGGTGGTGTAGATGAACATGAAAATTGGCAAGAAAATTTAAAATTTGCTGTAAAAGTACAAGAAAAAGCAAATGAATTATATCCAGGATTATTTAAGCCAATAATATTAAGGAATTCAGATTATAACCAGTTTGTATCTAAGGCAGCATGCATAATAGAAGTAGGAGCAACAGGTAATACACTTGAACAATGCCTAGCAAGCATGAAATACTTATCAAAAGTAATAAGGGAGCTTTAGTTTTTTTATAAATTAATAGGAGTAGAAATTTAATCTACTCCTATCAATTTATTTGCTTCGTCCTCCGAAAGATATCCGTATTTTACCATAGATTGTATCACCTTTTTTTGACGGCTTTTTGTTAAGTCAGGATTTTGTGTTGGAGCATAAACACTTGGAGCATTTGGAATGCCTGCTAACATAGTTGCCTCGTATAAAGTCATTTCTTGAGGTTCTTTAGTTAAATAACCATTACAAGCTTCCTTTATTCCATAATAGCCGTCGCCAAAATAAATTGTGTTAACATAT
>OIZL01001009.1_pt1 | contig 17206 bp, 19 predicted proteins | sample 1588541 | NCBI WGS metagenome assembly OIZL01 (sample SAMN03283285) | human gut metagenome | biome: human-associated habitat; material: feces | host: Homo sapiens | place: Peru | collected 2012 | reverse complement strand
ACATAGCCCCGGTCGCACGCGATGATGAACGAGCACTCATCTATGCCCTCCATCGGCGCGTAATCCCCGCCGGAGATCACCGCGCAAATCTTTTCACTGTCCATACTCTGCCTCCGAAAAAAATTCACGGCTGTCATTATACCATGACAGCCGTGAAAAATACAGATGGTTTACGCCTTTGCGGGGATATCCTCGCCGCGGATGTACTTGCCCAGCGGCTTCCACAGCAGCCAGCCCACAACAAGGCAGATCACAAGGTCAAGCAGCATGTAGCTGCCGTTGTAGAGCGCGGAGTAGAACCACGGCGTTGTCATCGTCATGCCGAAGAAGGTCTCCGGCATGTATTCGCCCCAGACCGTCGCGCCGACGACATAGTGGACCAGGAAGCGCAGCGCGCTGCCGAGCAGCGTGCCGTAGAAGAAGCCGAAGCGCTTCTTGCTGAACAGGCCCGCGAAGCCCAGTACGGTGAACGCGAAGATATAGTCGCCCAGCATCGACTGCCAGCTCCATGCATACGCGCCGTCCAGGAACAGCTGGAGCAGGCTGAACGCGAACGAGGCCAGCATACCCGGCCCGAAGCCCCAGCGGGAGCAGAACAGGAAGATCGGCAGCATCGACAGCGTGATCGAGCCGCCCTGCGGCAGCTCATAGAGCTTGAGATACCCGAGGATCTGCGCAAGCGCGATCATGATGGCCGCTTCGCACAGGCAGCGAAGGGTCAGCTTGGATTTTTTCATAAAAATCCCTCCGAAAATAAAAAAGTACCGCACACAACCGGATCTGTTGTCGTGCAGTACGCAGCGTCTCGATAGAACTCTTATACGAAGCAGCTTCCTACGCCGGCATTACCCGGATCAGGTTTAAGGGACCTGCGGATTTTTCCGCAATCTCAGCCGGTTTCCCAGCGCCCCTGTGTTCGATTGTCTGTGGTCTGGCCGTATTATACCGTCGCCGCGCCGTTTCGTCAAGCGCTTTCATCATTTTCCGCGCAAAAATCACAGGGCCTCTGCCAAGCAGAGGCCCTGTCTGTGTAAACGCTTATTCATCCTCCGCCTCGGCGGTCCGGGTTGCCTGTTCCGCGGACTTGTAGCGGCTGTAAGCCACGACAATGCGGCGGTTCGGCTCGGTGCCGGTGGAGAAGGTGGTGACCTCGGGATAGTCCTGAAGCGCGGCGTGGATGATATGGCGCTCGTAGGCGTTCATCGGCTCAAGGGTGAAGTTGCGGTGGTACTTCACGGCCTTGGCGGCCATCTTGCGGGCGAGCTGGCGGAGGGCATCCTCGCGCTTGCGGCGGTAATCGCCGGCATCCACGCTGACGCGCAGGCGCGTCTCGCGGTCGCGGTTGACGGCGTAGCCGGTCAGGTACTGGATGGCATCGAGCGTATCGCCGCGGCGGCCGATCAGCAGGCCCGCATCGCCGCCGACGAGATCGGCGCGATAGCTTTCTTCATCCAGCTGGTAGGCGTGCGGTACGGCATCGGAGCCCATATGCTCCAGCAGGCCCTTGAGGAAGGCTTCAATCTGCTCCTCAATGCTGCCGGGGGCGGCGGGGGCGTAGGTTTTCGGCTCGACGACGGACTTCGGCTCGACGACGGACTTCGGCTCGACGACGGACTTCGGCTCGACCGGCTTTTTCGCTTCGGCGGGCTTCTTCGGCTCGTTGGGCTTCTTTTCGGGCTTGGGGCGGTCGGTGCGCTGCTCCGGACGGCGGTCCTTCTTGGGCTGCTCGGGACGCTTCTTCGGCTCCTGCGGCTCGATCTTCTTGCCGGGGCGGGAAATGACGCTGGGGGTCAGCTCCGGGCGCTCCTTCGGCTTCGAGCGGGAAGCGGAGGACAGCGCGGTCTTGGGCGCGGACGGCTCATCCGGCACCTGATAGGTCACCTTGACCTCCGCCGGAGAAGCGCCGATGCCCAGAAAACCGGAGCGGGCGTTCTTCAGGACCTCGACGCTCACGCTGTCGCGATCCATCCGAAGCTGCGTCAGCGCGGCTTCAATGGCAAGCTCGATGGTCTTGCCGGTGGTAACGATTGATTTTTCCATGCTTTCTCCTTATTGCTCGTCCGAATAACGGTCCTCGCGGTAGGCTCTGCCGCGGGCGTAGGGACGATTCTCCTCGCCGCCGGCGGGCTTGTCGGAGGCTTCGCTCTCCTCGCCGTCCGCAGCGGTCTGCTTCTTGGCAAATTCCTTTGCCGCAGCCTCGCGCTCCTGCTTTTCGCGAAGCTGCTGCTTTTTCTTGCTGGTGTTTTCGACGATGCCGTCGGGGTTGGCCTGGCGCTTGGCGGCGCGGATGCGCTCCTTTTCTGCATCCTCGGCGGCACGCTCGGCGGCCTTCTGGCGCTTGATTTCATCCTCGGCATCATAGACCTTGCGGTAATGGACGGTCAGGAAGTAGTCCTGCACGATGCCGAACAGGGACTGGGTAATCCAGTAAATGGAAATGCCGAGCGGCATGATAAAGCCGAACCAGACGGAAACCAGCGGCATAATGAAGCTCATGGCCTTGCCGGTCGATTGCGCAGAGGCAACGGCGGCCTCGTCCTTTTCGCCCTTGTCGTTTTTGATGACGGTGTTGTTCATCTTCTGGCTGACGAACATGGACAGGAAGTTCAGGGCGCCGGAAACGACGGGAATCAGCGCACCGCCGATCTCGCTCCAGCCCGAAGCCTTCCAGACCTGCCAGTTCGGGGTCTGGCCGAGGTCGATGCCGAGGAAGGTGAAGTTAATGGACGTGGTTTTTACAATATCAGCGAACTGGGTCATGTCGCTGGCAGCAGCATACTGCCAATAGTAGTTGAGCTTATCGACCTCGACATTTTGCAGCGCGGCGACGGCGTCCTTGATGCTGGTGACGGTCGCCTCGTCGAGGTGGAGCAGATACGTCAGCGGCTCGCGGATGACGTTGTACAGCGGAAAGAGAAGCAGCAGCGGCAGGAAGCTCCAAAGGCAGCCGCCCATCATGCTGACGCCTTCCTCTTTATAAAGCTGGCTGACCTCCTGCTGATACTTCTGCTTATCGTCGCCGCAGGCAAGCTCGATCTGCTTGATTTTCGGCTGGAGCCGGGAGGTTTTCATCATCGCCTTTTTGCTCTTTGCGCTCAGCGGGAGCAGAATGAGCTTCACCGCGAGGGAAAAGAGGATCAGCGCGATGCCGTAATTGTCGAAAAAGCCGTAGAAAAACTCCAGGACATAGCCAAAGGGGATCTGAATGAACGGAATATTGAACATTGACATTCTCCTCTTGTGTGGATGGCGCAGCAGCGCCGGTACGGGTCACGGCACGGGGTCGTAGTAGTCGCCGTGATAGAATGGGTTGCACCGCAGCAGCCGTTTGAACGTCAGCCAGCTGCCCTTCGCAGCGCCGTATTTCTCAATCGCCTGTAAGCCATACTCTGAGCAAGTGGGCGTAAAGCGGCATTTGCCCGGAAAGGCAGGGGAGATAAAGCGCCGGTAAAACCGGATCAGAAGCAGCAGCACGCGCTTCATTGCGGCTCCTCCGCCAGCTCCAACCGCCGCAGCAGCGACGTCAGCGCCTTGGTCAGCGCGGCGTGATCGGCCTCGATCGCGGCGGTACGGACGACGACAACGATGTCGTAGCCGGCCTTGGCCTCGTTCAGGCGGTAAATCTCGCGCAGACGGCGGCGAATTCGGTTGCGCACCACCGCGTGACCGAGCTTCGTACTGACGGTGAAGCCCAGACGGCTCACCGGCTGCCCGTTGCGGCGGCAGTAGACCACCAGATAGCGGTTGGCCGCAGAGGCCCCGCGGTGATACAGGCGGCGGAAGGCCGAATTCTCTTTCAACGAAACGGTGTGCAGCATGGAACGGAAGCCTCCCCGGCGGCAGGTAAGATGATACGACAACGACGGCCGGAATGTGCCGTCAAATTTCTGCGGAGATGCAGCAAAAAGGCGAACAGAGATTCCTCTGTTCGCCCTCTGACTTGACATTCCAGCAGTACGGTGCGGTCACGTTTCCTTAGGCGGACAGGACAGCTCTGCCTTTCGCGCGGCGGCGGGCAAGCACCTTGCGGCCGTTGGCGGTCGCCATTCTCTTGCGGAAACCATGGACCTTGGCGCGGTGACGCTTTCTGGGTTGATAGGTACGCAGCATCTCGTGTACACCTCCTGTTAGATTATGCTCAACGGCAAAGCCGTAGCAATCGAAAAATGTTGCACATAGTCATGCAAATGGTATTATACTGCAAAAACCACCGGAAAGTCAACAAGAAATTTCATTTTTTCTCCGGAATTGCGCAAACTTGTGACCTGTGATCGGGCCGGACACAAGATATAGAGCTACACCGGCGGCTGAAAGATTGGCAGCTCCGGTGCGCCGAAGCTGAACAGGATCAGCGATGCGCCGTAAAGCGCTATCGGCAGCAGCAGCCACGGCGCCGCCCGCTCCAGCCGCCCGCTTTCGCGCAGCCGGTACGCCAGCGAAAAGCCGTAAAGCATCACCAGAAAGTACAGCCCGATGTCCAGCGCCGTCGAATGGACCGCAAAGCCCGCCGCCAGCAGATAGTAAACACCCGTCAGCAGCGCGGGCATGGCCAGCAGCGCCGCGAAAAAACCGCTCCAAAACCGATGCGGCAGCGGTTCCCGCCACGACAGCACCGGCGCGACGGCCAGCGTCGGGAAAAACAACAGCTTCAGATGCTCCCAGACGCTTTCGTTCACCGGGCTGATGAGCGCCGTCAGCGGATTGGGCAGCACATCGTAAAGAAAATGCAGCGCACTCCCCGCCAGCGCCGCCGCGACCGCCGCGATCCAATACCCCCGCCGCGTCGCCGCGCGTTTTTTCACCGTAAACATAGCGATCCCTCCCCGAAAAGCATATGCACCGGGGAGGGAAAGCAGTACAAAATATTTGTACAGTGACACGAAGGCAGCTTGTCTTTTTCATGTCACTGTGCTATGATAATTGCGGTGCAATGCACCGGGTGCTGCCACCAACGGCGGACGGTCGGCCTCCGTGAGGGGGTGATGCGCAATGGTTACATACGTCGAGCTTTTTGCCCTGATTACTGCAATCTGCGCCATCATTTCTATCGTCATTGCGATCATTGACATTAGAAACAAGTAATCTTTAGACAAAAAGATTACTCCGTCCCAAGCTTCCCCAAGCGCGACGGAGTAATCTGCCAAACATAAGGAGGCAACCGTTCGTCGGCAGCACCTTTATCTACACTATACCACGGCGGAAGCACGATTGCAAGTGCTTCCGCCGTTGATTTTTATTTTTTCTCGATGATCTCAAGACCGCCGAGGTATTTGCGCAGGACCTCCGGGACGACGACGCTGCCGTCGGCGCGCTGGTTCTGTTCGACCATGGCGGGGAAGATGCGGCTCGTGGCCAGGCCGGAGCCGTTGAGCGTGTGGACGAACTCGGTCTTGCCGGTCGCCTCGCGGCGGAAGCGGATGTTGCCGCGCCGCGCCTGATAATCCCGCGCGTTGGAAACGGAAGAAACCTCCTTGTAGCCGTTCATGGACGGGATCTGAATTTCAATGTCATACGTCCGCGCCATGGAGGCCGAGCAGTCGCCCGCCGCCAGCTTCACCGTGCGGAAATGGAAGCCGAGGCCGCGCACCAGCGCTTCGGCCTTGCCGACCAGCTCCTCGAACGCCTCGTCGGACTTCTCCGGCAGGGTGTACTGGAACATCTCGACCTTGTTGAACTGGTGGCCGCGCACCATACCGCGTTCGTCGGCGCGGTGGGAGCCGGCCTCGCGGCGGAAGCAGGGCGTGTAGGCGAACAGCTTATGCGGCAGGTCGCTTTCGTTCAGAATCTCGCCGCGATGGAGGCTGGCCAGCGCGGTTTCGGCCGTCGGGAGCATGAAGTGCATCCGGTCGTCGGTCGGATTTTCGATCTTGTAGACCTCGTCGGCGAACTTCGGGAACTGGCCCGCCGTTTCGCCGCACTGGTACTCCAGCATATGCGGCAGGATGACCATCTCGTAGCCGTCGTTCAGGTGGCAGTCGATGAAATAGTTCAGCAGCGCCCATTCCAGACGGCTGCCGAGGCCGCGGTACATCCAGAAGCCGGAGCCGGCCAGCCGCGTGCCGCGTTCATAGTCGATGAGGCCGAGGTCGGTGCACAGATCGACGTGGTGCTTCGGGGTAAAATCGAACTTATGCGGCTCGCCGTAGTAGCGCAGCGGTTCGTTATTTTCCTTGCCGCCGGGCTTGAGGTCGGGGTCGGGGAGGTTCGGCAGACTCAGCATGAGCGTGCGGTATTCGGCCTCGACCTCGGTCAGCTTGGCGTCGTTGGCGGCGATCTCCGCCTTCAGCTCGGCCATGCGCTTAAAGATCGGCGCGACATCCTCGCCTGCCTTCTTTTTCATCGGAATCTCCTTGGAAACGCGGTTTTGCTCGGCCTTGTCCGTTTCCGTGGCGAGGATCAGGCTGCGGCGCTGCGCGTCCAGCTCGAGAATACGATCGACTTCCTTGTCGCAATCGACCTCCTTCGCGCGGAGTCCGGCCTTGACGGCCTCGGGATTGTCCTTGATGCGTTTAATATCCAGCATAATATCACCTCATAACAGGATTTATGATTTGGTCAGATGGGTCAAAAGCGTCCGATAAATCTCAAGCGACGAATCGCTCAGCGCGTCGCTGTAGCCCTCCAGCTCGGCCATATAGCCGTGGAAGGCGATACTGTCGCGGCTGGTGTTGGCCTCCTGCGCCAGAACGAGCAGCTCGTTTGCCTTGGCGCTGCGCTGTGCCTGATCGAGCGCGGTTTGCAGCTCGGTATTTTCCGCCCCGATGCTCTCGACCTGCGCCTCCAGCGCACTGATGTTGAGGGATGCGCCGGTGTTTGCCGCGTTGAGGTCGTCCTGCATCGCGCTGACCTTCACCAGCAGCGAGATCGCGACGAACAGGAACGCCACGGCGAACATGATCGCCAGATATTCCAGCATTGCGCGTTTCTTTTTCGGAGTCAGCGGTTCTTCTTGGGTCTGTTCCGTATTTTTTTGCTCAGTCATTGGGTTCCTCCGGAATATTTAACTGCTGCAGGGCCTCATAAAGACGCTGCAAATCGTCCTGACCGTAAAAATCAAGCTCAAAGCGGCCCTTGCGCTTGCCGCAGATGATGCGGACCTTGCGGCCGAGGCAGTGGGTAAGCTGTTTTTCACATTCGCCGACGTAATCGACCGGCGCGGGCTGCGTTTTCGGCTCCGGCTCGACCGGCTGCTCTGCCGCCATGCGCTTGCACATCGCCTCTGCCTGCCGCACGGACAGCCGCAGGGCGATGATGCGCTGCGCCGCTGCCCTTTGCAGCTTTTCGTTCGGGAGGGAAAGGACGGCGCGGGCATGACCCGCCGAGAGCGTTCCGTCGATCACGTACTGCCGCACCTCGTCCGGCAGCGCCAGCAGGCGCAGGGCGTTGGCGACGGCGGGGCGCGACTTGCCGACTCGGCTCGCGGCCTCCTCCTGCGTCAGACCGTAGTCGCGCATGAGCGTCTGGTAGCCCTCGGCTTCTTCCATCGGATTTAAGTCCTGCCGCTGAAGGTTTTCCACCAGCGCCAGCTCCATGACCGTCCGATCGTCGGCCTCGACGACGATGACCGGCACCTCGGAGAGTCCGGCCAACCGTGCCGCACGCCACCGCCGCTCACCGGCGATGATCTGATAAAAGCCGCCGTCCATTGCGCGGACCGCCAGCGGCTGCAACAGCCCGTGCGCCGCGATGGAATCGGCAAGCGCCTGTAATTCCTCTTCGTCAAAAAATTTTCGAGGCTGATTCGGGTTTGGCTCGACCTTTTGCAGGGGCAGAACGGTCACGCCGCCCGTCTCCTCCGTCGGGGAAAAATCGTCGATCAGCGCCCCCAGTCCCCGTCCGAGGCCATGCTGCTTCTTCGCCATTGGGAAGCTCCTTTCCTGTTAAACGGAGGCCGTCTGCTTGCGGACGATCTCCTGTGCCACGGCCAGATACGCCGCGGCGCCGCGCGAGGCCCGGTCATAGGCCGTGACGGGCAGGCCATGACTCGGCGCTTCGGCCAGACGGACGTTGCGCGGGATGGCGGTTGTGAACACTTTCCCCGGGAAATGACGGCGCACCTCCTGCGCCACCTGCGAGGAAAAGTTCGTCCGCCCGTCGAACATTGTCATTAAAACGCCGAAAATCTCCAGCTTCGGGTTCAGTCGCCGCTTGACCGCCCGGAGCGTCGCCATCAGATCGGACAGGCCCTCGAGCGCGTAATACTCGCACTGCACCGGGATGAGAATGCCGTCCGCCGCGCACAGGGCGTTGAGCGTCAGCAGCTCCAGCGACGGCGGACAGTCGATGAAGATCCAGTCGAACCGGTCCTTCAGCGTGTCGAGGCAGGCCTTGAGCCGGTACTCCCGGCGGTCCAGCCCAATCAGCTCCACCGTTGCGCCCGCCAGCGCTGCGCCCGAGGGAATCACACTGCCAAATTTCGTAGAAACGACGCATTTTTCGGGAGGAACTTCGTTGATGATCATATCGTAGACCGTGTGGGAAACGGTCTTTTTGTTTACGCCGAGGCCGCTGGTGGCGTTCGCCTGCGGATCAAAATCGCACAGCAGCACGCGCTGCCCGACCTGCGCCAGCGCGGCGGTCAGATTCACGGCGGTCGTCGTTTTGCCCACGCCGCCTTTTTGATTGACAACGGCGATGACGCGTGCCATCAAACCGCCTCCCTTCGTTTTCGTTTGACCATCATATCACGATTTGTCGCGATTTGCAACCGTTGCACGGAAGAAAATTCGTCTTTGTTTCACGTGAAACAAAGACGAATCGTATGACGAAATGTGATAATTCTATTGGGTGGAGATAGCTTAAAGCTCCCGAATCACCGTCTTGACCTTCCCAAGAATCACGGCATCACGACCGTCGATCGGATCGTAGGCGGGATTTTCCGGCATGAGCCAAATTTCGCCATTCCGCCGATACAGGCGCTTGACCGTTGCCTCGTCGCCGAGGAGGGCCACGACGATCTCGCCGTTTTCCGCCGTCGGCTGCGGGCGAACGACCACCTTGTCGCCGCTGAGAATGCCCGCGTTGATCATGGAATCGCCGCGGACACGCAGCGCAAAGCAGTCCGGCTCCGCGTCCCACGGCAGATAGCCCTCAATATTCTCCGACGCCAAGATCGGCTGGCCCGCTGTGACCACGCCGATGACCGGCAGCCCACGATGGGACGGCAGGGAAATAGCACGGTTCTTCGACCCGTCCACCGTCAGCAGGCCCGCGTCCTGCAAGGCTGAGAGATGATAATGCACCGTCGCGGTGGACCGTAGGCCGACCGCCTGCATGATTTCACGCACAGACGGCGCATAGCCGTTTTCTGCGACAAACTCCCGCAGAAATTCCAGAATCTCCTCACGCTTTCCGCTCATCCGTGCCATTGCCGCGCCCTCCTTGCTTATTTTATAATAGTATAGCACAGCGGACGCAAAATTGCAAACATTTGTTTTAATAAATTCCCTCGAAATTGAACTCCGGCAGCAGCTCGTCTGACGCAGCGGACAGATCCTGCGTGTAGCCGTTTTCGATGCCGCAAAGCTCCAGCCACGACTCCGCACCCTCGTATTCCTCCGGCGTGAGCCGGCGATTGAGCGGCGCGGGCAGTTCCGGTGACGGGACGTACTGGCTCATGAGTGAAAACAGCACGTCCTTTTTCGGGAAATGCTCCGCGACCCACTCGATCACGCGCAGCGAATTGTCCACCGCGCCCGGCAGCACCAGATGCCGGATGAGCAGCCCGCGCTGCATCTGCTCGTCCTCGATGATAAACCCGCCGACCTGCCGGTACATCTCCAGTATTGCGGCGGCGGCGACCTCAAAATAGTCCGCCGCCCCTGAATACCGCGCGGCAAGCGCGTTGTCCGCGTACTTGAAATCCGGCAGATAAATATCGATCAGCCCCTCCAGCTCCCGCAGCGTTTCCACGCGCTCATAGCCGCCGCAGTTGTACACGACCGGCACGGACAGCTTCGGCGAGAGCGCCGGGAGAATCGACGGTAAAAACTGCGTCGGCGTGACCAAATCAATGCTCTGCGCGCCCTCGTCGATCAGACGTAGGAAAATTTCCCGCAATTCCTCGGACGAGATGGTCTTGCCCTTTCGGTCCAACGAAATCTCCCGATTCTGACAGAACCGGCAGTGCAGCGTGCAGCCGCTGAAAAAGACCGCGCCCGTCCCGAATGACCCGGCGATCGGCGGCTCCTCGCCGTAGTGCAGCATCGCGCGCGCGGCCGTCAGTCGGTCGGGCATCCCGCAAAAGCCGGTTTTGCCCGCCGTCCGGTCCACGCCGCATTTTCGCGGACAAAGCATACAATTGGAATAGCTCAGCATGAAAACACCCCATTGAGAATTGGCGAAAACTGTGGTACAATAGAAAAAACAATGTTTCACGTGAAACAGGGGACTTGCTATGTTGAAGAAAAATGAAATCTACCGTGCCGCCGTCACCGGCTTTACAAGCGAGGGCTTGGGCGTATGCCGTGTGGAGGGCTGCGCGGTGTTCGTGCCGAATGCAGCGCCCGGCGAGGAATACGACCTGCGCATCGAACACGTCGGCAAAAACGCCGCGCACGGGAAAATCGTCCATATTATAACAAAATCGACGGCCCGCGTCAACCGCGGCTGCCCGTACGCGAAGCAATGCGGCGGCTGCGACTTCTGGCACCTGACCTATGAGGCCGAGTGCGAGATCAAGGCCCAACGCGTCCTCGACGCGCTCAATCGCCTCGGCGGGCAGGTGCTGAACGCTGTGCCGATCACTGGCGCGAAAACCTGCGAGGGCTACCGCAATAAGGCACAATTCCCGGTCGCGCCCCTCGGCGCGGGCCTGACGGCGGGCTTTTTCAGAAAGGGGACCCACGAGGTCATCCCGATCGATCGCTGCCGCATCCAGCCGGAGTGCGCAGACCGGGCCAAAACGCTGGTCCTGCGCTGGGCGCGGGACTATCGCGTCGCACCATACGACGAAACGACACACACCGGTCTGCTGCGCCACATTTTCGTCCGCCACGCCGCCGCGACAGGGGAGGTGCTGGTCTGCCTCGTCGTCAACGGCTCGCGACTGCCGCGGGAAAAGGAGTTGGTTGCTCTTTTACGCGCGGAGCTGCCGGAGGTGCGCTCCATCGCGCTCAACTGCAACACGCGCCGGGGCAACAGTGTCCTTGGCGAAACGACGCGCATTCTCTGGGGGGCGGAGGCCATCGAGGACGAGCTGTGCGGCCTGCGCTTTTGCATCTCGCCGCGCTCGTTCTATCAGGTCAACCGCGACCAGGCCGAGGTGCTCTACGGCAAGGCGCTCGAGGCCGCCGGGCTGACGGGCGCGGAGACCGTCCTCGACCTTTACTGCGGCACCGGCACGATCACACTCTGCGCCGCGAAACGGGCAAAACAGGCCATCGGTGTCGAGGTCATTGACGCGGCCATCGCCGATGCGAAGCAAAATGCCCGGAGAAACGGCATCGAAAATGTCCGCTTCTTCTGTGCCGACGCCGGACAGGCGGCCAAACAGCTCTCCGCCGAGGGCATCCGCCCGGACGTCATCATCGTCGATCCCCCGCGCAAGGGCGTCAGCGCCGATGTCATCGAAGCCATCGCCCAAATGGCCCCGCCCCGTGTCGTCTACGTTTCCTGCGACCCCGCCACCCTCGCCCGCGACATCAAGCTCCTCACCGCCCAAAATTACCACCTAACCTCCGCCCAAGCCCTGGACCTCTTCCCCCGCTGCGCCCACGTGGAAACCGTCGCATTGCTCATGAGAGAATAACAGCTCGACCGGGAGGGATATTTATGAAAAGGAAACGCGTGCGAACCATTTTGCTTGTTTTGGCTGCTGCTGTGCTGCTTGGTGCGGCCGGTTTGGCAATTTGGAGGCTGACTGCGCCGCCGGAGAATGGTGCAGCACCGTTTGCTCTGCTTACCGAGGGCTTTACTGACCGAAAGATCACAGACGAAGCGTCTGCGCGTGCAGCGATCGCAGAGGCTTCGGAGACATTCGGAATAGAGAATGCCGCCGTCGAGCTTGGCGGATGCGAAAGCAGCGATGCTTTGGGGAACACCTACTATCGCTTTCAGCAGGTTTACGCAGAGCTTCCGGTCTATGGCCGCAGCGTCATCGTCGCGGCGGATGAAGCCGGAAACGCGCTGTCCCTGTCCGGGAATTATCTGAACTGCGGCAAATTGGACACCACGCCGGAGCTGACGGAGGCCGAGGCCGTATCGGCTTTGCAGCAGCTCTATGGGGAAGATGCTGCGGTCGAAAGCGACGGGCTTTGTATCTACTCTTTTGACGGCGCACCCACGCTTGCCTGGAAGCTCCGCGCAGGCGATTATAATGACTGCCGAGCCTGCTTTCTCTCAGCAAAAGACGGCGCTATGCTCGCCGAACTGCCGCTGAGCTTTACGGAACAGGTCCAATGCACCGGTCTGGACACTGACGGCGAAGAACAGACGTTCAACGCTGAGTATGAAAACGGACTGTACACAATGGAGGACCGCACAAGAGACATCAGCATTTATAATGCGCACAATGCGACCATGAAAATGGAATATCTCATCATGGACGCTAACGGAAAGCTGTATCGTCCGTACTGTGATGACCATTTCCTCGACGAGAATAACAATATGGTATCGCTGAGTGGAGAAAATTTCTCCTTTATCATCAAGGACCAGAACGGGAATATTGTCGGCACCGACGGTGAGATCGTCGCCAGACTTTGGACGGAAAACCTCTTTACTACGATCACGCCGGAGACCAGCACTGTTCCTGCTTGGGATAGCCCCAAGGCGGTCACACTGATGTCCAGTGTAGCAAATGTATATGATTTTTGGCAAAATGAGCTAGGAAGAAACAGCTTTGATAATCGATACGGCGCGATAGCGGTCGTATATGACGATTTCAAAAGCAGTGACACAACAAACGCTGGCTCCACCAATTCTCCAATTGTTCCAATTACCATACTCTCCTTCGGAACCGATAATAAACTTGTGCTCGATACTGTCGCGCACGAATTCACACATTCCGTAGAAACATCAATCAGCGCGATGAAAGGCGCTGCGGAATCCGGCGCGATGAAAGAGGCGTACGGCGATATTTTTGGAGAAATTGTCGAGGATTGGTCCAATGACGGTGAACTTGACAACGATTGCGACTGGATCCACAGTGGGAGCCGAAACCTAATCTCGCCGAAAAGCAGCCGAAATGAACCACGGCCGGACACCTATCAAGGCGAGTACTGGGTCGATACTACAAATCCCACGGATGAAAACGATCACGGCGGCGTACATAACAACAGCACCGTCATCTCCCACGCGGCGTATCTCATGTGCCATGAGGACAACGGCGGCATTTTTGAACCGCTCAGCACGAAGGAGCTGGCGCAGCTGCTCTATGAAACGCTGTATTCGCTCCCGGCGGATTGCAGCTTTTCGCAGTTCCGCACACTGGTTGAAAATACCGCCCGTGTTCAGAAGCTCAGCAGCGCAAAGCAACTGTGTATTTCCAACGCGTTTTTCCAAGTCGGAATCAAGCCTGCGATTACACCGGTACAGAAGAAGCATCTGTCCGTTACGGTCTACGGCGCGAACGGCCTGCCTTACAGTGACTACACACTGACCGTCCGTTACGGCAGCGGCAACAAGACCTATACCGGCGAGACGATCAATGCCGAGGGCATCGAGCTCCCGCTGGCGGGACGGTGCACGCTGGAGATCGTGGACAATGCCAACGGAGACAACCGTATGGAAGTGCCGCTTCTGGTCTTGGAGCAGGGAGGCGCTGATGAACTCCCGATCTTCACGCAATGCGGCGTCGTATTGCCGGACGGCCCGATCACGGAAGCCCCCAATGCGCAGACGAGCGTGGTATCGTCGGACCGCCTGCTGCTCAGCAGCGACCCGTTTGAGCTAAATCAAGCGCAGCTTGAGCTGCACGAATACAAGCTCCTCGGCACACCGCAAAAAAGTGAAGGCGGCGGCTATTACATCGCGACCGAATTCCCGGTGCTGCCCGTTATAGCCACGCTTTCCGGGAATTTCGGCCATAATGGCACGGAAATGCAGCTTAGTATCGCAAAAAAAGCGACCGACACAAGCTGGCGCGGCGACCATCTCGAAATTGTCCTCTGCGCTCCGGACGGCAACTCCCATCATTATCAACTGAACGTCGGTACGCACTGGGACGGAGAATCCGTCTGCTGCTATCTTTATCACGGCGATACTGCCGATTATCTGGTGCGGGAAACCTTGCTACCAACTGCAAGTACGGTCAGCACGGATACTTACCGTCTGGGCGCTGAGGACGGTACCCGGCTGGAAAGCATTCGCGTGATCGATTTGAGCGATTATACGGAATTGGAATACACCCTTCGATATGAACGGGAGTACAACGCCTTCACCTTGGAAGAAAACGATACAAAGCAGGAACGCCGGCGATATCTCTATTGTCAGGACGGCGAGAATTACGTCTACGGCGAGGGCTACGAGCATCTGTATTCCTCGCTGGACGAGGCGGTGGCGTATATCCGCGAACGACTGGCCGCTTATGGCCTGGAGCAGCGCGTCTTTGACGGAACGGGCAGCTTGATCGATGATAACGTTACGATGCTTTTCGTTGAGCATCGCGACGGGAAAAAACTGGATATCCCGTTGGCCTCCTACGACGATTACCTGCTGAACGACTACATGACGATAGGGCTTGACCCAGCGCTTTCGACGGGCCAGCCTGCGAACGATACGCCGGACGAGCCGGCAACGACACCCGTCACTGATTCCGGCCTGCTCGGCGCGTGGGATTCCGAGGACGGAACGCTGCGCCTGATTTTTTCCAGCAGCGGCTCGGACCTCGCGGTCACGACCGGCGGTATGAAAAACGCGGACGGCTCGATCGTGCTCGTTGATCTGGAAAACGCGCATCGGGACTATGGCAATTATATCCTCAACGGCGATACCATCACGATCATCTCCGACCTGAACGAGCGCAGCACGACCTATATCTGCGCAAACGATGTGCTGACGATCGCGGACAAGGTGTACAATCGGATTGATAAAACGCTGCCCGACCGGCTGATCGGCACATGGGAGGGCGAGCTTGGGACGATTTATTTCGGCGACAACAATAACGTGATGATCAGCGCCGGGTCCGAGAATGCTTATGGCGATTACGTAGTCCTGAGCGAAACGGAGCTGCTCATCAATCTCGACGGCAGGCCGATCAATACCGTTCCGTATTCTCTGGACGGGAACTGTCTGACCGTCAACAAGGCGGTGCTGTATCGCAGCAATTAAGACGCGCGATTTTCCGTCGGCGGATAGAAAGTATAAGACAAAATGGCCGCGCATCCGAGCAGATTCGGATGCGCGGCCATGCGATTCGCCGGAAGCTCAGCCCGTCAGGGCGGCCAAGAGCTCTTCCGGGTGAAAGTCGTTGGGAAGCTCGCCGTAGCCGGTGAGGCGGACAGCGGGTTTGGTTTTGCCGTGGTAGTCGCTGCCGCAGGTGAGGACGTGAAATTCCAGCGATTGAAACACGCAGTCGATCTCGATGCCGTCGAGATAGCGGATGCCGCAGGCTTCGGCCAGCGGCCGGGCCTCGGCGTTGGCGCGGGCGCAGTTGTGGTCCGTGACGCTCATAGCCGTCACGCCGTGCGCTGCGCATCGCGCGACCAGCTCTGACGGGGAAACTTCGCCGTCATCGCTGTAGCGGGAATGCAAATGCACATGCCATCATTTTTCAACCCCCACTTTGCCGATTTCGCTTGAAAATCTGCAAATCCCGCCGTATAATGTCCCCAAAGCCCGTTCCCGCTGCGGCGGATTTTTTGAACGGTGCGGGCAGCAAAACCGGCGGCAAGGCAAGGAGGAAACGACCATGGAAAAAACGAATGCCATGCGGCAGCTCGACCGAAAGAAGCTGGTCTATGCGGTACATACCTATGAGGGCGGTGCGCTGAGCGGGGCCGAGGTCGCGCGGACGATCGGACTGGAGCCGGAGCGTGTATTCAAAACGCTCGTCACCACCGGCAAAAGCGGCGCACATTATGTGTTTATGCTCCCGGTCGAGGCGGAGCTTGATCTTAAAAAGGCCGCAGCGGCCGTGGGCGAAAAATCCGTCGCGATGCTCCACCAGCGCGAGCTGCTGCCCCTGACCGGCTACATCCATGGCGGATGCAGCCCCATCGGAATGAAGAAGCAGCTCCCGACCGTCATCGACCGGAGCGCAGCGGGCTTTGAACGCATCTGCTTCAGCGCGGGCCGGGTCGGCATGATGCTGGAAACCGCCCCCGCCTCTCTCGCCGCCGCCGTCCCGATCACCTACGGCGATATCACCGAATGACCGATTGACAACCCATCGGAAACGGGATATAATAAGAAAAAATGCAAGGAGCGAGTACCGATGATGAATTATCGCGTTTGTTTTCATGAGGACGGCGAGCATACGCACGTCCACGTTCACGCACACACGCATGACGGCGTGGAGCACACCCATGAACACGTTCATGCGCATGTCCACGACGGCGGCGATCACGCGCACACCCACGCCGACGGCGAGCTGACCGAGCATCAGCACAGCCACGACTGCGCCCATGACTGCGGCACCTGCGGCGGCTGCGACCCGATGCAGGAAACGCTGGCGCTCATGCAGTATATGGTCAACCACAACGCCGCGCACGCCAACGAGCTGGCCGGTCTGGCGAAGAAGCTCGAGGAGCTGGGCAATCACGCCGCCGCCGAGCAGGTGCTGGCCGCCGTGAGCGAGTTTGAAAAGGGCAATTTGCGCCTGTCCACGGTGCTGGCCGCGCTGAAATAAGGAGGGAATGCGTTATGTGTCTTTCCACGGTCTATAAAAACGAGTTAAAGAAAGAAAATGTCGCCATGCAGAACGTCATGAAGATCGAATGCGACGGCGATATGGTCATTCTGACCGACCTGATGGAGCGCCAGATGGCCATCCACGGCACGCTCGTCATGGCCAACCTCGTCGAAGGCTGCGCCATTGTAAAGGAAGCGTAAAAAAGCATAAAAAACCGGGGCCGGGCAAACGCCCGACCCCGATATTCTTCGCGCACTACGGCGTGGAACGATGGTGCCAGCACGGGCCGATGCACCCGCAAGGGGTATGCCGCATCCGTAAGGCGGCATAGCCGCCAACGGCTGCGCTAAGGGCATCGGCCCCTCAGCTTGTCAAAAAAGTCCTCACGGACTTTTCCGACAAGCTGCTTTCAAAATT
>OIZL01001008.1_pt1 | contig 17215 bp, 12 predicted proteins | sample 1588541 | NCBI WGS metagenome assembly OIZL01 (sample SAMN03283285) | human gut metagenome | biome: human-associated habitat; material: feces | host: Homo sapiens | place: Peru | collected 2012 | reverse complement strand
AAACCCTGGTGCTTCTGGATGAAATCCAGGCCTGCCCCAATGCCCGGACTGCCATCAAATTTCTGGTAGAGGATGGACGCTTTGACTATATCGAGTCCGGCTCCCTGCTGGGTGTTCGGCACAAGGAGGTTCGCTCCTACCCGGTTGGCTTTGAGGAGCCCTACCAGATGTATCCCATGGACCTGGAGGAATACCTGTGGGCAAACGGCGTACAAAAATCCACAATTCAGTATCTCAAGGACTGCTACGAAACCGGGATGCCGGTCACCGATGCTATTCACCAAACCCTGTGCAAGCTGTTTTACAGCTATATCGTTGTGGGCGGTATGCCGGATGTGGTGCAAACCTATGTGGATACCCACGATATTGCCCAAGTGATCGCCCGCCAAAGGGAAGTTTTGGAGCTATACCGGCTGGACATTGCCCAGTATGCCCAGGGCAGCGAAAAGGTCAAAATCCATGCCATTTTTGACAGCATCCCCAGCCAGCTGAACGACAAAAAACGGAGATTTGTTCTGGCGGCACTGGATCCCAATGGCCGCCAGCTCCGCTATGCGGATAGCTTCAACTGGCTCTGTGACGCCGGCGTGGCCCTGCCCTGCTATAATGTGGAGGTGCCCCAGCCGCCGCTGATGCTGAATGAAAAACGCAATCTCTTCAAACTCTTCATGTGGGATACCGGCCTGCTGTGCGCTGCCTGTATGGAAAACATTCAGTTTGAACTGCTGATGGGAAATGTTGATATGAATATGGGAAGTATTCTCGAAAATGCTTTTGCACAGAACCTGAAAGCCAATGGATTTGAGCTGCACTATTTTGATTCTAAAAAAATCGGAGAACTTGATTTTGTTTTGCAAAAGGGACTGTCAGCAGAACTCGTGGAGATAAAGTCAGGAAATGATTTTAAGAAGCATCTTGCGATGAATCATGCGCTGGAAGTGGAAACCTGGAATTTTGATAACAGTATTGTCTTTTGCAAATCCAATGTGGAAAAAGAAGACAATATTTTATATCTGCCGTGGTATATGGTAATGTTTTTCAGACAGGAAAAAGCTCCCGAAAAAATGATTTATGAAATCGATATCAGCGGAATTTAGAAATTCCACGGAACATCAATCCGTAAGTCCGGTTGCATTCCTGCGGTAATCGAGTGGCTTCATGCCATAGAATTCCCGGAATACACTGGCGAAACGCCCCTGATTGACATAGCCACAGGCTTTTGCAATATCGGAAACGCTGTCTTTGGACGAGGAGAGAAGTCTGGCAGCGTATTTCATGCGGGTTTCATTCATATAGGTAGAGATATTGGTGCCATAGACCGCCTGGAAATACCGTTTCATGCTGGTTTCGCTGACGCCTAATTCTTCGGAAACACTTTTCATGGAAAGGTGGCTGCTTAAATCACGGGTCAGCATTTCCTGTGCTTTCTTGGCAAGCATTGCCTGCACCTTGGAAAGATAGAGAATGTTGGCGGATTTCAGCGGTTTGTTGTCACAGAAGTATTTCAGTAATTGCAGCGTATCCAGCCGAAGCTGTCCGATGTTGTCTGTAGTGCAGTTGTCGGCAATATGCTTCCAGAGTCTTACAATGGAAACAGGTGCGTAGAAAGCAGCCCCGTTTTGATAAAGCGGTATCAATTCTTTTATATCAATGGAAAACAATTCTAAAGTTTTTCTTGTTTCATCGGTAAATCGGGATGACAATACATAGACTTCATATCCAAAGTAGTAGGAAGAGGGATAGAAGAACGCATCCGATACCATCTGGGATGAGATATTCATGATATTTGTGTCCACATAACTGTAACTGTCTTCGTTGATGTTGAATTCGCATCTTCCCTGTGTACAATAATTGATAACCAGAATATCCTGCGGCATATTTTCTCTATTACTGGGGACAGACTGGGTATGAATATCGTTTATTACCAGGAAAACACCCGGAAGGATAGAGTAAGCAGTCAGATTGATGAAGCCATCCGGCATATTCTGATGAAGGGTAAGGCTTTCCTGAAAGCCGGACAGGAACAGTTCCATATTATTCTGAAAAGTATTTTTTTCCATAAATTATCACTCCCATGGCTAAACAGACCTTTTTGACTGAAAGAGGCATAGATATATTTCTTATTATATCATAGAATATCAAAGTTAGTTAGAGCTAACTTTGATATTGAGATGAGGAGGAAAAATCCATGAAACTATCGGAAGCAAAGGCAGGATATCGTGGAACCGTCAGTTCGGTAAGTGGAAGCCACCATTTACTTTCAAGGCTTATCGGCATCGGAATTGTGGAAGGGAGTGCCATCCAGGTGATTCAGAATCTGAAAAGCCAGCCGGTCCTTTTCTACTGCAGGGACTCTGTGATTGCATTAAGTAAGAATGATTGTGAAGGAATTGAGATAAAGGGAGACAGCAGATCATGAAGAAGACAATAGCTTTGTTGGGGCAGCCCAACTCAGGAAAATCTACCGTATTCAATGGACTTACAGGGGCGCATCAGCATGTGGGTAACTGGCCTGGCAAGACGGTGGAATGTAAAGAAGGAACATTTACCCATCAGGGAGAGGAATATAACATCATTGACCTGCCCGGAAGTTACAGCCTGTCTGCCGGTTCCGATGAGGAGAGAATTACGGCTGATTATATCCAGGGAGGAAAGGCAGACCTTGTGGCAGTTTTAGTGGACAGTTCCCAGTTGGAGCGTTCCCTCTATATGTATGTGGACTTTGTAGGTACGAAGACACCGGTTGTTTTACTGTTAAATCTTATGGACGTGGCAGAGAAAAAGGGGATTCATATAGATACAGCCAGGTTGTCGGAGCGAACCGGGATTCCGGTCATCGGTTTCGTTGCCTCAGATACCAAAAGATATGGAGCATTAAAGAAGAGCCTTGCGGAGGCAGTTACTGCGGCAAAAGTGGCAGAGCAGTCGGAACTGATGCAGTACTACAGACAGGATACTGCCATCACGTTTGAGGAGCTTACGCAAAAGGTACAGGAAACGAACCTTTTTTCCAGAGAAAAAGCAGCCATCAAAGAATTGGAAAAGACTGACAAAGGGTTAATGGTATCCGGCAGACATAAGTATGAATATATTGACAGTTTGCTGGCAGATGCCGTTAAGAAACAGGATAATAAAGTGGAACTGACCGGGTTTGATAAAAAGGCTCTTGGAAAACATTCCGGGAAATGGATTGCCCTTGGCATTATTGCGGCAGCCCTGATAGGTGCCATGATTCTGGCAGCTCCTGTTATGGCATTTGGATTCAGCCTGGCAACTATTTTAAGTGGACCGTTGGAACAGCTTATGATTCGCATGAACGTATGGCAGCCACTGGCAGAGCTTATCTATGTGGTATTACCGAATGTACTTGCCTTTACGGTTTCCATGGCAGGATTTGTACTGGGCGTTACTTTTGCCTTTGCCCTCATAGAAGATGTGGGTTATATGGCAAGGATATCGGTTGTGTTTAATGCAGCGATGGAGAAGCTTGGACTGCAGGGAAAAAGTATGTGCTCCCTGTTGATGAGTATGGGCTGCAATATGGCAGGTGTAGCAGGAAGCCGTGTCATAGACAGTTCCGGACAGAGATTCCTGACGATGATACTGGTCTGGAGCATTCCCTGTGGCACCACATTTTCCCTGGCACCGATGCTGGCAACAGTGTTCTATGGACCGGCGGGAGCGATTGCGGTATTGCTGTTGATGGTGTTTATCACGATAGGTTCCCTTTTCCTGGCATCCAGAATCTTCAAAGGCAAACTGATTCATGAGGAAGACCGGGGTGGAATCGTTATGGAACTGCCACCTTATCATAAGCCAAAGTGGGGACATATCATCCGCACGACGCTGATGAAGGCATGGAATATTTTCAGCCGTGCTTTCCATGTCATTGCACTGGTATCCATTGTATTCTATCTGCTTTCCTATAACTGGTTTGGAACAGACAGTATTCTGACCAGGATAGGGCAGGTTATCGAGCCGGTGACCAGTATGTTTGGTATGACATGGCAGATGTTTATGGCGTACATATCTTCTATGGTAACCAAGGAATCCCTGCTCGGTGTCCTGAATGCGTTGTACAGTAATACGGATATGGTAAATGCCGCATTTAATGCAAAGTCACTGGGAATGTCGGAAAATATGATGACACTTCTCCCACAGGTAGTGACCAAGGCGCAGGCGCTTGGCTTCATTATGGCGATTGTGTTTAATGTACCCTGTACCATGACCGTTGCCGCAACCTTTAGAGAGAACCATTCCAGAAAGTGGATAGCATTATCGGTAGTATATTATCTGGTATTTTCCCTGGCACTGGCATTTATTTTCTATCATATCGGACTGTTAATCTGGCATTAACAGCGAAAAGAAAAGTAAATAAGGCAGGACAGATACAGAATGAAATAAGTGAAAAGGTTATAGCGTGTGCCACAAATCTTACGTGTTGAGATTTGTGGCATGTTTTTTTATAATATAGTCTAAAGAGAGAGGGTGTATGGACAATGGAGCATATATCTGCGATATCAGAAAAGGAGACACGACGATGCACAGCAAAATAACAGACTGGGCGATTGCGATCCAGAGCATCGCGCAGGCGGGGCTTGCCTTTTGAAAAGGAGTGAGCTAAGATGTTAGTGGTTAGAGATGACTAATCAACAGAAATCATGTGCACCCGACACGGGAAAGGAGCGTTGGCTATGTATCAGACAACAGTTAAGATTGACGGAATGATGTGCGGAATGTGTGAATCTCACATCAACGATGTGATAAGACAGAATTTTCCGGTAAAGAAGGTGACGAGCTCTCACAAGAAGGGCGAGAGCGTCATCCTGTCAGAAGAGGAGCTCGACGAGAGCAAACTGCGGGAGGCGATCGAAAAGACAGGCTATCAGGTGCTTTCGGTCAGCCGGGAGGAAGCGGCAAAGAAGAAGGGGCTTGGAGATCTCTTTCACCGGAAATAAAGCGGCAGATCATTTCTGCCATTTCGGCGGGGCGTTCCTTCATCCCGTTTTCCAGCCATTTTAGAAAGACGTTGTAGAGCGCGCCGGAGTAGAAATAAACCTTGTAGCGCCGGATGTCGTTGAAAGGCATATCGCCCATCTGTTCTTCGAACTGCCGGTCGAAGAGATCCAGATAGATGTAGGCAAGCCCCGCCTTGTAGACGCTCAGGATAAATTTTTTATACGATTTAAAATAGCGGAAGATCAGCAGGATCGAGTCGTAGCTGAACAGATCGTTGCCGAGCTTCAGGGCGCGTTCACGGTACTCGGACATAATGTCATCCGTGATCTTGATGAGAACCTCCTCCTTGGAAGAAAAATTGCGATAGTAGGAGGCTCTCGCTACGCCGGCTGTCGTCACGATGTCCGTGACAGAAATATCCGAAAACGCCTTGGTGTTCATCAGCTTCGTGAGCGCCCGGGCGATCTTTAGTTTTACCATCTTATTTGCTTCATAGCGTTTATCATCTTTATTCATACTCGTGATTTCCCCTTTTATTATGTTGAAAACTATATGGACCGGTCAGTCAATGCTTTGATCCCTTTCTGATACAAAATGAGATAAATTGTCTCATATCAAAGGATTGCATGCCGGAAAAAGTGTGATAAAATGCAAGTTATGTAATTACATGTGAGACAAAATATATCATATATACCATGCCACATATGGGGAGGCGCGTCAAGATGCGAACGCATCAAATAGAAGAATTTCAGGACGCAGTCTCAGACAGGAGGGAAAATGATCATCGTAACAGATACCGGATCGGATATTTTAGAAAGGGAAGCAACGGAGATGGGCGTGACGCTGGTGCCGATCTGCTCAAATTTTGAGGACGTCATCTTCCAGCAGAATACGGAAGAGAACTTTCAGGCGTTCTACCGGAAACTGCGGGAATCGGAGGAGCTGCCTGTTTCCAGCCAGCCGTCCCCGGCGTGTTTTCTGGAAATCTATGAGAAGGCGCGCGAACAGGGGGAGGAGGTTCTGGTCATCACGATCTCTTCCAAACTTTCCGGAACCTACAACGGTGCGCTTCTGGCAAAGGACATGGCGGAGTACGATCCGATCTATGTGATTGATTCCCTGCAGGCGTCGCTTTCGGAGCGGATGCTGGTCGAGTACGCGGTCCGGTTGAGAGATGCGGGAAATGCAACCGGAGAGATCGTAAGAAAGCTGGAGGATGCGAGGGAGAGGATTTTTTTGACAGGTGTTCCGGAGAGCCTGCTGTATCTGAAAAAGGGCGGACGGATCTCGCCGGTGGTGGCGGCTGTCGGCGGCGCGATCGGGATCAAGCCGGTGCTCCGTCTTAAGGACGGCGTCATTGAGTGCTGCGCGAAGGCAAGAGGGATGAAGAACGCCCGGTCGACCATGCGCGGCTTTCTGGAGGAGCAGGAGATAGATCCGGAGATGCCGGTGATGTTCGCCCACAGCGACAACGCGCAGATGGGGCAGGAATTTCTGGAGGAAGTGTCTGATAAATGTGGACTTTCCGGCTGCATCCTGCATGAGGTTGGCATGGCGATCGGAACCCATCTCGGCCCCAATGCCATTCTGCTTTCTTTTTTGTCGAAGAAGAGAGTCTGATTTCTAAAAAAATGATACCCAAACAATAAAACACTACCTTGTAATATCCGTTCAAATTCTTTAGGATAAAAGTAACGAGAAGAACGGAGCGAGGTAGTGTGTATGAGAAAAGTTGAATTTATGGATGAAAAAGGAAGTTTCAGGCTGGAGGATGCGCAGGAGTTTGAGCAGCTCTATTTTCCGATTGCTTCGGAGAGCGGCATGAAGAGCGCGCTTACGGTAAATCTTGCGGGAGACGCCAAGCTGGATCAGAACCATTTCCTGCTGGAACCGGTGAGCGTGGAGAATCTGCACGGCAACAGAGGGACCAGAAATTTCTGGTGTGTGTTAAAGGACGGAACGCTTTGGTCTGCGACCGGGCAGAGCGCGCCGCAGCAGGCGTGGAAATACACGGCGAAGGAAGAGAAGGTGACGCTGTCGGCAGGCTATATGTGGCAGACGGTTACAAGAGAGGGAAAAGAGATCCCACTGTCCGCCAGTGTGACTTCGTTTGTTCCTTTCTTGCAGAATCTGGAGATCCATATCGTGAAGATCAAAAATACAGGGAGAGAAGAGATCACTTTTCTTCCTGTTTCTGCTGTGCCGATTTACGGGCGAAGCGCAGATAATATCCGGGATCACCGCCACGTGACATCCCTGCTTCACCGGGTGCGGGTGGAGGATGGCGGGATCCAGGTAAATCCGACGTTCTCCTTCGACGAGAGAGGACACCAGCTCAACGATACCATCTATTACGCCTACGGAATGACACAGGACGGTCAGAAGCCGGAGGAATACTATCCGGTTGTGCATGATTTTATCGGGGAGAGAGGAAATCTGGAGTGGCCGGAGGCGCTGATCTGCGGCAGACCGGGAGTACAGCCGGGATTTGCGGTAGACGGACAGGAAGCGCTGGGAGGCCTCCGGTTTGCACAGCAGACGCTTTTGCCCGGCGAGGAAGCTGTCTATGTCCTGTTTGGCGGCGCAGCGCACAGCCAGGAGGAGATCGGAATGCTTCTGGCAGAATATCCGACGCTTGAACGGGTGGAGAAGGAGCTGGAGCGGACCAGACAGTATTGGAGAAATAAGATCAATATCCGTGTGCACACGGCCGATCCGGTGTTTGACCAGTTTATGAACTGGGTGGACTTCCAGCCGGAGCTGCGACGGATCTACGGCTGTTCCTTCCTGCCGCACCATGATTACGGTAAGGGCGGAAGAGGCTGGCGGGATCTGTGGCAGGACTGCCTTGCGCTCCTTCTGATGAATCCGGGGGAAGTACGGCAGATGCTTCTTGGAAATTACGGCGGCGTCCGTGTGGACGGAAGCAATGCGACGATCATCGGCGAGCATATCGGGGAGTTTAAGGCAGACCGCAATTCCATCGTCAGAATGTGGATGGATCACGGCGTATGGCCGTATCTGACGACCAGACTCTACATCGACCAGACCGGAGATCTGGAGATCTTAAATCAGCAGGTATCGTATTTCAAGGACAAGTTTGTGAAGCGCGCCGAGGACATCGACCTCCTCTATAAGGAGGATGAGTGCAGGCAGGAGGATGTGCGGGGACGGATCTATGAGGGAACGATCCTGGAGCATCTTCTGGTGCAGAACCTGACGGCGTTCTGGGAGGTCGGCGAACACAACCACCTGCGGCTGCGCAACGCCGATTGGAACGACGCGCTGGATATGGCGGCGCAGAGAGGGGAGAGCGTTGCTTTTTCGAACGCATATGCCGGAAACCTTCTGGGAGTGGCAGAGCTTGTAGAAAAGCTCGCGGAGAACGGGCAGAAGGATTTCCCGGTACTGCAGGAGATGGAGATCCTTTTGGCAGACAACCGGGAATTATATGAGAGCGTTCCGCAGAAGAAGGAGCTTCTGGAGCGCTATCTGAACCAGTGCGTCCACACCGTCAGCGGAAATGTTGTGCGGATGGAGGCGGCGGAGCTGGCACAGAGCCTGCGGCATAAGGGACAGTGGATGCAGGAGCATATCCGCCGGACAGAATGGGTTACAGACAGCAAAGGAAACGGCTGGTTTAACGGATACTATGACAATCAGGGAAGAGCGCTGGAGGGCGAAAAGAACGGCAAGGTCAGCATGATGCTCACCGGGCAGGTGTTTGCCATTATGAATGAAACCGCCACCGTACAGCAGACAGAGCAGATCATAAACAGCGCGAAGACCTATCTTTTTGATGAACATTGCGGCGGCTACCGTCTGAACACCGATTTCGGAGAGATCCGCACCGACATGGGACGGATGTTCGGATTTGCCTACGGCGAGAAAGAGAATGGGGCGGTATTCTCCCATATGGCGGTGATGTTTGCCAACGCCCTTTACCGCCAGGGCTTTGCAAAGGAAGGAAAAGAAGCGCTGGAAGAGCTGTACCGTCAGGCGATGGACATGGAGCAGAGCCGGATCTATCCCGGCATCCCGGAGTATTTCGGCAAGGACGGCAGAGGATTGTATCACTACCTCACCGGCGCGGCAAGCTGGTATATGCTGACCGTGGTCACGCAGATGTTCGGCGTGCGGGGAGAGTACGGCGATCTGAAGCTGAAGCCGATGCTGGGACAGGAGCAGTTCGACGGTGAGGGAAGGGCTGCGCTTTCACTCAAGTTCCGGGGAAAAGAGCTTGAGGTGGTATACGAGAACCGTGACCGGCTGCCGTATGGAAAATACCGGGTTTGCAGAGCGGTGCTGGATAAGGAAGAGCTTGAAGTCAAAGAGGACGACGCCGTGCAGGTAAGCGCCAGGAAGCTGGATCTTCTGGATGTGGGAAGCGCGCACCAGTTACTCGTCGTATTAGGATAAAGGAGGAGATAGCGCGATGAAGGATTATGCTAGAAAGTCAACTTTTGCAGGCTTCCTGCCCGGTATTGCAGGGGAAAAGGGAATTCCACTCTGGTGTTTTTATGTAAACCGGGGACAGGGCGTGGTCAGCTTCGGGATCAACGACAAAGAGCACGCGATCATGGAGTTTTATCCGGCGCATGTGGCTTACCAGAACGTGAAACGGACAGGGTTCCGCACCTTTCTGAAAAAGGACGGAAAGGTCTATGAGCCATTTTCGGATGAAACGCTGTCACAGACGATGGACATACAGATGAACGGGCTGCATCTCTTAGAGAAAAACGAAGAGAGCGGTCTTTCCATGGAGGTACAGTATTATGTGCTGCCGGGAGAGCGCATCGGCGCGCTGGTGAGAGAGGTGACGGTGAAAAATATCGCGAACAGGGCTTGCAAGATCGAGATCTTAGACGGTATGCCGGCGCTGATACCTTATGGGATCAGTGTAGAGAATCTGAAGAATATGACGCAGACAGCCAAGGCGTGGATGATGGCAGAGAATGTGGACGGCAGGGCAGAGCTGTTTAAGCTGCGCACCTGCATGGATGATCTGGCGAACGTGGATGAGATCGAGGGAGCCAACTTCTCCCTGGCGGTCGACGAGAAGGGAAACGTGCTGTCGGGCATTGTGGATCCGGAGGTCATCTTTGCCTATGACACTTCCTTGGCAAACCCGGTCCGTTTCCGGGCGGGAGAGCTGGAAGAGATCCTCTCGCAGAAGCAGAAGAGAGCGAACCTTTTCCCGTGCAGTTTCTTTGCGGCGAAGCGGGAGCTGAAGCCAGGAGAGCAGATGAAGCTGTTTGAACTGTATGGACAGGTGGAAAACAAAGACCTTTTGCAGGACTTTTTGAAAAAGCCTCTGCGGGAAGTCTATTTCGAGGAAAAGCGCGGGGAGGCACAGGCACTGACCGAGAGCCTCACCGATGTGATCAATACCCATACCGGGGATCCGGATTTCGACGCGTATTGCAGATATACCTTTATGGACAATGTCCTGCGGGGCGGTATGCCGATCCGGCTCACGGATGAGAAGGTATTCTATCTCTATTCGCGCAAGCACGGGGATCTGGAGAGAGATTACAATGCGTTCTCCATGCTGCCGGAATATTATTCGCAGGGAAACGGCAATTTCCGCGACGTCAATCAGAACAGGCGGTGCGACACGTTCTTTGCGCCGTATGTGGGAAGAAAGAATATCCATACCTTCTATGGGCTGATCCAGCTTGACGGCTACAATCCGCTCAAGATCGAGACTGTGACCTATACGCTTCCGGAAGAGAAAAGGCAGGAGCTGCCGGAGAAGGTGACAGGCAGTGAGAAGATCAGCAGACTGCTTCAGAAGCCGTTTACGCCGGGCAGGCTGTACGAGGCGCTGGAGAGTGAGATCAGGGAGGAGAAGGAGAGGACAGAGCTCTTTACCCGGCTGCTCGACGCTTCACAGGAAAACATCAGCGCCAGCTTCGGGGAAGGTTTCTGGAGCGATCACTGGGACTACAATCTGGATCTCATCGAGGACTATCTGGCTGTGTTCCCGGAGCAGGAAAGAGACCTGTACTTTGAGTGCGCTTATCCATTTTATCAGTCTCCGGTCGGCGTTCTGCCGAGAGAGAAGAGACTCGTCCGGACGCAGAAAGGAATCCGGCAGTATCACTTCTTACAGCCGGTTGCCGGAAAGGAAGGCTTTCTGGAGGATCCGGCGAAGAAGGGAGAACTGCTGAAGGTCACGCTCCTTGAGAAGATGATCCTTCTGTGCGCCCTCAAATTTGCCGCGCTGGACGAACAGGGCATGGGTGTTGAGATGGAGGGTGGCAAGCCCGGCTGGTACGATGCGCTGAACGGACTGCCGGGAATGCTCGGCTCTTCTATGGCGGAGACATACGAACTGGTCAGAAGTCTGTACGCGGTGAAGAACGTGCTCGAACGCTACCCGGAGCAGCTTACGCTGCTTGCGGAGCTTGCAGAACTGCTGGAGCGGCTGTATGGCGCTTGCGACGACTACCTGAAAAAGGGCGACCGGATGGACTTCTGGAACGACAGAAACAAGATCCGGGAGACATACCGTGCGAAGGTATACAGCGGGATCAGCGGGGACAGAAGAGAGGTCTCGGCAGCAGGTGTTCTGAAGATGCTCGATCTTTTCCTGAGGATCGCCCAGGATGGCGTGGAGCGCGCGAAGGAAGGAAACTCGGAGTCGGTGCCGACGTACTTCTACTATGAGGTAAAAGAGTACCGTGAGGAGGCGGACGGGATCGTACCGCTGCGTCTGGAACAGCACGCAGTGGCAGATTTCCTGGAAGGACCGGTGCGCTACCTGAAACTTCCGCTGCGGATGGCGCAGAAGAGGGAGCTGTATCAGCGCGTGCGCGGCAGCAGGCTCTACGACCGTGTGCTCGGCATGTACAAGGTGAACGCCTCTCTCAGACAGGAATCGCTGGAGCTTGGCAGGGCGACGGCGTTTACGCCGGGATGGCTGGAGAACGAATCCATCTGGCTCCACATGGAGTACAAATATCTTCTTGAGCTGCTTAAATCCGGGCTCTATGAGGAATTTGGCCGCGATTTCAGACAGATGGGGATCCCGTTCCAGCCGGAGGAGCGCTATGGAAGGAGTCATCTGGAAAACTCGTCGTTCCTTGCGAGCAGCAGCAATCCGGATCCCGATATCTGGGGAAAAGGCTTTGTTGCGAGACTGAGCGGATCGACCGTTGAATTTCTGCATATGTGGCGGATCATGCTCTTTGGTCAGGAGCCGTTTGTCGTGAAAGAGGGAGAGCTTGCGCTTGCGCTTGCTCCGGTGATCCCGGAGTATCTGATCGGGGAAGATCTGTGCATCACAGCGACGTTCCTTGGAAAGGTCAGGACGGTGTATCATCTGCCGGCGCGCAGAAATCTGTATCCGGGCAGCTACCGGATCAGCAGGATCGTGCTTACAGATCAGAGGGGAGAAGTAAAGATACTGGAGGATGGACAGCCGCAGGGGAAAGACGCGGAAAAACTGCGCAGCGGCTGCTACAAAGAAATGGAAATCTGGATGGAAGGAATTTGAATGAAACAGGTACAGAGAATTGAGACAAATCGTGACAAGAATCTTTTTTGGAGCATAACAGAACTGAATTACGGGGCGTGTGACAATCCGATGGAGCTGATCCAGCTTCTCCCGGAGATCACAGGGCAGACGATGGAGGGCTTTGGCGGCGCGTTCACGGAGAGCAGCGCGGACAGCTTTGACAAGCTGACGGAGGCAAATAAGGAGAGATTTCTCGAGGCGTACTTTGGAGAAAGCGGCCTTGGCTATTCGATCGGACGGGTTGCGATCAACAGCTGCGATTTTGCACTGGGAAATTACGCCTATGTTGAGGAGGGGGATCAGAACCTTGACAAGTTCTCCATCGCCCACGATGAGAAGCAGATCATTCCGCTTGTCCGCAGGGCGGCAGAGTGCCGGGGAAAGGAGATGCGTTTCCTGGCGTCCCCCTGGTCGCCGCCGGCTTACATGAAGACAAACGGCGAGATGAATCATGGCGGAAGCCTCAAGGAAGAATACCGCAAGCTGTGGGCAGATTACTTTGTGCGCTTCATTCAGGAATACCGCAAGGCAGGCGTGCCGATCTGCGCGGTGACGGTGCAGAATGAGCCTGAGGCTGTCCAGACCTGGGATTCCTGCATCTACACGGCGAAGGAAGAGGGCAGCTTTGTCGCAGACTATCTTGGTCCTGCGATGGAGGCAGCCGGACTTTCCAATGTGAAGATTTTTGTATGGGATCACAACAAAGAAAGACTGTATCAGCGCTACCGGGACGCTGTTTCCGTGGAGGGCGCGTCCAAATATATCGCAGGCGCGGCTATGCACTGGTACACGGGAGATCACTTTGAATCGATCGAGATCGTCAGAAAGCAGTACCCGGATGCACAGATGATCTTCTCCGAGGGCTGTGTGGAGTATTCCCGTTTCGCTGACAGCGATGAGATCCGGAAGGCTGAGATGTACGCCCACGATATGATCGGCAATTTCCGCGCCGGCGTCAGCGCGTTTCTGGACTGGAATCTGCTGCTGGACGAGAAGGGCGGTCCGAACCATGTAGGAAACTTCTGCGCGGCGCCTGTGATGCTTTCCGGAAACGGCGATTTCGAACTCAGCCTGATGTACTACTATATCGGTCAGCTCAGCCGCTTTGTGCCGGAGGGATCCAGGCTCATCGCAACGACGCGCTACACGGATCAGCTCGATGTGTGCGCCTTTGTGACGCCGGAGAAGGAAAGGGTGCTTGTCGTCCTGAATAAGAGCGGGGAAGACCGACGGATCACCGTGCGCGAAGAGCTGGAAGGCTTTGAGGATACGGTCTGCGCACACAGTATCGTCACCTATCGTATCCCGGGTGAAAAATAAGATATAAAAAAATGACACCATTCTAAAATTTGAATCATTATATCCCATGATACATCCTCCTATAATGAAATCATCAACAAGATCATTTCAAAAAAGGAGGATGTATTTTATGAAATTGAAAAAATGGCTTTCAATTATGCTTGTTGGGGCAATGACATTATCAATGACCGCCTGTGGGGGTGGGGAGTCAAAGAACAGCAGCGCAGGTGCTGCGGAGAGTTCTTCTGATACAGCAGCGGCTGACAGCACAGACGCAGCGCAGGAGAGCACAGAGACTTCCGATGCCAGCGGAGAGAAGCTGGTGATCTGGACACTGTCTAACGACCTGAAAGATTTTGCAGACCGTTACACAGAGCAGACCGGAGTAGCTACCGACGTTGTAGTTATCGAGCCTGCAAACTATCCGACAAAGGTGCAGACAGCACTGGTTGGCGGAGAGAAAGAGCCGGATGTCATCGTGGCTGAGCCGCAGATGCTTCAGGACTTCTATGACAACGGATTCTTCGCAAGCCTGGACGACTACGGCGCTAAGGATTACGAAGGACAGATCGTAGATTATGTATGGAAAATGGGACAGGATGCGTCAGGCGTACAGAGAGCAGTATCCTACCAGATCACACCGGCAGGTATCTACTATCGCCGTGACATCGCAAAGAACGTATTCGGAACAGACGATCCGGAAGAGATCGGAAAGCTCTTCAAGGATTATCCGACAATTCTGACAACAGCACAGACACTCAAGGATGCAGGCTACCGTATCTTCGCATCGGATTCCGAGATCAATTACTTCTCCGGAGATTCCGCGTGGGTAGTTGACGGCACATTAAATGTAGACCAGGCAAGATATGATTACATGGATCTGACGGTAGAGCTTTATCAGAAGGATCTGACCGCTTACGCAAATCAGTGGTCTACCCCCTGGTATCAGGCTATGGCAGGAGAGGTTCCGATCCTGACAGCAGACATTCAGAACTATGCAGATGATTCCGTCAACGTATGGGATGCAGAGCAGTTCGCTGAGGCAACCAAGGATATGGAAAAGACAGAGGTGTTCGCATTTGGTCTTCCGAGCTGGGGCGTTCTGACCATGAGAGATAACGTAGGCCCGACATCCGGATCCTGGGGCGTATGTGAAGGTCCTGCATATGGCTTCGGCGGCGGTACATACATTGGCGTTTCCACCAACTCCGAGCGCAAAGAGCAGGCGTGGGATTTCGTAAAATTCTGTACTCTGACAGAGGACACAGCTAACTGGTGGATCGAGTTCTCCCAGGGCGATGCCGTATCCCTGATCTCCGTACTGGAAGCTCATGCGGATGATGAGAACACAGTCTATGGCGGTGAGAAGATGTATGCACTCTGGCTCAAACTGGCTGAGGGTATCGACTACTCCAAGGTAACAAAGTACGATAAGGTGATCGGCGATGCGTGGGGCGCAGCAATCTCCAGCATCAAGACCGGTGAGAAGAACAAGGAAGACGCGGTAAACGATTTCTATGATACCGTACAGTCCACTTACCCGGAGATCCAGATCAACCGGTAATACATAAAAAGAAAACAGGAAATCCTTTCCCGGTTCACACCCCTTCTGGGGCTGTGAGCCGGAAGGAAACTTGATATGCGCCGCAGCATGCGCGGAAATGGTGGTTATTATGGCAAAAACTGAAAAAAAGAAGAATAGTAAGCTGTCTGCTTATAATAATTGGGGATATTTTTTCGTGGCTCCTTTCGTGATCGTTTTCTGTATATTTAGTGTATATCCGGTTCTCAGGACTCTTTATCTCAGCTTCACGGATCTGAAGGTCGTAGGAGATCCGAACTGGATTGGATTGGAAAATTACAAGCGCGTGGTTACCGACAAATTCTTCTGGAAGGCCCTCGGAAATACAGTCCGCATCTGGATCGTCAACATTGTGCTCCAGCTTGGTCTTGCCTTCCTTCTGATGATGGTATTCAGCGATGTGAAATATAAAATGAGAGGACTTGGCATCTTCCGTATCATCTACTATCTGCCAAATCTGATCGCGGCAACGTCGATCGCTTTCCTCTTTAAGACACTCCTTGACTGGAGATATGGTACCTTTAACATTATGCTGAACACGATCTACCGGGCATTCGGAGCAAATTACAATCCGGTAGACTGGCTGGGAAGCTCTGCGACGGCAGGCTACACGATCGCTGTGATCCAGTCGTGGATGTGGTTCGGCAACTCGTTCCTGATGCTGATGGCAGGAGTGCAGGGCGTGTCGAGAGATTATTTCGAGGCGGCTGCGATCGACGGAGCGGGAAGATGGACGATCTTCGGAAAGATCACCCTGCCTCTGATCAAACCCATTATGATGTATGTGGCGATCACCTCCCTGATCGGCGGACTGCAGATGTTCGACCTGCCGTTCCTGATGTCAGAAGTGACGTCCAGCGCATACCCATCCGTACAGACCGTTATGATGTACCTGTACAAATTCGGATTCACGACCGGCACGACGCAGACGGGTTACGCGTCAGCGGTTGCCTATATGCTGTTCCTGATCATATTGACGGTGTCTGTGATACAGCTCAGACTGTTCCGGAAGGAGGACTAGATTATGGGATACAAGATTAAAAAATCGATATTATACATATTGTTGATTCTCCTGGCAGTAACCTGTATGTCTCCTTTCTGGATGATGATCGTTAATGCCACCAGAAGCGGAAATGAGATCGTTACCGGGTTTACCCTGATCCCGAGTACCCATCTGAAAGAGAACTGGGAGATGGTGTTCAAGTTTTTCAATCTCTTTAAGGGAATGTTGAACAGTTTGATCGTGGCGATACCGTCCACTCTGCTGTGCGCCTATTTCTCCACCATGACGGCGTACGGGCTGGCGTTTTACAAATTCAAGGGAAACAAGATCGTTTTTGGCGCGATCCTGGCGTTTATGATGATCCCGGGACAGCTTTCCCTGATCGGTTTCTATCAGCTCTGTACGAAGCTGCATATGGTCAATTCCTACTGGCCGCTGATCCTTCCGGCGATCGCATCGCCCGGAACGGTATTTTTCCTCAAGCAGTACACGGAGTCTTCGCTGTCCAGATCACTGATCGAGGCAGCCAGGATCGACGGAGCGAGCGAACTGTATTCCTTCCACCGTATCGTGATCCCGATCCTCTCTCCGGCGGTTGCGACCATGGGGATCATGTCCTTTATCGGCAACTGGAACAACTACCTGCTGCCGATGATCATCATCAACAAGAATGAGAAGATGACGCTTCCGGTTATGATGGCTACCCTGAAGGCGTCCACGGATATCAATTCCAACCAGGGAGCGATCTACCTTTCCGTTGCAATTTCCGTGATCCCGATCCTGTTAGTGTTTGCGTTCTTTTCCAAGTACATCATCAGCAGTGTATCGGCGGGAGCGGTAAAAGAATAAA
>OIZL01001003.1_pt1 | contig 17366 bp, 19 predicted proteins | sample 1588541 | NCBI WGS metagenome assembly OIZL01 (sample SAMN03283285) | human gut metagenome | biome: human-associated habitat; material: feces | host: Homo sapiens | place: Peru | collected 2012 | reverse complement strand
TAACATATCGCTTTATCTTTGTCAAGATATTTTTTGCTATTTTCTAAAATATTTTAAATATTATTTTTACATAACATTTTCGACTATATTTTTAGCTCAAAATATCTATTAATTTATTGTCTTGTTGCGACGTGTTTTATTATATAACTTTTGTCAATTTTTGTCAACACTTTTTTTGAATTTTTTTAAATTTCTACTAAAATGACGTCTTCTCCAATTTTTTTAATTTTTTCCCAAGGTATTGTTATGTTATTTTTTCCCATAACTCCGCCAAACAATTTTCCTGTTTTAGCAACTATAATTGCATGTATTTCCCCATTTTCAAAATCAGCTTGAACATCAACAACAAATCCTAATATTTTTCCTTCACTTAGACTTATAACTTCTTTTTGTTTAAAATCTATTCCCCTTGCCATTCAAATCACCATTATATTATTATGCAAAAAGTAGAAGTTTCATGAACCTCTACTTTTATTATTAATATAATTCTTTTAATGCTTTGACTATTTTATCAAATCTCATTCCATTAGATGCTTTTAAATATATAACATCATTTTCTTTAATATTTAATTTTAAATTAGAAATAAGTTCATCAATATTTTCAAAGTATTTAGTTAATACATGCTTTGATGCTGTCTCTAATATGTATTTTGATTCTTTTCCTGTTAAATATAGTGCTTTAAAATCTAACTCTTTAAATGTTTCTCCTACTTCTTCATGTAATTGCTTAGACATATTACCTAATTCTAACATATCACCTAAAACTGCGATTTTTCTTCTATTTTCTATTTTATTTACAGTCTTTAGACCTGACTTTACTGAATCTATGCTTGCATTATATGTATCATCTATTAGTAATACATTGTTTTTTAAGTTGATTTTTTCTAATCTCCTTGAAAAATTTTTGTAATTTTTGATTCCTTTTATTATACTTTGCTTTTCTATACCTAAAATTTCTGCAACTTTAATTGCACAAACAGCATTTTTAGCATTATGTGAGCCTATTTGATTTATAGTTATATCTTCTAAACTATCATATATATTTGTTTTAAAAAATATATCATTTTTTTCCTCTAAATTAAATATTTCATTTTTGCTAAATGTAACAACGTGATATTTATCATTTGATTTTAATGTTTTTAAATACTCATCATCGCCATTTACTACTAATGTAGACCCTTCTTTCATATGTGAAACAATACTTGATTTTTCTTTAAATATTTCATCTTTACTTCCAAATATTCCTATATGTGCAGTTCCAATCATAGTTATAACGCCAATATCAGGTTTTACCAAATTTGACAATCTTTCAATTTCGCCTTTATGATCTGTTCCTATTTCAAAGACACATACATCTTGACTATCCATTTTCAAAGCCATTATCGGAGCACCTATAATGCTATTATAATTCTTAGTCGTAGTAAGTACATTTTTTGATGCACTTAAAACTGATGATACCATTTCTCTAGTACTAGTTTTTCCTACACTACCTGTAACAGCAACAACCGGTATATCTATATGTTTATTTCTATTGTACACCCCTGCATTATAGAGTGCCTCTTTAGTATCATCCACTTCAATTATTATAATTTTTTCATTAATCTCTTTTGATTTATTTACGATTTCTTCTTTTTTTGCAAAATTTTTATTTATAAAATAACCACAAATTCCGTCTTCTACTGCATTTAATATATATTTGTGCCCATCCGTATTTTCACCAACTATTGGTACAAAAAACGGACTATTTTCAATATTTCTACTATCAATAATATACTCTTTAGGTATAAATTTGATATCTCCATTTAATAAATCGCCACTTGTAGCTTCTACTAATTCTTTAATATTTAACATACAATCCTTCCTTTTTACTAATATATGATTTCAATTCTTAAGTTATTATATATTACTTTTTAATAAATGAAATACATATTTCTTTATAACTTTAAACTAGAAATATTTATAATCTATTTCTAATCTAATATTATAATATAACATAGCTCGTAATTTGTAAAGAAATCATAAGCAAATTTAAGACAAAAATATATACTTTACACCTCACCTTTTTTACTCTTTTAAAATTCTTTTTATATTCTCTTTTTCTAATTCTTTTAAACTCTTTTGAGGAGTAGGTAATTCTTCCGGCATAGTTCCCCCAATTTTAGCAATCACTTCCCTTATATTTTTACCAATACTATAATGTGTGTTATTTGCATTATTTTCACCTTGTATATTATCTCTTTTTAATTTAGATTCAGTTTGAGTAATACGAAATAAATTTGCTGCCAGTTCCTCACTACTCATATTATCTAATATATCTTCTCTATATCTTAATCCTTTTCTTTTGGCTATATCATCTGCTGTCTCTCCATTATATAGACCTTTATAGCCTGAATTATGAAATTTATCAAAATTTTTAACTCCTGCTTTTTTGGCAGCTTGATTTAATGAATAGTTTCCTTTCTTTGTTAAATCTCTTTGATAAAATCTTTTTTCATCCTCAGTTAACATACTATATTCTTTTTCACTAATTTCTTGTTTTCTAGTTTGTATTGCAAAATATGTTTGGGCTAGTGCGATAACTTTTTTTCTTGAATCTCCATTTTGTGCTATTAAATAACATGCATAACGAGTAAGTTTACAATCTTTTATTTCTTTTTTTGCCCCCGAACCTATTTTAACCATTTTCCTGACGTCAAGGAAATGGTCAATCACACTAATCCCGCTACTTTCACAACTTATTTCTGCTTTTTTAATTACCTTTTCAAAATTCTCCCATTTATTATATTCTAAAACTTTTTGTAGCTCTCTAGCATTCCAATATTCCATGCCATTTTCATCAATTTGTTTGATATCCTCAAATGTTTTATTTGTACACCTTCTACTTTTTTCTATTTCTTTCATTTTAATTCCTCCTTCTCACTTTATGTGTTTATTATAACACATAAAATAGAAGATGCAAAAGTTCAAAAGAAAAAAACGTTCTTTTTTGAGTACTTTGTTTTTTATATTATATAAAAAAAGGCTAATATTACTTTTTAATAATATTAACCTTGTGTTATTAATTTTTTTCTACTTTCTTTTTTATTCTTTCTAAAGCATTCTTTTCTATTCTTGAAACTTGTGCTTGTGACACACCTAGCTCTTCTGCTAATTCTGTTTGAGTTTTATTTAAAAAATATCTTCTTTCAATTATATGTTTTTCTTTATCAGTTAATTTTTCTAGTATTTCAGATATTGCAATTTTATTAATTAACTCTTCTGATTCTTCTTTTTCATTTTTTAATTGATCCAATAAATATATTTGATCTCCTCCATCACTATATACTGAATCATATATTGACATTGGAGCTATTTGACTATCAATAGCAAGTATTACATCTTCTTTAGCTGCTCCAGTTAATTTACATATTTCATCTACTGTTGGCTCTTCATTTTTTTCCCTTACATATTTTTCTCGTTCTTGTGCAATAAGATAAGAAAGATCTCTTAATGATCTAGTTATTCTAAACGCACTATTATCTCTTAAATACCTCTTTATTTCTCCAATTATCATTGGGACCGCATAGGTAGAAAATTGTACACCTTGACTTACATCAAAATTATCAATTGCTTTTATAAGACCAACAACACCTACTTGGAATATATCATTAACATTTTCTCCTCTATTATTAAATTTCTTAACTATACTTAAGACAAGTCTTAAATTAGCTTCAATAAATCCATCTTTTAACTCTTTTTCTCCATTTTTAATTCTTAATAACATATCTGATTGTTCTTTTACAGAAAGTTTTGGTAGCTTAGAAGTATCTAAACCTTGTATCTCTACTTTTACATTCATATGTATCTCTCCTTTTTTACACTAATATTCTTTCTACATATGAATTTATATATTCCTGTTCGACATTTGTTTTTATTATTAGTGCTTTTTCCTTTGTTTTTATATAATCATAACGAAAAGTCTTTTTTTAAATTATTTATTACTTTCTTTTCTATTCTTGATATATACGACTGTGATATTCCAAGTTTATCTGCTACTTCTTTTTGAGTTAATTCTTCAACTCCATCAAAACCATATCTTAGTTGCATTATTGTCTTTTCTCTATTGTTTAGTTTCTTTATTGCGTTTAATAATACTTTTTTGTTATCGTTATCTTCTACAGACTTAAAAATACTATCATTATCTGTCCCTAAAATATCAGCAAGTGACATGTCATTTCCCTCACTATCTGTATTTATAGGTTCATCAATAGATATTTCAGTTTTTATTTTGTTATTCTTTCTTAAATACATTAGGATTTCATTTTCTATACATCTTGATGCATATGTTGCAAGTTTAATATTTTTTTCCACATTAAAACTATTTATTGCTTTCATAAGACCTATAGTTCCAATTGATATTAAGTCTTCTATATTTACTCCAGAATTTTCAAATTTTTTAGCTATATATACAACTAACCTTAAATTTCTTTCTATTAGTGTATTTTTAGCTTCAATATCTTTTTTACCTAATTTTTCAAGTAGTAAATGTTCTTCCTCTGCTTCTAAAGGCTCTGGCAACTTATCTGAGCCTGCAATATAGAAAAGATTCCCCTCATCTATACCTAAAAATTTTAAAATACTTATGTATATGCTTTTTATTTTTTCTTTACCTAACAAAATTTTACCCCCTTTAAATTTTCAATATAGGTGTTGTACCCAATTAAAGCACTATATTTTTTATTAGAAATGTTTAAATTTACAAAACATATTACAATTCTTTTTATTTTTCCTATTCTTTTGTTCTCTTTATATACTTCTACATCTTTTATAATATATCCATCTTCATGCGAATTAGCATTTACTGTATTTGTATATATTTCTCTTTTTCTTCTTTCGTCTAAAATATTTTTTAGTTTTTCCTTATACTCTATATCCACAAATAATACATTTAATCCCGTAGTTATATCTTTTACATTATTTCCTGTGTCAACAAACCCTAAAATTTCTTGTCCATTTATATTTAATTTATATGATAAGTCGTTATTTTTAATGTTAGTTTTCCACATCTTCCACAAATGTTTTGTAAAAATATTTAATATTATTCCTGATATCAAATATATTAGTATTTTAATTATTGTATTTGTTAGATTTATTTTAAAAAGTATCGATACCGAAATAATAATACCTACATACAAAAATGAAAAAAGAAAATAATATATTGTATGTTTTAAAATAGCTATAAAAGTAGAAGGTTTAAATGTAATATATGTATATATAATTACTGCAATTAATTTAATATATAAGCTACTAAAAAAAGTATCATTTAATGCGTAAATTATTGTTGTATATATTGATATAAATATTGAACCTAAAATTATATTTATTTTTTTTAATTTTTCTTTATTAAATTTATACATATTAATTGATATTAATAAATTAACTATCAAATTTTCCAAAAAAATATAGTCTAGGTAGATTTTCATATCTCTCACCTAGACTATATTATATATTTTTTTATATTCATAAATTGTAGAATTTACAGAGCAAATAAGCACTTTTCATCTTCATTTTTTTATATAATTTATTATATTTATTTTTTATTATATATATTGCAACAAAAAAGAAGATAAATCTTAATTTAATACTAAAATTTATCTTCTTTAAAAAACATATTAATATAATTATTCTCCTCTATTTCTTCTTAAAAAAGGAGGAATATCTAAATCAATTTTATAATCATTAATGTTTGATGTAACACTTGATCTTGTTGAAGTGTTATTAACATTACTATTCATACCCATATTCATTGAATTATCATTATATGATTTTTCTTCTAATGTATTGTTAGCTGTTTTTAAAGCTTCTCCTACTATATTATCTAGTTGTAAATCTTGGAAAGGAGTTTTTGAAAAGCCAGTTGCTATAACAGTAATAACAATTTCGTTTTCTAATGATTCGTCAATAACAGCACCAAATATAATGTTTGCTTCTGGATCAACTGATTTTTGAACTAATTCAGCTGCTTCATTTATTTCTAGAAGTCCTAAATCTCTTCCACCAGTAACATTAATAAGTACTCCGCCAGCACCTTCTATAGATGTTTCTAAAAGTGGACTATGTATAGCTTGTCTTGCTGCTTCTTGTGCTCTATGATCGCCTGATGCTCTACCAATACCAATATGTGCAATGCCTGCATTTAACATTATAGTTTTAACATCTGCAAAGTCTAAATTTACAAGACCTGGTATTGTTATAAGGTCAGATATACCTTGTACACCTTGTCTTAAAACATCATCAGACATTTTAAATGCTTCAACAATTGATGTTTGTTTTTCAACAACTTGTAATAACTTTTCATTAGGTATAACAATTAAAGTATCTACTGATTGTTTTAACTCTTCTATTCCTGATTCAGCTTGTAAAGTTCTTCTTTTTCCTTCAAATGGGAAAGGTTTAGTAACAACAGCAACAGTTAAAATTCCCATTTCTTTTGAAACTTCTGCAACAACTGGAGCAGCACCTGTACCAGTTCCGCCTCCCATTCCAGCAGTTACAAATACCATATCAGCACCTTTTAAAGCTTCTGCTATCTCTGCTTTAGACTCTTCTGCACTGCATTTTCCAATATCTGGGTTTGCACCTGCGCCTAATCCACGAGTTAACTTCTCACCTATTTGAATTTTTCTAGAAGCTTTTGATAAACTTAAAGCTTGTTTATCAGTATTTATAGCAATAAATTCTATTCCTCTTATATTTGCATCAACCATTCTGTTAACGACGCTATTTCCGCCGCCGCCTACACCAACTACTTTGATGTTTGCTACTCCTGCTTGTAAATCATTTTCCATTATTTACTCCTCCTTAAAATTATATTAATACTTAATACATACTATATTAGTATGCTTTTTTCTTATTTCCAAAAATATTTTTTAAGTTTCCAAATATTTTATCTTTAAATGTAGGTTCAGTAACAATCTCTACATCACTATTTACATGTTTGCTAAGTCCAAGACTTGCTATATATCTTACCATTCCAAAAACTGTTGTATGTTGTGGTTTTATTATATTAATTAACTTTGGACTACAAACTCTTACTTGATCTATTTTTAAGGTTAACATTGCAAGTTCTTCTGCTCCAACTATTTGGCTAATTCCTTGACCAGTTAATACCATACATTCTATTTTACTACTCAAGTTATTATCTGCTATCATTTTTTTAATTATTTGATAGATTTCTTTTATTCTTGCCTCAATAACTTGTACTATATCACTACATTTTATTACATTATCTGATTCGTTTGACATTTTTGTAGAAAGTTTAACTTCATGATTATTTGAAATCATAGCCATTATAGCCAAATTATATTGCCTCTTTAATTTTTCTGCTTCATCAGTTGCAATATCAAATGTAAGTGCAATATCATTTGTTATATGATCTCCTCCAACAGGTATTGTTGTATAAAATTCTATTTTAGAATTTTTATATACAGAAACATCAGTATGCCCTCCACCAATATCTACCATTAGTACTCCCATTTCTTTTTCTTCAGGCATAAGTACGATATTAGAAGTGGCTAATGTTTCTAGTATTAGTCCATCTAATTTTATTCCCGCTAATTTCAACGCTTTTTGAATTCCAGATATATAACTTCCTTTAGCTATTACTACCTCTACTTCCATTGAAAAAGTTTTACAAAAAGCTCCTATTGGCTCTTCTTTATATACTCTTCCATTAATCCTATATTCGTAAGGTATTATATCTATTATTTGTTCATCTTTTTCTAGTTTAGTTGAAAGTTGTACTTTATTAAAAAGATTATATATATCATTTATAGTCATACCATCATCAGGTCTTTCTACATCAGATTCCATTACAACCTTTTCAATTCTTACATTCATACCTTTTATATTAACATATGCTGAATTAACTGAAAGATCAGATATTTCCTCAGCTTTTTCTAAAGTAGATGTTATAGCTTTAGCTACACTAGGTGGATCTATAATTTGACCTTTTTTGACACCAGAATTACTCGATAAACCATATCCTATAACCTCTATTTCACTGAATTTATTAACTTGTCCAATCACACAGCTCACTTTAGAAACGCCTACATCTAGTCCAACAATGATATCTCCGAATAGCCAAAAAATACACCCCCAAGCTCGTTACATATATAATACTATCTTTTCCAAAAAAAATCAAGCATTTTTGTAAAAAAGTGTAATATTTTTGTAATTTATTTGAAATATTTCTTTAATAAATACTTCTAATTATTATCTGCTTAATTTTTCGTGTTTTTTTACAATTGTTATTTAAAATATAAACATATAATAAAAAGATAATAATAGATGGACTGTTAAACGTTATTAATTGAATTATTCCTAATATTAATAGTATTGTAAAAGATATATTGCTTAGAAATCCCATTATAATATTACATTTTTTAATATAAAAAAATAGACTAATTATATTTTCCAATATATTGTATCCATCTAATGGATATATGGGAAGTAAATTAAGTATTGCTAAAAAAATATTGATATTAAATATCATTTCACTTTTTCTAAAAATTAAAGCCAAAATCAGATTTGAAAGAGGACCAGCCAAATATATTAATATATCTTTTAACTTTGATATATTATTTTTATTTAAATAGTCCTCTTTAAATGATATATTTACTCCAGATAGCGAAAATTTAAAATTACTAATTTCTTTTCCTAAAATAGCAGCTATAAACATATGTGAAAGCTCATGAAATAATATAAATAAATAACAAATATAATAACTAGATAAATAATTTCTAAAACTTGATGATAGTATGGTAACTAAGATTGTTAAAACAAATAATATTTCAAACTCTAATATAAAATAAGGTGTTTTAAACTTCATTTTCTCCTCTTAATAAAATTTTATTATCTCATTTGGATCAACTGTTTTATTATCAATTCTAATCTCAAAATGTAAATGTGAACCGGTCGACATTCCCGTACTCCCCATATACCCTATAATGCTATCTTGGGTTACTTCATCATTTATTTTAACATTAAATCCATTTAAATGAGCATACTTAAATATAACACCATCGGTTTCTATTTCTATATTATTTCCATAGTACTTATTATTTTCTTCTACTTTTACCACTTTACCTTTTGTCGCACTCTTTATTTCCGTACCAAGTTTATTTGCAATATCTAATCCTGTATGATATTTACTCAACTCTTCAAATATTTTTTCTCTTTCTCCATATTTTGATGTTAGTGTTCCTTCTACTGGCTTTTTTATATCTATTTTTTTATCTAAAATTTTAAATATTCTTTCTCTTATAGCACTCTCTTCTTCACTTGGAATCTCCATAGTTTGAATTGCTATATCTCCACCACCTACGCCAGTGTTTTCAGAAATTTCTTTATTTTTATTATTACTACTTGTGTCATCTATCTTATTTGTAGTTGTAAATAACTTATTTAATACATCTTTTACTTCAAAATCTACTAATTCTGGCTTAACATTATATATATATTTTTCTTTTACTTTCATAGCTAAGCTTTCAGGTATCACATATTTTAATTTTTGATAACAATTATTTGTAATATCCTCAATTTTTTCTATTACTCCAACTTTTGTATAATCTTTGTTATATTCATGTATTAAATATCCTATATATTTGTTGCTTAATGCTTGTTCTTTAAAAAATAATTTTACTATTAAACAAGAAAATATAATAAAAATACAGAAAAAAATTTTTATTATATATTTGGTTTTTAATTTTAATTTAGGTTCTACGTCTTCAAATGTTCCTAAATTATCTTTTAAGTATATATCCTCATCTATATTATCTTTAAATCTTTCTAATTTATTTTTTGTATGTTTATTTTCTGATATATTAGTTATATTATCTATATCTATATTTGGCATATCTTTTAACATACTTTTTCTTAATCTTCTTGCAGCTACCAATTTTTTATACCTCCATAGTACAAGTTCTTATTTAAGTATATTAAAATTATTTTTAAAATATGCAAATACCAAAAAAAAAAATAGAGCCCTAAGACTCTATATATTTAATCTACTATTTTTCCTTTTAAATACCAAAGATGTTCACTTTCAATTTTTACTTTTTTTATATTTCCTATATCCTTTTTATTAGCCTCAAATATAACTACTTTATTTTGACTAGTTCTACCAGTATATAATTTATCATTATTTTTACTAACTCCCTCTACGAGCAAATCATATTCTTTACCTATCATCTTTTTATTTAACTCAGGTAACATACTCTCATAAAGTTTTTTTAATCTTTCAAGACGTTCAACTTTTTCTTGCTTTTCTATTTTATCATCAATTCTAGCAGCTCTAGTACCTTCTCTTTTTGAATATATGAACATATAAATTTGGTCAAATCCTACTTTTTTAACCACATCTAAAGTTTCCTTAAAATCTTCTTCTGATTCATTTGGAAATCCAACAATTATATCAGTTGAAAAAGATATATTTTCATCTGCCTTTCTAATTTTTTCTACTAATTCTAAATATTGCTCCTTAGTATATTTTCTATTCATTTCTTTTAAAATTTTCGTACTTCCTGATTGTAATGGTAAATGTATTTGCCTAGCTATTTTTTTAGAGTTTTTTATAACCTCTATAACATCATCACTAAAATCTTTTGGATGTGGGGACATAAAACGAATTATTTCAATTCCATTTATCTTTTCAACATCTTTTAAAAGATTTGCAAAAGTATATTTTTTATCTTTAAAATCATTACCGTAAGAATTAACGTTTTGGCCTAAAAGCATTATTTCTTTATATCCTTTTTTAGCCAATTTTTCTATATCACTTAATATATCTTCTGGACTTCTACTACGTTCCCTTCCTCTAACATATGGAACAATACAATATGAGCAAAAGTTATTACATCCATATATTATACTTACACTTGCTTTATATTTATCTTCATAAATTATTGGTACTTCTTCTTCTATTTCATTTCCCACTTCTACATATTCAATAGATTTTTTATGATTTAATATTGCATCATATAGCTTTAATGGAAAAGCATTCATAGCATTAGTTCCCAACACTATATCAACGAAAGGATATGATACTTTTATTTTATCTAGTATATGTTTTTGTTGTGTCATACAACCTACTACTACTAAAAATACATTTTTTTCTTTTAATCTTCTTGATTTTAGAAAACCTAATCTACCAAACAAAGTATTTTCAGCATTTTCTCTTACGCAACAAGTATTAAAAAGTATTAAGTTCGCTTTTTTTTCATCTTTTTCTTTTTTAAATCCCATACTTTCTAAAATTCCAGCATATTTACTAGAATCATTTTCGTTCATTTGACAACCCATTGTATCTATTGCATAAGTTAGATTATTATCTAATACATATTTTTTTATTTTTTCATTATAACTATTTACAAATCTCATTTTTATCTCCTAATTCACAGGAGATATTATACAACAATTTTCTTTATTTTTCAACATTACTTTAAATTTAATTTTACTTTTATGTAAAATTATGATATAATATTGTTAGTATTTGTTTAAAATTCAATAATTAATATTAAAGGAGATTTTAAAAATGAATAAAAGAAAAAAATATGACTGGTTCAGTATAGATCCAATTTATGTTTGGCATATTGTTCGAAAAGGAGCATTACTAAAAACATTTCCAAATGGTTATTTAGATAAAGAAATTAGTCGGATACTTATACGGAGTTTAGTACTAGATGAATTACATTTAAAGCGTGAAGAAATTTTGAGTATTAATGAAAAATTTCTATCTAATTACTGTTTAGGTGGATTAAGAAAATTTTTTGATTGCAAAATATATTTACTTTTAATGTATTGTTTTCCTGAATATAACTTAAATGAATGGGAATTTAAAAAAAGTGGAAATAAACTTTGGGAAAATCTTGAAATAAGGAAAAAATATGTACTTTTTGTTGCTAAAAAAGAAAATATTAATTTAAATGATATTGCAGATTTAAAAAGATTTTCGTCAAAACTTTTTATAGAAAAGTATAAAGGATCTCAAGCATTAAAACATGCAGGTGGTTTGTTTGAGCTCATAAAACCAGTCATTCCTAAAGATTTTAAAGAGTGGGAAATTTTTAAAATAAATATCTGGACAAATGAAAAAGCAAAAGAAGCTATGTTATGGCTTGCTGAAGAAAAATTAAATATACAAAAGCCTTATCCTAACATAACTGCCAAGAAATTTTATGACAATAACCTAGGAGGTCTTTTATGTAAGTTTTTTGATAACAGTCCTAAAAAAGCTACACTATTTTTAAACTCTTTATAATTTAATAAAGTCTAAAAAAATACAGTAACCCTTATTAAATAATAAGATTACTGTATTTTTCTTTTTTATACTCTTTCCATATATGAACCAGTTCTTGTATCTATTCTAATTCTATCTCCTATTTCAACAAAAATTGGAACATAAAAAGTTGCTCCTGTTTCAACTGTACATGGTTTTGTTGTACCAGTTGCTGTGCTTCCTTTTATTCCTGGCTCTGTGTATGTAACTTCTAACTCAACAAATGTTGGAGGTTCAACTCCAAATACTTTTCCCTTATATGATAATACTTTTACATTCATATTATCTTTTAAATATGGAAGTGTATCTTCTATTTGTTCTTTAGTTAGTTCTATTTGTTCATAAGTAGTTGTATCCATAAATGTATAGTTAGAACCATCATTATATAGATATTGCATTTCTTGAATAGTAATTTGTGCTTCTTCAACTTTTTCAGTTGGATTGAATGTTTTTTCAATATTCTTACCAGTTATAACATTCTTAAGTGTTGTTCTAACAAAAGCTGCACCTTTACCCGGTTTAACATGTTGAAATTCAACAACTCTATAAACATTACCTTCCATTTCAAAAGTTACACCATTTCTAAAATCTCCTGCTAAAATCATAAAGTCCCTCCTATATAATTTATTTATTAACTTTTTCTACTAATGATTTAAATCCTTCAAAATCATTTACAGCCATTTCAGCTAACATTTTTCTATTAATAGTTACATTTGCTTTCTTTAAAGCAGACATTAATTTACTATATGTAGTACCACACATTCTAGCACCTGCATTAATTCTTGCGATCCATAGTTGTCTGAAATTTCTTTTCTTTTGTTTTCTTCCAACATATGCATATTTTAAAGATTTCATAACAGCTTGATTAGCCATTCTAAATCTTACAGATTTTGCTCCAAAATATCCTTTTGCTCTTTTAAGAACTTTCTTATGTCTTGCTCTTGTTGTAACTGCTCCTTTTACTCTTGCCATTTTATATTCTCTCCCTTCTTAATTTCGTTATTATTTATATGGTAATAATTTTTTAACAGCACTCTTATTTGCACTATCAACATAAGATGATTGTTTTAAAGCCATTTTTCTTTTTGCTGATTTGCAAGTTAATTTATGTGCTCTATTTGCTACATTCTTTTTTATTTTACCAGTACCTGTAACTGATAATCTCTTTTTTGATGAGCTATGTGTTTTTATTTTTGGCATAATAATCTCTCCTCTCTTAAACACTTATTTTTGCTTTGGTGCTAAAAACATTGTAAGGTTTCTACCTTCCATTTTAGCTTCTTTTTCAATTTGTGAATTTTCAATTAACTCTTGAAAAGATTTCATTATTTCTTTTCCTTGGTTTATGAAGTTTAATTCTCTTCCTCTAAATCTCATAGAAATCTTAACTTTGTTTCCATTTGCAATAAACTTATTTGCCATTTTAGCTTTTACTTCTAAGTCATGTTTATCAATATTTGGAGAAAGTCTTACCTCTTTAATTTCTACAATTTTTTGATTTTTCTTAGCTTCTTTAGCCCTTTTTGCCATTTCAAATTTGTATTTACTATAATCTAATAATTTACAAACTGGATTTTCTGGGTTAGGTGAAACTAAAACTAAATCAAGTCCTTTATCTTCAGCAATATTTAATGCTTCTTTTGTAGACATTTTACCAAGTTTTTCACCTTCATTTGTTATTACTTGAACTTCAGCAAATCTGATTTGTTCATTAACTAAAAAATCTTGTTTTATATTAAACACCTCCAACAAAAATATATAAAAAAAGATTGCTCTTTAATCTAAAGGCAACCTTCTCAATAACTCAAATATACTAACATAATTTTATATAATATTTAAAATATCAAAATATGTTATTTATATATTATTTTGTATAACCTTACTAAGACATAACTTGTAAGGTGAGAAGATTTCCTCTACTTTACGTTTATTATTATACATAATTTTTCTTTACTTGTCAACTAAAAATTAAAAAAAATTAAAAATTTGTTAAAACACAAAATAATTGTATAACATTATATGATACTATTATTATATTTTTTCATAATATATTCTTTAGGCTTAAAAAAGTTCCACACTAAAATTTTATTTTTAAAAGGACTACAAAAACATCTAAATATTACAGAATCGAAAAAGTTATATCCCTGACCTCTTTCTTTTAGATATTTACAAACAAAAGCTCTACAAGAAATACATTTAATATCACATGATTTATTACTATTCAAATATTCACATTTTTCAGGAGATACAAAACTATGACAGCACCCATCTTTTTCGTATTTAGGATAGTTTGTATTATTATTATTTTTATCCCTTTTAGCTATGCAAACTGAATTTTTAAAATCACAATAATTAAGTAGTTTTATATCATTTTCTAAATATTCACAAATCATATCATATATCTTATTATTTCTTTTTTCCTTACTTTCAATTTCTAATAAAGTAACTGATTTAGAAAGTATATTTAAAATATCTTTATGACTACTTGTCCCATTATAATTTTTATATAGTATTATAATTTTTTTATTTCTATTTAATGAATATATTTTCTTAAGCTTATTAATACATTTTTCTAAATCACATATATAATATTTATACTTATATTTTTTAAACACTTCTGATATATTATTAATTTCAAAATCGTCTAATATTTTTTCATATCTATATCTTGTGGTTTGATATAGACTATGCACTTTATTTATCTTATTTAGATCAATAATATGTACAAAATTATTTTTATTTTTTTGTAGATACTTAATATTTTCTAGGCTTTCAACACTTTTTATATTTTGTATATTAGAAATATCCAAATTAACGTTTTTATCTGAATTTAAATCCTGCAAATTTTTATATATTTTTAATATATGTAAAATATTTTCATCTTTTTCATATTCTTCTTTTTTTATTTCATTTATTTTTTTCTTTACTTTTTCAATATTCATATTTTTTCCTAACTTAAAACAAATACTATATAATTGATTATACACTATTTATTTTCATAATTCTACTATTTAAGTTATATTAAGTTGAAAAAATACATATTGTATGTTATACTATTAATAATTTAAAATATATATTTTCATATAAAATTTTTTAGAATAATTTTTATAAAGGAGACTAACTTATTATGAAGGCAAGAATAATTAAATGTGGAAATTGGTGGTACGGTCAAATTAATCAAAAAAGTTATATAGGCTGGTAAGTGGGGAGTTATGAAAAACAACTATTAAACCCTTGAAAATAAAGGAAAAAAATAAAATTCCTTTTTACATTTTAAGCATATTTTTTCTTGAAAAATGTTAAAAAAATAAATGTGTAGGAGTTATGAAAAACTTTTATTAAATTGCACAATTAATTTATTAACCATATTCCTATATAATATAGATAACAAACAGAAGGAGTGTGGTTACAATGAAAAAAATAAAAATACCTATTAAGAATATAGAAACTAACATAATTTTAAATGCCTTAATACAATTTAAAAATGGTAAATTAAAACAAGGTATCTGTACGGAACCTATTGATGAACTAATTTTAAAATTAAATAAAATTTATTAAACATATTGAACTGATTAAAAATGGTCAGTTCTTTTTTTATGCCAGAAATGGAATACATAGCCATCTTATTAAGTTAAGGTGGCTAAATTAAAAGAAAGGAGGCGAGAATATGCAAGAAAGTAAGTGCAAGGTAATTGCAATCACAAATCAGAAAGGAGGAGTTGGTAAGACCACAACAACATTTAATCTTGGAGTAGCATTGGCTAAACAAGGAAAAAGAGTGTTAGTTGTAGATGTTGATCCTCAGAGTAATTTAACTACTTACGCAGGTTGGTATGATGAAAATGAATTGAAATATACTTTAACTGATTTAATGGAACAATCTATGAATGATGAAGAAATTAAGATAAAAGAAAGTATATTACACCACAGTGAAAATGTGGATTTAATTCCATCTAATCTTTCTTTGTCAGCATTAGAAAATTCACTAACTTATGCAATGAGTAGAGAATATACTTTAAGGAATTGCTTATCTAGTATTAAAGATGACTATGATTATATACTTTTAGACTGTCAACCAAGTTTAGGTATGCTTACAATAAATGCTCTTGCTAGTGCAAATAGTGTTATCATACCAGTTCAAAGTGAATACTTTGCTTTAAGAGGTATGACTGATTTATTTAAGATAATAAATAAAGTTAGACGACAAATAAATCCTACTCTTAAAATAGAGGGAGCATTATTAACATTAGTTGATTCAAGGGCTAATCTTCCAAAAGAGATAGCAACTCAATTAAAAGACAATTATGGGAGTATATTAAAACTGTTTAATACTCAAATACCAAGAGCAGTTAAGACTGCCGAATCTACTTCATCAGGAGGAAGTGTGTTTTCTTATGATAAAAGTGGAAGGGTAGCAAATGCATATTCTTCTTTTGCAAAGGAGGTGCTTAATGATGGCAAAGAACATACAAAAAATGCCACTGCCAAAGTTAGATGACCTTTTTACAACAGAAGAAGAAAGAACTAATGATAAGTTGGAAAAAGTTATTGATATTAAAATAAGTGATATTGATGATTTTCCAGACCACCCATTTAAAGTTATTGAAAATGAAGATATGTTTAATATGCGTGATAGCATAAAAGAAAATGGAGTATTAGTTCCTGCATTAGTTAGACAAAAGCCAGATGGTAGATATGAAATGGTATCTGGACACAGAAGAAAGTATGCAAGTCAATTAGCAAATAATGAAACACTACCTTGTATTGTTAGAGATTTAACAGATGATGAGGCTGTTATTATAATGGTAGATAGTAACTTACAAAGAGAAGAAATATTACCAAGTGAGAAAGCATTTGCATATAAAATGAAATTAGAAGCTCTAACACATCAAGGCAAAAGAACAGATTTAACTTCTGCCCAACTTGGGGAGAAGTTAGAAAGTAAATATTCTGTTCAATTACTTGCAGAAGAAGTTGGAGATAGTAGGAGCCAAATTCAAAGGTTTATAAGACTTACTGCACTAATACCAGAGTTATTAGATTTAGTTGA
>OIZL01001001.1_pt1 | contig 17400 bp, 25 predicted proteins | sample 1588541 | NCBI WGS metagenome assembly OIZL01 (sample SAMN03283285) | human gut metagenome | biome: human-associated habitat; material: feces | host: Homo sapiens | place: Peru | collected 2012 | reverse complement strand
CATTGTCACTATTCAATAATCCTATACTTGCGAATGGAATTGCAATTCTCATAACTAATAGTTCTATGCCTTTCATAATAAATTGACAAATTAATATTAGCCAACATATTAACAAAACTAAACAAGCAACTGCTGTAAATATTCCTCCCTGTATGTTGTTAGAAAGAGCCTCTGCTAAATTTACACTATCTACTTGCATTGCATTAAGTATTGAATTTAAAAATTCTCCAACTACTCCAACACCTATTGTATATATTTCTTTAAAACAAATCATTACAATAATTGCTTTTAGCATACCAATAACTAACTGAATTGGGTTTTGTTCATTATCCCCATCTTTCAGTAAAAAATATATTTTTATTGCTTTTACAATAAATACAATTACTAAAAGATATATTGCATAATCTACCACAACCTTATATATATCATTGAAGTTTATTTTATATTGTTTTAATATTTGCCCTTCAGGTATATACATAAGTTCTCGTTCTATAAAGAATACTAAATTTAACATACTATTGAATATCGAATTTAGTGTTGATTCAGCTCCACCAATAAACTTTTGTATAAGTTCTACAAGCATATCAGCCATATTCTCACCTACTTTATATTAAACAAAGTCTAACTTTGTATTACTTGTAAAATCCTAAAATAGTGTCTATTAGAGCCAAGCCACAAGTTATTAAAACCATACAGATTAAAGTTGTTTTAATATTTTGAATGTTTCTTCTTCTTTCTCCTTCATCATTTGTTTTTAAACAATATACATAGTATATGAAGTATCCTCCACACACAGTTATGCCTATACCTGTAAGCCACGAAATAATTGCATTAACAAGGCTTTGTGTTCCTGTTACTAATTTTGTATTTTCTAATGATGTAGCAAACACGCCTTTAGACATCATTGCCGAAAATAAAAATACTATCCAGGCTAAAATTTTTGCTATATTCCTTAATACTTTTTTTAATTTTTTCATTTATCTTTTAAATTCTTTCTGAAGTTATCCTGAATAACTTCTACCTTCATTCTAGGTATTTCTTCTGTTTGTTTATTCCAAATATTCCAAATTTTAATTGGATTTATTTTTCTTTCTTCTCTTGCATTCTCCCTTTCAATTCTTAATTTTTGATTATACTCTTTACTTCCCATACCATTTATTTTATTAAAATAAATTTCAGAAATATCAGGTAATCTTGTAATTGCTGGTGGCTTTCCACCTAACATTACAATTGCATATGGATTTTCTATTTTTAACACTTCATCTGATGTTAAAAGCTTTCTAGAGATTAAGCTCATACTACTACTTGTTTTATCATACTTACTATTTGAATTGCTACTTTCACCATAGCTTTGAGCTGTATATGTACCAAGCCTATCTGAAATTTTATTTGCTGTATCTATATTTCCGAGTTTTTAGGTATATCCAAGCACAATTATCCATTATATTTTGTGCTCCTTCTTTTCCGTATATTTCTTCTATTTGTGCAAAACTTTGAAGGCTTATTACAAACCTTATATTCCTTCCTCTTGATACTGTTAGCATACTCTGAAATGTGTCTATTTTCGTAAAATTAGCAAATTCATCAAGTATAAAGTTCATTCGTATTTTTAGTTCTCCACCATCTCTTCTACTTGCATCTACTAATGCAGTATATAATTGCTGTACTAATAGACTACCAAGTTTATGATATGTTTTTCTATCATCGGGAAGCAAAATGTATATAGCTGTTTTTTTATTTGCAAAATCTCTTAAATTAAAATCTGATTTTTGTGTGTTACTTGCAACATATTCATTTATAAACATTTGAAGTGTTGAAAGTGCTGCAGCCACAAAACTGCCTTTTGTTTTAGATGGTGCTGTTCCGTGCTACTGCATAAAATTTTTTTACTGGATCATTTGCATCTTTTGAATTCATATATTCATCTATTGGCATTCTTCCTAATTTATCAGGTTTAAACATTTCTGCTACAAAGTAATATGCATTAGATAATGTTTGATACTCTCTTTTGCCTTTATTCTCTAATATTACAGCCATAAGTGCAGTTTTTATAACTGACTGTTCTCCATTCTTCCATATTGGCTCTGTTTTTTCATTATTTTCTACTAATACATTTACCATATCACTTACTAAACTTTCTGCAAGTGGTATGTTATTATCCTCCACTGCATTAATAATTATATCTAAATAATTGTATCTATTACTTTTTAAAAAATTTATATAATCTATTGCAATTACATCGTACCCAAGTTCTTTTAGTTTTTCTGCAGTATATAAATAAAGCTCACCTTTCACATCAGATATAAGCATATTTTCACCTGATAATCCAAGCATTGTAATTGTTGGAATTATAACTGACCTACTTTTACCACTTCCTGAACTACCAACTAGTAGAGTATGTATATTATCCCCTATATAGTAGACTTTATCTATATTTCCTTCTGTTTCAATATTAGTTACTACTCCACCTGAATTAAATGATATCTCACTATATGGATTTGTTCTGTCTATTAAATTACAATTAAAAACTTTATTATAATCCTTTTTATTTAGCCACCATCCAGTACCATATTGCCCCTGTCCAATAGGTTTGGGTACTTTTATTTTTGGTGTCAGTTCTACTTGCTCACTATAATATATATTTTTAGTTTTTCTAGTAACGAACAATAATAAAGATATTACTATCGTTTCTATTATCAAAAACATTTGTAATACCTTTTTATTGGATGTTATTGTTTTAACAATACTAGTTATATTCATCATTAGCATATTATCGGTGTTTTGTGTTAGCATATAAAACAACATCGTAGAAAAATATGCACTTATAAATACACTTACTATTATTGCTATTATTATTAAAATTTTTCTACTTATTTTTATTCTCCTATACAGGAAATCTTTATTTCCTTTTTAATAACTTATTCTAATTCTTCCCCTTCTAATTCTTCATTAGTTAAACAATGCTCTGCATACCATTCTACCTTATCTAATGTCTCTTGCAGTCTATTGTATTGATCTATCATTTTTACTTGTTTTTTACTATATGGAAATACTTCTTTTTCACCTTCTAGCTTACCATTATCTCTCCAAATATTTCTTAACTCTATACCTCCCAAAATAGTTCCTGCAACAATAATGCTTGAAAATCTGGCTTTTGTATTATTGGCATTAAAATATTCTAGTAATTTTTTATCATTTGTTGTATCTTTTTCAAAATCATCTCGAAGATTATGCATCTGTTCGTATATCTCACTACATTTCTCTTCTAATTCTTTTTTTGAACTAATCTCTTGCTCTTTTAAATTAACTTCAATTTGTCTTTGTTTTACTGTTGTGACCTCAATATCTTCCTTTACTAATTCAAAAGCTCTTTCTTTATCACATCCATTTTTGATATATTCATCGTATTCTAAATAAACAAACCTTAAATCCATAAAAAGTTTATTATACAAATCACCTTCTTCCTTTTCTTCAGCATAAAATACTGTTAATTCATGTCCATCAGGTAATAGTCTAGCAAGTTTTTCTGCCTCTTCTAAGTTTGTAAAATAATTGTTATTGTGCATTAAACTCAACAATATTTTTGTTTTAACATTCATATTTTCTCCTAAATCTTATCTTTTCTGATAAAAGATAAATATTTCTACATTAAAATAAGAGTAACCTATTGCTACTCTTTTATTCCCACTCTTCTGAATCAGACTCTTGCATTACATTATAAATTTGATCTAATCTCTCGTATATTGCGGTTTCCTCTTCCATTGCATTATAAATTTGCTCTAATCTCTTGCATATTGCATTTGCCTCTTTCATTAAATTACATTTTTCTATAAGTTCTTCTGAAAATATTTTTCTGTCAAACTTATCTTGTTCTATACATTTAATTACCATATTAAGTATTTCACCAGGATTAACTTCTAAATTGTTTTTAATATAATACTTCTCTAGTTCTAATCCAGCTAGTGCATAACACTCATCACTTATGAAGTCAAACATCTTGATATAACGCTTTAGCTTTTCTTTTTTATTAGAAAGAATATATTCTAGTTCTTCAATTTCTTTTCCTTTCGTAAGAAAAAGATATGGTCTAGTCATTCTTTCTAGTTCTTTATTAATAATCTCTTTTATATTTAATGCTTTTTCATCTTTTTCGGCTTCTTTCTCTTTATACTTCTTAAAAAAGCACTCATCATACTTTAATATAAAATTGTAATAATCTTCTGCTAATTTTTTAATATCTTCCATACTTTTAATTCCCCTAATAATATAATTGTTTTGCAACAAATTTGTATATTATTACTAGGTGCAGTAAGTTTATTTTTTGTATTATAACATACAAATTTATTTTTTTCTACTATTTTTATTAAATTTATAATTTTACTTTCTAAATTTCATCCTCCCAAACAAATGATGATGCATTTCTTTTAGATATAGCAAGTTCTTTTTTTGCTTGTTTTGACAATTGTTTTTTATATTTGACTTCATAGTTACGATTTAATTTTCTTTGATTTTCTGCCTGAAAATATAATGCTGTAAGTATATTGTCTAATAAATTTCTACTTTCATTATTGTATTTGATATATGTATAATCTTCTTTTGCATTCAGCCATTTTCGTTCTATATCTAGTATTTGATTTCCTATTATTTTTATTAGTTCTTGCTCCGCTTCTATTTTTGCTTGTTTTTTTGCCTCCTCTAACTTCTGTGGATTTGTATATTGAAACTCCTTTAATTTTTGTTTTGCTTTTATGTACTTTTCAATTTCCACTTGGCACTGAACAGATGACTCTATTATTACACTAGATATATAATCAACTTTACTTATTATTTCAGGATACTTCATCAAATATTGGTATTTGATACTCCCATTAGTTTCTTTTAAATCACTTTTTAAGGCTATAAGTAAATCAACTACTTTTTTAATTTCTGAATCTTTTAGTAATGCTCTTATTCTTCGTGTTTGATTATAATCTTTTTCATATTGCAATAAATCATTTCTTAATTTTGGATCTGTTATTACTTTTTTTAATTCTTGTAAAATATGATTTTCTGATGTTATATTCCTTTTAGCTTGTGCTTTTTCTTCATATATAGGTAGCAAATCTTCTCTAAATACTGCATTTATGAATTCTTTTCGTAGTTCATTTTTCAATTTATAATGTATAAAATAGTTTTTTATATCATTACTTTTACTCCATATCATAAATTGAAAATGTGGATGTCCTCGTTCAATATGTACAGCTCCAACATACTGTATATCTTCATATTTCATATTTAATTTTTCTGCAATACTTGGAAGTTTACTCTCTAATAAATTTTTCCATTTATCTTGTTCAAAGTATCCAAGTCTTGATGCATCTAAATCTTTTAATGATAACAAGCCTCTAAATATTGGTATTTTATTTTTTGCTAAATTATCTATATATTCTTTTATTAACTCAATATTTTCGTTATTTTGAATATCAGAAAATCTTTCTACTCTTCCAAATAAACCATGTGTTGTATTTGAATTTCTAATTACATATTCACTTTTTGCAATATATTCTGTATAATTTTTTATTTTAAAATATGTTGTTCTATAATTTGGATTTAATGTTTCTAATTCAAAAATAACACTACTCATTTCTATATATCTTTCCAATTCCATAAAAATCTAATAGTTCTTCTTTAGGCATATCTTCTGTTTTTCTGCTTACATAATAGTTTGCTTTTACTCTTCCACTTTCTATTATTTTCATAAATTCTTCATGCAAATCATCTCCCAGTATTCTTCGCATTACTTCTCCCATAATATACGTGTTTAAAGCATTTATCCTTACATTATTTGCATTCAATTTTCTTTGAGAATTGAAAAAATAATCAAGCTTTATATCAATTAATTTACTTAATTCTTTTACTATTACATCCATATTATCTTTATATATTTGTAAATTTATTTCTTTATCAATACCTGCTCTAGTTAAATCTGCTAAACTGTTATATGAACTTTTTTCAACTATTTTTGTCATTATTTCCTTTTTTGATTTTGGAATTCTAATTGTTAATTTTACAATTTCTTCTTCGCTTTTCTTTTTCAAATTATTCCCTCTTTTCTTCTCCTTCGGAATCAAAAATTGCTTAAATGCAATTTTTGCAGGAAGAGGGCGATGTCCCATCGCCCAAAAACAGCCTAAAAGCGTGGCTTTTAGCAGGGTGCTCTTAAAAAATAATGTAGTCACTATGACATCTTACTTTTTTCTAGATATTTAATCCCATTCTTCCTCTTCTTCACCAGTTATTTCAACATACTCTCCTATAATATTTAATGCCTCATCGTAACTTTTTGACTCTTTAATTCTAATAATCATCTCTTTTGCCTCTTCCTCCATATTATTATTTCTTAATGTTTTAGATGCAATTCCCATAAGGTTAAATATGTTTCCATCTTGCCCTATTAATGCACATCTAGGTTTTTCTCTTTCCATATTATCAGCAATTTTCAAATAATGCTTTTGAATTTTACTATACTCACCATACTGAAAGTCACCTTTCATTTGATTAGAGATATAGTTTATAATTTGCTTTAATTGATTGCTTTTTAATGGCATTGTCATAACTTTTTTTAATTCTTCTTGCTGTTTTCTTGTTCCCATACTCAATCTTAATGGAGAATCACTTACATATTTATAATACATTAAACTATGTGCTAATTCTTCTCTATACTCTGTATCTAGATCACAAAGACTTTCATCTATATCTTCTAGTGTTACAATAATTTTACTCAATTTTACTCACCTCCAATCTCCTCTTCATTTTCGTTTGTCATTCCTTCATTCATTCTGCATAATACACCATAATCAGTCAATCTTGCATTTCTATTTTCAATTAAATCTTTTCCTAATGTTTCTAAATCTATATATGGTAATAGATCTTCCATATATAATTCACCTAAATGAATTTCATTTTCTGCAAATTCTTCTGGTGAATGTGAATCACTATCCAAATGATATTCATCTATATTATTAGTAAATTTTATTGCATCCTTTATATTGGTAATTCGTTCTCTCTCTGTTTTTAAAACAGCTAATAACTTATCTCTATCGGATATTTTTATATTATTGAGTAACTCGTATAAAACTCTCATATCATTAAACGGTGTTGTATATCCTGCCTCACTTGCCCTATCAATTAATAAATTTATTTCATCTGAAAGATCCGATGCAAAACTAGGATCGTTTCTACAAACAAATTCACACTCTTTTATATGTGTGTCTTGTACTTCTAAATTTCTATAATCTAATCCTAAATATTCAAAATCTCTTTCTAGGTCTTCTGAATCTCTTGGTATTAAAATTTTTATTTCTCTATAGACGTCTGATGCTTCATACTCTTCTTTATTTACTATGTCTAATCTTATATATATCATTTTACCTCCCTAAAATTCTCTCGCACGAGAATCGATTTTGTGGCTTCTTTATTTTTTAGTCGAGTAGTTTTACCTTTGAAATTACTCAAACTCTTCCTCCTCTTCGTTTTCTTGTTTTACATATCCTTTTGCTACATATATTCTTTCAGTATCTCCATTTACCTCAACCCATACTTCTGTCCTATCATAGTTTTGCATATATTCTTTTTTCTTTTTCTCTGCAAATGAAGTAGCTTGGTTAAGCCAAAAAAATCTTTTTAAAAGTCCATTTTTCTCATCCTTTACCATATAGTAAACAGAGCTTTTTTCCTTTTCTTCTTGATTTATTAAGTCTTTTAAAATATCTATCTTTTCTTTTGTTTCATTCCATTCCTTAACATATTGTTTTTTAGGAGTGTTCATTAAGTAATCAGCTGAATAACATAAAAGATTATGATTTAACATATCCTTATATTCATTTAATACATCGACTCTATTCAAACTCTTCTTCATCCTCCTGTTCTTGTTCTTTTTTTAGAACATCTCTTATTAAAATATTAGTAGCTCTTATTGTATTTTCATTAAACTCCCTCTGCCAAGCTCCCTCTCTTCTTGACCAATGAAATCCTTTGCTCTTTAATGCAGTTCTTATATCCTCATCAGGTTTTCCATCAAATATTAATTGAATACGATTAATCTCTTTATTATGAATTGCTTTTCCTCCTGCAAAATCAACATCTTCAAATTCAATCTCTTCCAATTTTTGAAGTCTTGCAATTCTTCTTTTAGTCTCGCGTATCCTAGCACCAATATTTTGCAATTGCCATCCTGTATGATTCTCATCTGCTTTTATAAGTTCTCTTTGTCTTTCTAAATACTTCAATTTATCCTTTAGCTTTTCTATAGCATTGGGATCATCATTATAAATTACTTTGCTATTGTTTACTGTCTTGGCTCTGTCCTTATAATACTTACTTTTCTTATCTTCTTCTATCGACTTTCTAATATCCTGCCAAGCTCTTTCGTGTAGTTTTCTTGCCATCTTTTCAGAATGATGCCCTATTATAATTGGCTGTCCAGGTGTCATTGCTAAAATTCTATTTGCTCTAGAATTACTATACTGACCAGATCTCTCCTCTGCCCTTTTAGAAAGTTCCTCATACCTTAACTTTCTTGCTTCTCTTCGTTCTTCGTAATCTGCTCTTCCTCCCATCTTTTATCACTTTCCTTTCCTATAATTAAACAGCAGTGCAAAAATAATGTTATAGTTCCTCCAAACATCGCACCACCTATGAATATTAATAAATACATAATTCTTTCCTTTCCAACAAAAAAGACTTATGCTATTGGTGTTGTAGTTTAGCTCTTCTACAACCCAGTTGCAAGTCTTATTCTAATTCTTCTTCATATCTGTCTTATTTCTTCCCAAGTGAACATCTCTCTTCCAAAATGTCCATAATTACTTGTCTTTGAAAATATAGGTTTTTTTAATTTTAAATAATCTATTACACCTTTTGGTGTCAAATCGAATGATTCTTTAATTAATTTAATAATTTCTCCTTCAGGTATTACATTTGTTCCAAAGCAATCTATATAAATTGAAATTGGCTCTTCTATTCCTATTGCATAGCTTATTTGTAATTCACATTTTCTTGCTATTCCATTTGCCACTATGTTTTTTGCTATATGTCTCAACATATAAGATGCAGACCTGTCTACTTTTGTTCCATCTTTTCCTGAAAAAGCTCCTCCTCCATGTCTTGCATATCCTCCATATGTATCTACAATAATTTTTCTACCAGTTAAACCAGTATCACCAAGAGGTCCACCAATTACAAATCTTCCTGTTGGATTAATTAATATTTTAGTTTCAAAATCTATCATGTCATCTTCTACAACAGGTTTTATTACATAATCAATAATATCATTTTCTAAAATGTCCATATCTGTTTCTTCTGTATGCTGTGTAGAAATTAATATAGTATCAATTCTGTAAGGAACATCGTTTAAGTATTCTACTGTTACCTGTACTTTTCCATCTGACCTTAAATACGGAATAATTCCTTCTTTTCTAACTTTTGTTAGTTGCATCGCCAATTTATGAGCTGTGTCTAATGCATATGGCATTAAACTATCTGTTTCATCACAGGCATATCCGAACATAATTCCTTGATCTCCTGCTCCTCCGTTATCAACTCCAATTGCTATATCGTTGCTTTGTTTTGTAATATTAATATCAATATCACAAGTTCTATAATCCATATTGTATCTGGCATCATCATAGCCAACCTCTTTTAATTTTTCTCTTACTATTTTTTCAATATCTAATTTTGCATTAGATGTTATTTGTCCTGCTATTGTAACTTTAGTATTAGAGATAAGTGTTTCAATAGCTACTCTTGAATTCACATCTTGTTCTAAACATGCATCCAAAATGCTGTCTGATATATAATCACACACTTTATCAGGATGCCCTTCTGTTACTGATTCACTTGTTAAATAATATTTTTTATAATTTTTCATGTATTGTTAATTTTTCCTCCTTTTACTTCGCACCACAATCGATTTTGTGGCTTTTAAATCACTAGTATGGGATGCTATCCCATCTAAAACCTTTCACTCTATATTTTTTTACCCCTTTTGTATAAAGCATAAACACCTTTTCCGTACTAAACCTTGTAAGATATTTAAAGAAAGCCAACAACTCCTGTATTATATTTTGTTTATATTTAGTTCCTATATCTGAATATTCTAAATATTCATTGTCAACATATATAGATGCAATTCCATCCATTATTATGGTATATAAAATTTTTTTCTCATAAACACTAAAATCATCAAATTCTTTAACCTTTTGTTTTGTTTTATAATCGATAAGTACAAGTATTAAAGAAGATATGTTTTTAATTACTTCTCTATCTATTGATCCATAATCATGTAAGCAAATTAAATTATCCGATAATATATTAATCAATATTACCTTTGAGTCTTCCGACATCTTGTTATAGTATTCTTTTATTTTGGTATTTTTCATCTTTCCTCCTCATAACTTAAAAATAGAGTAACAACTTTGTTACTCTACTCTTATATTTCATCTCCCATATAAGCTTTTAGCTTATTAAAATTTTTAATGGAAATTTGTCCATTTTCTACAAACCATCTATTAAAAGTATTCATTGAAATTTTACTATTTTCTGAAAATTGCTTTCTACTTATATTATATTTTTTCATAAATGTCTTTATTTGCTCAATTGGATCATTAATTATAAACTTTATATAATCAGGTATATCCTCTTCACTCATTTCTAAAATTCTCACAATCTTTTTAACAATTTCAACATTGTGTAATTTAAATATACCATTTTCATATTGATAATATGTATCTCTATCCAATCCTAATTTTTTTGCAAATGATGATGGAGTATAGTGCTTTTTTATTCTGTGATAAATAACCTTATCCATAAAGTCCCCTGAATCTAATAGTCTCTCATCAGCTACTTCATAAGTGTCTATTACTATTTTTTTGTCTAAAATACCTTTTGATTTTATTTTTTTAAATAACCTACTTATATCATTATAGTACGCAAATAATTCCCTATTGTCAGTACTTTCATTATTTTTGTCGTTTTCCATATTATTCATTGTCACCAGACTAGTAGTGCATCTGCCATTATTCTAACATTTACACCTTTAAGAATAGCAAATTTCTTATTTTGCCTAGTTGTTAGTATCGTATCTACTATAAAAAAAATATCTTTGCCATACGATTTTCTCCCTACAACATCTCCCTTTTTTATATTCATATCATCACCTCAAACAAATTTGCCTAATATATTTTATGTCGAATTTTGAAAGTTGTGATTGTATAAATATTATTAAAATCTATTGTTATTTTATTTTTTATATGATATACTTTGCAAGGTTGTAAGATATAGCCAATTTAATTTATTAGAGACTTTTACCCTTCTTTTTAGATAGGATCATTTGTGTCAAAATAATTAAATTAGAAATTCTAAAAAGGAGGTATTATACAATGGCAGACAAAACATTAACATGTAAAGATTGTGGTGCTGAATTTGTTTTCACAGAAGGTGAACAAGCATTCTATGCAGAAAAAGGATTTGAAAATGATCCTGTTAGATGTCCAGAATGTAGAAAAGCAAGAAAACAACAAAGAAGAAATAACTTCTAATTAAACAAAAATTCCAAGAAATAATCTTGGAATTTTTTAATAAGTTTTAATATTAGCATGCTTTATCTTTTTCGTGACTATACTTTAATTTAGTTGCCATTCCTCCTCTTATGTGTCTTTCTGCTTTGTTTTCATCTAGAATCTTTCTAACTTCTATTGCTAATGCATGGTTTATATGTAATAATCTTTCACTTACATCTTTGTGTACTGACGTTACTTTTCGTAACGGTAGGATTAATGTCATTAAAATTAGTTATAACCGCTGGTGTACTGCCTATTTCATTTAATAGTTTTAGTCTTACTTCTACATTTGAATCACTATCTACTTCAATTACATCAATTATTGTTTTTAGCATTGCATTTGTAATTGTTTGATTATTTAATATGTCATCTACTGTTTTTATTGTTTTTGTTAACTCTTTTTCAAGTACATCTTTTTCTTTTATTTCTGAAGTAATTAATTTCAATTCTCTTTCAAATCTTGCTATATCTTCGTTTAATGGATTCGTATATTGTTTTAATTCTTGAATATTAATAACTTCGTTTTGGAACATTTCCATATATTTTTGTTTTTTCGTGGTAACCTTTTCAATTTCTTTAAGTAAACTTTCTTCACTTCGTTCATTGCTCTCTCTTAATTTTGTAATTTTTTCAAACTCTTTTTCAACTGCTTTCATAAAATTCTTTTTATTAGAAATAATGCTTTTTAAATATTCTTTAATTGCATTTAAAAGTTCTTCTTCATCAATTACTGTTGTATTAGGGCAATGATTTACTCCCATTGAATTTCTTCCACTACACACCCATCTTATATATTCATTTCCATCTTCAGTATATTTTCTTTTTATTCTTCTAAATGAATAACCACAATGTTTGCAATATATAAGTGTACTAAAAACATATTCTGTTTTTTCGCGTTTATTGGTTAGTTTAAAATCATTTGACCTTTGAGCAAGTATTTCCTGTGCTCTATTAAATAATTCATCTGATATGATTCTCATTTCAGGTCGCTCAACTACTATCCATTCTTCTTCTGGTAAATCTTTTCTTGTTCCTGTTATAAAGTCTGTTACTTCACTCTTTTTATTTGTTACTCTACCAGTATATATTGGATTTTTAAGCATTCTTACAATAGATGTTTGTACCCATTTTGATTTTGTTTTCTTTGTTCTCATTCCTCTATCATTTAAATTCCAAGCAATTTTTGTTGTTCCTATTCCTTTATATACATAGCTTTCAAATATTTCTTTTACAATTTTTGCTTCTTCATCATTTATTTTTAGAGTATATCTTTCATCTGGAATTTTATCATATCCGAATACAAGGTTAGGTACTCTTCCTTTTTGAGCAGTAATGTCTTTTCCGAATTTAACCCTTTTAGACATATTTGCACTTTCTTGTTGTGCCATTGCTCCCAAAATAGTTAATATAAATTCAGAGCCACCTTCCATTACTTCGCCATTATTTAAGAAATCTACCTGCACACCATAAGCTTTTAGGTCTCTTACACTTTGTAATAAATCAACTGTATTTCTTGCGAAACGACTTACATCTTTTACTACTACTTTTTCAAATTTTTTATGCTTAGCATCTTCCATCATTTGCTGAAATTGTTTTCTGTGTTTTATTTGTTTTCCTGATATTCCTTCATCTGCATATAGCTTGTACAATTCATATCCGTTCTTTTTTGTAAATTCGTTAAAAAACTCTATTTGCTTTTCTAATGAATCTATTTGTGCTTCTTTTTCAGTTGATACCCTACAATATGCTGCAATTTTCATAAAACACCCTCTCCTTTACAATTTCAGTTTCATTATTTTCGTTCTGTTACATTTTAGCATATCAGTTTCAAAAATGCAATAAAAAAACTACTCTTTTTTCAAGAATAGTTTTTAAACTTCACAACCTAACCATTTATATACCACATATTAGTCAGTGGTACTGATACTATTTTTTTAATAGTACATTTTTCATTTCTACAATATCATAAAAAGGTACATTAATTCCTCTTTCAGCTAATTCTACAACTCTTAAAGATGTAATAATAACTTTATCTCTTACTGTTGTTGGAATTTCAACATCTATATTTGAATTAACATATTTATTTTCTATGTATTCTTCTGTTGTTGGAAATATGTTTTGTATTAAAAATACAGCTTTTTTACCTAATACGTTTCCAAATACAAAATTATATACTGGTCTTTTTCCACTTTTTGCTTTTTTAATTTCATAAAGTTCTTTATATTTCTCATATTTTGTAGATATTGGAACAAACCATATTATTTCTTTATTTTTTCTATCTCTAAAACAAAAGTAACATGGTCTTTTATTTCCATTTTCTTTATTTACCATTAGTCCATAATCTTTAAACACGTCAAAAAATTCATCTTTTATAAAGTAAAATTTACCATCTTCTATTACCATTTTTGCTACATCTCCTCTTTATGAAAATATGGGATCTATTTTTTAGACCCCATATTTTACTATAATTAACATTTTTCCACCTGCCCATTTATATCTCGCAAGCAGGGTTGCGGTTCACATTCTCTCACCTATAAATTTATATTTCGCAAATAGGGTTGCGGTTCACATTTTAATTATAGCAGATATTAAATATCTACTATTATTATATTCATTATACACACTTTTTATCATTTTTTCAATACTTTTGTTATAATTTATTTCAATTATTAAAATTTTTTTCAAATTTAAATAATTATTTACATTTTTAATTCATCTTCCTCTATACTGTGAGAATTTTGATAAGCATTTGAATTGTAATCAAATATTATCTTATTGTCATTCTCAGCTAAATTATAAGCAAGAACACCAGCCATAGCTTGTACGATCTGTTCTTCAGTATTAGGATTTATAAACGTAATCTTCAAACCCTTTTTCAAAATTCTCACCTACTTTCATTTCAATACTATTATCAAAACTTCAGAAATATTACTTTTATTTTAAAACTACAAGTAGTAAATTAATTACTCATATGAGATTTGCCCTCATTCCACCTTTAGTGAACCGCCCCTTTACATCACGTTAGCCAGACGGAAGTATCATTATATGTCTTGCAGTTTGCTATTCAATTTTCAATGTGCTATAATAGAAAACAGATATTTAAAATTACTATTTTCTATTTTGTAAATTCATTGTACTCGCCTAAAAATAGCTTGTAAAGGGATTTTACAAAGTCTATAGATAAATTAAAAATTGAAATATCTATATTCTATTTTTATAAATGGAGGAAACACAGTTATGACAAGTAATTTCACACTTAATAACAATAAAATTATTTTAAAAAATGGGCGGGGAATTTTTTGGTTCTACTTTGGATTTTGAATACAATATTGGGGATAAATTATATGATTTTGCAATTATGGAATATGATGAATTTGATAAACTAAAAATTCTATATACAGAATTAATTAACATTGTTTGTAGCAATAAAGAATGTAATGGTATGGATAAAAAGGTTAATTTTTTATTTGAAATGTTTCATAAAGTACAAGAATGTTTGAATTTTTCTCCATATACACATTTTTACACTCAAACTTTAATAGATATAATTATAAAAACATATAATTCAGGAGTATTTAGAAGTGACCTTTTATTCAAGAATAATATTGGAGTATATATTGATAATACTGAATATACTCCAAATGAAATATTTGAAGAAATAGAAGAAAACCATTATGTACTTCAAACAATAATGTATGAGTGGACTACTGAAATAGATAAAATCTCGAAAAAGAAACATAATGAATATATAAAATTTTTTGAAACAATAAAGGATTACTTAATAAAAGACCTTATAAATCAAAAAAGCGACTTGAAAGAAAGATTAGAATTAATAAGTGAATATTCTAATAATTCTTTTGTTAGAAATTTGAGTACTGAAGAAAGATTATATTTATATGAAGCTAAAGATGTGTTTGATTTACATTATTTGAACACTAATCCTGCCCACGCATTATTTTTAGACACAAAATTTGTAACTAAATATATTTGCAATGCTGATATAACTTTTAAAGAAAAACAATTATCTGTAGAAGAATTGATTAATGTAATGCATACAAAAAATATATATGTTGAAGAAGTTTATGAGATAAATAATTGTGAAGAACAAATCAAATTTGAGTTATTTAAAGTAATTCAAAATAATTTTGTTATAAATAAATGCGAAAATTGTGGTAAACTATTTATACCTATAACTAGTAGTAATAATCCAAATCAAAAAGGAAGAAATGACCAAAAATATTGTAATAGTTTATTTGAAAATACAGGAAAAACTTGTAAAGAGATAGGTGCTTTAAATAAACAAAAAGAAAAAGTACAAAATAGTCCAATTTTAATAGAATATAACAGAGAATATAAAAGAATGCACGGATTACATTATAATCATCAAAAGAAATTTAGTGAAAATAAATTTAAAGAATGGTCAAAAAAGGCTAGAAAATTAAGAGGTAATTTTAATGATAATCAATTAGAAGAATTTAAAATGGAATTAAAGAAATTGAGTGATATGTATTGGCATAATAATTAAGAGGAGCAATCATCTGCCCCTCTATTTATTTTAATATTCGTCTGTTGTTCCTTCATCAATTATTTTTTTAATTATTCTATATTGTTCTTGTACATTATCTACACAATGAATATAAATACCATTTCTTCCTTTCATGCTATTATGGTTTCTTCCATTATATCCACCACTAGAAGCATTCGTAAATATTCTAATTGTTCCAATACCACAAAATCTTTCTAAAATATTTTGAGACATTGTAACTTCTCTTATATATTTATATTTTAATTCTTTTTCTTCTTTGTTTATGAATCCATCTTTATACTCTACTTTTGTAGCATAAAAATTATATTCTAAATCATCATATTGCATTTTTCCAAATATCATTTTCCCAGCAACATAAACTACCATAATTCCTATTGTTATTAGTAATGTTGATGGATATATAAACCATAATTTGTATAAATTTGTAAACAAGAAACATATAAAGAACATATAAAGAAGTGCATGTCCTATATTACTTAAAAGTTGGTATAACACCTCAAATTCTGGTTTTAATTGAAATCTTATATGATTATCTTCTACTACTTCTCTTCTTTGTGTTTGTTCTCCTACTCTATCATTACCACATTTTGGGCAAAATCTAGCTGTATCACTCATCTCTGTACCACAATTTTTACAAAACATAGTTCCCCCTCCTTTTTATACATTTATTATCTCTTTAACTTTTCTGTAAACATCATCTACATCTTCAATGTGTACCATAAATACACCATTTACAAATCCACTTTCAGCGTTGCTGAATAATACTATATTTCCTATATTAAAATATCTTTGTATAAATGTCTGTCTTTTAGTAATTTCTCTAATATTTCTATATTTTAATTCTCTTGAGATTGCGATTCCCACAAGTCCTCATAAAACTGATACTGCCTCAGCCTTGCGCCTGTCATGATTCCTGAGACGAAGTCGTAAACGCCGCCCTGCAGAAGGAAAAATGTCCCCTTGTATATGATCGCGCGGTTGAAGTCCCAGGACTTCCTGCTTTCAGGCATGCAGTCACCCTCCAGCAGCTGCATAGGGAGGTGATGGTACATTAAGATCTGACGATGACGTAGGAGCGGCAGCGGCTCGCCGGCAGAGCCGTCATCCCAGGACATATTGTAGCCTACAGGGACCACAAGCCTGTCTTCATTCTCGTAATAGATAGCATTCGAATAGTTCTGAGGTGTATGCCATTCAACATTGCGGCTCAGAGCGCCGACGGAGCTCTCGATGTTGTCCGTGACATTGTAGCTCTCA
>OIZL01000997.1_pt1 | contig 17445 bp, 15 predicted proteins | sample 1588541 | NCBI WGS metagenome assembly OIZL01 (sample SAMN03283285) | human gut metagenome | biome: human-associated habitat; material: feces | host: Homo sapiens | place: Peru | collected 2012 | reverse complement strand
ATTAAATGAGGCAGGAGAATCAGTCGGTGCTCATCCTATATTTTTGGCATCTAGAATATTACAAGAATTAGGAACTACTACTAAAACTTATGATCTTTATAGTGGGGTATATCCAGGCTTTGAAGGTTATTATAATTTCTTTAATTATGGAGTTAGTGATAGTTGTGCCACTACATATGGTAGAGCTTATTGTGGTTTAACATATGCTAAAAATAATGGTTGGAATTCACTTTATAATGCTCTTTCAGGTGGTGCTACTAGAATAACTAATTCTTATATTAAACAACGTCAACACACTCTTTATTTACAAAAATATAATGTATATCCTCTTAATAGTTCAAGCATTTATGTTCACCAATATATGAGTAATGTAAGTGCTCCTTCAACGGAAGCTATTAGTATGTATAATAGTTATAGTGCTAGTAATTTATTGCAATCATCATTTACATTTTACATACCTGTTTATATTAACATGGGAGAAACTATTAATAATGAAAATAATGGAGGTAGTGGTGATGGAACTGAGGATAACACTACAACAATAGATATCAATACAGTTATTAAGTCTGGTGGTTTTAAATCTAGTGATGGTTATATAACTGGTATAAGTATTGGCTATGACGTTTCTAGTTTTATATCCTCAATAACTTCTTTAGGAGCAAAAATTAGTGTCAAAGATGCAAGTGGCAATTTAGTAGATAGCGATATTATGAAAACGGGTTATAAAGCAATTATAAGTAATAAAAATAGTACTGAGGAATTTAATATAGTCGTTAAAGGAGATACAAGTGGTGATGGTAAAGTGAATGCTTTAGATTTATTACAAGTTCAAAAAAATATTTTAGGCTTATATAATATGTCAGGTGCATATCTTTTAGCAGGGGATACAAGTGGTGATGGTAAAATAAATGCTTTAGATTTATTACAGGTTCAAAAACAAATATTAGGTTTATATACAATTGAGCAATAAAAAGGAGAAGAATATGAAAAAAATATTAAGTATTATTATAGCAGTGTTATTACTTCCAATAATGGTAAATGCCTCAAGTGGAACAATAAGCGTAAGTGGTGCTAATACTGGTGTAGTTGGTAATAAAATTACTGTTACAGTTAATCTAAAGGGTACAGCTTTAGGCAGTTGGGAGATGGATTTAAACTATGATAAAAGTTATTTACAATTGATTAGTTCTACTGCCGAGGGTGGTGGTACTTATATGGTAAATGCTTCTACTAGTGCAATAAAATCAAAGAGTTATACATTTACTTTTAAAGCTTTAAAAAGTGGCTCTACAAAATTGTCAGTAGGTAGTTATTCGGTATATGATTTTAATGACCAAAGTTTAGTTTCCATCTCATCATCTTCTAGTAAAACAATTAAGATTATGACGCAAGCTGAATTGGAGGCTAGTTATTCAAAAGATAATAATCTAAAAAGTTTAACGGTTGAAGGTTTTGATTTAACCCCAACGTTTGATAAAGATGTTTTAAATTATAGTGTAATAGTTCCTGAAGATACAATTAAAATAAATGTTAAGGCAGTTGCTAGTGATTCTAGATCTAGTATTAAAGGTGATGGAGAAATAGAGGTTAATACTGGAGCTAATACTGTAAGTGTAGTAGTAACAGCGGAAAATGGTTCAGAAAAAACTTATACAATCTCAGTTGAGGTTAAAGATAATAATCCTATATACGTTAAGGTTAATAATAAAGACTTAAGTTTAGTTAAGGCATCAAGACTTTTATCTAAACCAGATGCTTTTGAAGAAACAACTGTGACAATAAATGATGTAGAAATTCCAGCGTTTTATAATGAAATTTGTGATATCACTTTGGTAGGCTTAAAATCAGACGATGGTAAAATTAATTTATTTATTTATGATAAAGATAATAATATTAAAGCAATAAGTGATAGTAATCTTACTCTTATGTATTCAGGTCTTGAAAAAGGATTTGATAAATCATATGTATATAAATGGCTTAATAAGAGTGATGAAAAATATAGTGGTGTATTTGAAAATAATATGGATAGTACAGATAAATATCTTACAAATACATATTTATGTGATGATGTGGTAAGTGATCTTAAGAATATTAATTGTGAAAAGAATAACAATGCCCTTAAAATTACATTATTATCACTATATGATTATGCTTCTGCTGGTGGAAAAGAAAGTTATTTAAATAATGGAGAATCTTATTATTTAAGTACAATAGATGATAAAAATAATAACTATTTTATTAATACTACAGGAGATGTTGGTCTAAATAAGATTAGTACTAAAATATATGGTGTAAGACCAGTTATAACAATAAAAAATGATACTGCTTTAATGCATGGAGATGGTTCTAAAACCAGTCCATATGCTGTAATAGAAAAATCAATAAGTAAATTATCAGACGTATATGTATCAAAATATATTAATTATTCAGGTAATACATATAGAGTAATAAGTACAGGAGAAAATGTTAAAATAGCATTAAGTGATAATATTAAAGATGGAGATAAATATTTAGAGAAAACATTTGGTGGTAAAAATAATACTTATAGTACAAGTAAAAATACTATAGGTGAATATCTAAATAATACATATTATAAATCTATCAAAAATAATGATTTAATTGTTAAATCAAGTTATGGTATAGGAAGTAATACACTTGATAATCTTGATTACACAGCAGTTTATAGTAAAACAGATACATTTAATATAGGTATGCTTACACTTGGTGATATGTTTATAAGTGATACTAAAAATGTACTTACTATGAATAGAGGAATAGAATCAAATATGATAATTAATGTAATAAATAAAGATGGTAATGTCTTTGGAGACTTAATCGCTAGTAAATATGAAGTAAGACCTACAATGTATTTAAAAGGCGATATAGATATAGTAAGTGGAGATGGAAGTATCAGTTCTCCATACGAGTTAGGAGTAAACAATGAAGAAAAAGCAAAAGAAGAGTAAATTTAGTATAGCGTTAATTGTTATTGATATTGTAGCGTTAGTTTGCTTTTTCGTAGCTTATGGACCATTTTCATTCTTTAGAGATTATCTTGTAACAACAGCTATGACTACAATGAATCATAAGTACTTTGCATATGTTTTATATAGTGAAAGTATGGTAGAAGAGATCCTTGATAATAATAAAGTCATAGAAATAGAAGACCCTACTGATACATCTAAAATAAATATACAACCTATTGTTGACAATGGAACTTATGAATCTATATATGAAGAACAAGTTTTAAAGAAAGATGAAGGAAATGATTTATATAAAGTAGTAAATATATCTGGAGATGGATGGAAAGGAAATATGATTGTTGTATATGATCCATCTAAGATAGAACTTGTATTCTCTAAAAAATATGGTAAAGGTGGAGAATATTTATCAACAATGGCTAAAAATAATGATGCATTAGTCGCAATGAATGCAAGTGGCGTAAATAGTAAGCCTGGTCAAAACTATGTAACTGGACACACTATACTAGATGGAAAAGTATATAAGACAGGTAGAAACATTAATAAAGGTGGAGGCCTTATTGGATTTACTAAAGATAATGTTCTTATGCTTACTAAAAAGTCAGCAAGTGAAGCTGTAAAAGATGGAATGGATAGAGCAGTAGAGTTTGGACCATTCCTTGTTGTAAATGGTAAAATGTCTAACTTTAAAGGAAATGGTGGCTGGGGAGTAGCTAATAGAACTGCCATAGGTCAAAGACAAGATGGTATAGTATTAATGATGGTTATTGATGGAAGAACATCTTCTTCAATTGGAATCTCTATGAAAGATTTAGCAGAACTATTTGTTAAATATAAAGCATACAATGCGGCTAATCTTGATGGTGGAGGTTCTAGTGCATTATATGCTAAAATGAATCCAATAGATAAAACTGGTAAATTATTAAATACTCCAAAAGGGTATAACTATAGTGGAGAAAGATTCTTACCAAATGCATGGATGATAAAAAGTACAGCACTAGATAGTGATAATAATACTGATAAAACAACTAAAACAGAAAATACAGCAACTACAACTACTGGAAAAACAACTACTAGTACAACTAAAGCGACAACTACTAAAAAGACTACAACAAGTACAACAACTAAAAAAACAACAAGTACTACAACAAAAGCAACAACCACAACAACTACGACTACTAAAGCAACTACAACAACACAAAAAGTTAGTACTGAAGAATAAAAAATATAAATAAAATAAGGGAGGTAATAATATGGATATTGAAAAGAAAAATCCAAAAATTTATGTAATAGGAGGAAAAGCAAAGCATGGTAAAGATACATTTTCAGCGTTCTTAAAAGAAACATATGAAAATCATAATAAAAAAGTAATAGTGACACAACTATCAAAATATATAAAATACTATGCTCGTGAAATGACAGGCTGGGACTTAAGTGAAGAAACTAAACCACGTGAATTTCTTCAACAATTAGGAACAACAGTCATAAGACAAAAACTTAAAAAAGATGATTTATTCATCAAAAGAATGATAGACGATATAGAAATATTCTCATGTTTCTATGACGCAATTATCATAAGCGATATAAGACTAAAGAAAGAAATAATTGAACTTAAAGAGGCTTATCCTAACATAATCAGTATTCATATTACAAGACCTGATTTTGATAATGGGCTTACAGAAGAACAAAAGATGCATCCAACTGAAATAGACTTAGATGATTATACAGGATTTGACATTGAAATTGTAAATACAACATTAGATAAATTAAAAGAAGAAGCAGAAAAAATATACACAAATAATGAAAGGTAGGTATAGAAAATGCAGAGTATTAAGGGAATTGATGTAACAGGTAAAAGAGTAATAGTTAGAGTTGACTATAATGTACCAATTACAGATGGAAAAATAGATGATGATACAAGAATAATCGCAAGTCTAAAAACAATAAATTATCTTATTGAAAATAAAGCAAAAGTAATTCTTTTGTCACATTTAGGTAGAATTAAATCACAAGCGGATAAAGATTCTCATTCATTAGAAATAGTTGCTAAACACTTATCAACACTTGTAACTTGTGGTATATATTTTGTACCTTTTACAAGAGGAGAAATAGTAAATAAGACAATAGAAAACATGAATAATGGTGAAATCGTTATATTAGAAAATACACGATTTGAAGATTATCCTAAAACATTAGAAAGTTCATGTGATGAAGCATTATCTAAATATTGGGCATCACTTGGTGATATATTTGTTCTTGATGCTTTTGGTAGTGCTCATAGATGTCACGCATCAACATATGGTATTTCTAAATATTTACCATCATACTCTGGATTCCTAGTTGATAATGAAGTATCAATGTTAGATAAAGCAATTCATGAAAGAAAAACATTAATACTAGGTGGAGCTAAAGTAGATGATAAAATAGGTGTTATAGATAATTTAATTAATACAAGTGATTACATTCTTCTAGGTGGAGTAATGTGTTTTACATTTCTAAAAGCAAGTGGAGTTAATGTAGGAGAAAGTATTGTCAGTGATGATAAAATAAGATATGCTAAATCATTATTAGATACACATAGTGATAAAATAATATTACCAATAGATATAGTAACAAATGATGGAGTAAAAGATGTAATGAATATTGGTAATAGTGATATAGGTTATGATATAGGACCTAAAACAATAGAAAAATATAAAGAACTTCTTATAAATAGTAAATTAGTATTATGGAATGGACCTCTTGGTAAATTTGAAGATCCAAAGTATGAAGATGGTACTAAAAAGATAATGGATTACATATACAAAGAATCAATACCAACTATTTTAGCAGGTGGAGATACAATAAGCGCATCTCATAAATTTAAATATAGTTTCATATACCTTTCAACAGGTGGTGGCGCAACATTAGAATATTTAGAAGGCAAAAGATTTAAAACACTAGAAAGATTAAATGGTACAAAATAATATGAAAAAGATTATTCTTAATCAAAAAAGTTATCTTTACTATGAAGAGATGGTTAAATTTAAAAAAGAATTCGATAAGATAGAACCATCTAATTATGAGTTCATATTATTTCCACCAATACAATATTTATCAATGTTTAGAGATTCAAAATATAAAGTTGGTACACAAAACTTCTTTAGTTATAAAACAGGTTCATTTACAGGTGAAATTAATCTTGAATCATTAAAGAAAATGAATATCAATTATTCCTTTATAGGACACTATGAAAGAAGAAAAATTATTGGTGAAACATATTCTACTTTTAAAGAAAAGTTATTTAAATCATTAAATTCTAAATGTAACACTATTCTTTTTGTAGGAGAACAAAAGAAAACAAGAAGACCTTTTAATTATATAAAGAAAGAATTAAATTATTATTTAAAAGCAATAGAAAGTTCTAGTTTAAAATATTTATCTATATGTTATGAACCAAATTGGGCTATTGGTAGTGGTGAAATACAATGTATTGATAAAATTACTAAAGTTATTGATGAAATAAAATTATATATGTTTAATAAGTATAAATTAAGAATAGAAGTATATTATGGTGGTTCAATAGACAAAGATAATATAAAAAGTGTATTTGATATTTGTGATGGTGTTGTAATAGGAAAAGCTTCTACAGAAATAGATACATTAAAAGAACTATTAAAGGAAATTAAATAGTGTTTAGAAGTGATTATGAATTATTAACAGGTATAACAAATTTATTTATATTAATCGTATCACTATATAGTTTTATAAGATTAAAAAGAATTAACTATAATAAATATTGGTTATCATTCTATATGCTCCTAGGACTCGGAAGTCTACTTGGATTTATAATACATAGTTTTAATATAAATGATAGAATTGTTAGTATCTTGTGGATAATATTATTATTTATATTTATATGTATAATTAATTCATTACTATTTAGCGAGTATAAATATAATAAATATATAGTTTTTATATCAATATTATTCTATATATTTTTAGTAGTAGAAGCCATATTTAATATGGACTACATCATTACATTTGTTATATACGTATGTATAAATTTTATATTTATAATAAAGTCATATATCAAAAATAAAAGATATTATTATTTATATAGTATTATAATTCAAATAATAGGTGGAATATTATTAATAAGTAGAAATATTAAGATATGGTATTTAGATCATAATGGAATATATCACTTATTTATGATGATAACTGTTATATTATTTTATATATCTAATAAAAGATACATAAGTGAGTACTAGAAATAGTACTTTTTTAAATAGTAAATTTATTTAATGAATATTAGAAGAATTATTGAAAGAATCTAATAAATAATGTTATAATTACATTATGATAGAGGTGCAAAGATGAAAGATGATAAAAATTATTTAAAAATAGTTTTAATACTTGTTTTAGTATTGGCAATACTTGGTGTATCTTATGCTTGGTTTGCAGCTATAATAACAGGTAATGATACTGCAAAGAACAATAAAGTAGTAACAGGTGATTTAGAATTAACATACACTGATACAAATGAAATATCACTTGATAATGCTATACCAGGAGATTCATTTACAAAGGAAGTAAGTGTTAAAAACACTGGTACACTTGATGCTAAGTACAACTTAGTATGGCAATCTTTAACAAATACTATCACAAATGATGAACTTGTAATTGAAGCAACTTGTAAAAGATTAAATTCATCAGGTACAGAAGAAGGTACATGTGAATCTATATCACAAAAAGCAGTTTCTTCAAATAAGATAAAATCAAATATTTCAATAGAGCCAGGAGTAACACATGTATACACTGTCAAAGTAACATTTATTGATACAGGAGAACCACAAAATTACAATAAAAATAAGTCATTTAATGGAAAACTTGGAATAGAAGAATTTGAATTACCTAGTTCAGTATCATTTGCTGAAGATTCATGGGAAACAATAGTAACTCGTGTACAAGCAGGTGAAATTAGTACATATAATGTAGGCGATACAAAAGAAGTTAATCTTGGAACAACATATGGAACACATACACTTCGTATAGCAAATACATCAACTCCAGATGAATGTAAAACAGATGGATTTTCACAAAGTGCATGTGGATTCGTACTAGAATTTGCAGACATTATAACAACACACAATATGAATGATACAAAAACAAATGTGGGAGGATGGCCAGCAACTTCAATGAGAACATTTGTAAATAATGACATATATAATGCGATACCAAAAGAAATAAAGAATGCAATAATAGATACAGCAACTGTTTCTGGACATGGAAGTGAAGATACTGAAAACTTTACATCAACAGATAAATTATATTTATTAGCACCAGGAGAAGTATGGGGTGATTGGAAAACGAGTAGTGGAGGATCATATGATACAGCAAAAGATTTAATAAGAACGTTAGATTATTATATAGCACAAGGAGTAACAACGAGCAATTATAGTGGAGCAGCAAAGAAAAAAGGAACTAGTGTTTTTTCCTGGTGGCTTCGTACCGCCGATTCCAGTCGTAGCAGTAATTTCAACAATGTGTACGACGACGGAGACTGGATTGGCAACGATGCTAATAATGCAGATGGCATCGCACCAGCTTTCCGATTGGGTTAACTTGTAAAGTGTATGTAAACTAGAGTAAAACAAAATTAGTTAGGAGAACTAAAACAAATCCGAATAAAAAAATAATAAGGTATAACGTATGTTAAAAAGCGACTACTCCATGCGAAAGCATGGATAGGCGATAAGAATTAAAACAAATGCATTGATTATGGAATGTCTGTTTTTAGGCAGGAGATGGAAATTTTGAATTTATGTAAATTCAAAATTTTTTATTGATAAAAATAATAATAACTGATAAAACTATTAATGATAAAGTTGATAATATTTATCAGTTTTTATATTAAGTTTTTTATAAATATGATATAGTAATAGTGTGATTTGGTGGTATATATGATAGATGAATATTTAGATAAAGAGAATTCTTATAATAGATTGAAAAGAGAATTTGAAAAACATAAAAGATTAATTATTGCTTATGATTTAGATAGTACTGTTTATGATTATCATCATACTAATGCATCATATGAAATGGTTAAAGATTTAATTAGAAAGTATGAGAAATATGCATACTTTATAGTTTTTACTTCATCAACCCCTGATAGATATGATGAAATAAAATCAATATTAGATAAAGAAAAATTACCATATAATTCAATTAATGAAGATGCTCCATTTATACCATTTACTGGTAGAAAAGTATATTACAATATATTACTTGATGATAGAGTGGGTTTAAATCAAACATATAATGAATTATTAAGATTATATAATGAAGTAATTACTAATTTAGAGTAGAAATAGAAGGAATAGAAAACAGAATATGAAGTTATAGACTAAATATATCTAAAGAAAGGAAATTATGAATAATAAGTTTAAGAGAATACATTATAATTACGAAGATAAAATGGTAAGTAATATAGAGAATGCTCTAAATGGAGAATTCATGATTAAAATGTTAAAAAGAAGTTGGAATAGAGAACATGATATACATTCAATAAGTAAATTAATAGGTGAAGTCTATACTATAAATATTATATGTAAAGATGGATATGGTTTTGAATTTTATATGAGAGAAATTGAATCTTTATATACAAAATTATATGAGAAAAAAATATCTTATGAAGAATTTAATATAGAAAAATCGAAATTAATTTCAATTGTTATTGCTAAGAAACTTGGTATAGATATAAGTAAGGGAGTAACAAAAGAGGATAAAGATATGGTAAAATCATATTTTTTAGAAGAATATGTTAAGAATGGCTATGTATCACATTCATTTCCTCAATCATATAGTGATTCAATTAAAAGAGATGGCTTAATTAGTTCTACAAAGGAAAGAAGTAGTAAACCATTAGAAATACAAGAAATTCAGGATATATTTATGTCTAAAGGAGTAGTTGCACCACTTGGTGGATATCCATATTACAAAGGAGAAGGTATATATTTTGAACATGATTTCACTAAACTATATAATCACGCAGTATATTCACCAGAATGGTTTGCATGGTTTACTTCATCTGACCATACTAAAGTATTTCATAATCAAGTAGAAACCACACCATATGTATTAAGAAATGAAGAATGTTGTAGAAGAAATGTATATGACTTATGTAAAAATACAGGACTTAATAATGAAGAAAAAGCAAAAGTTATGGATTTTTATAGAAAAACATATGAAACATATAAGTCACCTAGATTATGTTCAGCATTAATATCTAAAAAAAGATTAGGTAAGGATAATATTGATAAGGTTGTTCCATCAAATATGGATTTATTAAGCACTATAAATTATGTATTAAAAGATGGTGCTAAAGAATATGTAGAACATCAAGGCAATGTTTATATTGGAAAAATATCTCCAGAAGATTTTAAAATAATTACAATACCTAGTGCTTCAAAATATATTTATACAAGTAGTTATTTAAGAGAATCAAAGGAACAACTAACTAATCCACTATCTAATTTAGCTGTATTAAGAAACGCAGAAAAAAATAAACATAGAATGAATGCTGAAATGGCAAGAAAAGTAGAACAAGTGAGATTGTTATTAGAAAGTAAACAACAATATGAACTATCAAAATCAGATGAACTAAAAATATAAAATAAATACAGTAGGAATAAATTATGATATATATATAACAGGAGACATATAAATGGATTACGAAGATAAAATAAAAGAAAATACTAATAAAATAAGAAATATTTAAATAAATTTAATTTAAAAGAATGTAGTAAAAATGTTAAATGATAAACCTAATATGAAAATAAATAAAACTTTTATAGCAAATTACATATTTTTTCATACAATAAATTAGGTGATTTTATGGCTTTAAAAGGTGTGGTTATTGATCCTGGACATGGAGGAACTGATCCAGGAGCAGTGGCTAATAATTTAAAAGAAAAAGATTATACATTACTTATTAGTAAATATATGTATGATAGATTTAAAGAACTAGGTATTCCTGTTAAAATGACTAGAGATACTGATGTGACATTGTCTCCAAGAGAAAGAGTCAATAAAGTTAAAAGTTTTTATGGAGATGGAAAGGATGTAGTGGTTATTTCTAATCACTTGAATGCAGGAGGTGGCGATGGTGCTGAAGTAATATACGCTCTCCGTAACAGCAGCACGCTTTCTAAAAAAATACTTAATGAATTAGAAAAAGAAGGGCAAAACGTAAGAAAGTATTATCAACAAAGACTTCCAAGTAATCCAATAAAAGATTATTATTTTATGCAGAGAGATACTCCTAACAATGAAACCGTAACTATTGAATATGGATTTATTGATAGTCCTAAAGATGATGTTGAACAAATTAAAAACAATTATGAAAACTATGCTGAAGCTGTTATAAGGGCTGTTCTTGATTATAAAAACTTACCATATAAAGCTCCAGCAGGTGAAGGATATTATACTGTTAAAAAAGGTGATAATTTATGGGATATAGCACATAAGTATGGAATGACAGTAAGCGAACTTAAAGAATTAAACAAATTATCAACAAATACTCTTAAAATAGGTCAAACATTAAAGATTGCTAAAAATGATGAAAAAGCACCAGATGAATATTTAATATATAAAGTTAAGAATGGAGACAATCTTTGGGACATAGCAAAGAAATATAACACAACTGTTTCAACATTAAAATCTATAAATAATTTAAAATCTGATAAATTAACTATTAATCAACAATTATTTATACCTAAAACAAATAATTTGGGTACAAAAAATGATAATATTTATACAGTGAAGAAAGGCGACACTTTATATGACATTGCTGAAAAGTATAATGTATCTATTAATGATATAAAAGAGAAAAATAATTTAACATCTAATATATTAAAGATAGGTCAAGTTTTAGAAATACCAAATTCTTCAACTGCTGAGGTAAACTATATTGTTCAAAAGGGCGACAATTTAAATACCATTGCTAATAAATATGGTGTTACTGTTAGTGATATAAAAAAACTTAATAATTTAAAAACAAATACATTGCAAATAGGACAAGTGTTAAAAATACCTGGTTCTACAAATTATAATACATATACAGTAAAATCTGGTGATTCATTATGGAAGATAGCTAATAAGTATAATACAACTGTTAATAAATTGAAAACCATAAATAATTTAGATTCAACTGTACTACAAATAGGTCAAAAATTATTACTTCCTACAACATAAAAACATGTCGATTATGACATGTTTTGTATTGCTAGAATGTTTTAATTTTAATATAGTTCATCGCATACTCCAGGGTCAGGAGCATAAAAACAATGACTCTTATATCTACCAGTATTTCTTTGACCAAACCAAGTACCTTTACATTCTTCACCTGTTTTAGGGCCATAAAACCATAGTGCATTAGTAGCAGGATAATAGTATTCGCCTTTTAATACTCTTTTAGCAAGTTCTTTCTCTTTATTAGTAGCACTACCGCTATTAAAAAGTTGACTATTTGTTCCAACAAAACCACCAGGCTTTTGATAAACAACATCACTTATACTCCTTATATTTTTAAAATCCAAACAATTTGCGATAGCTCTATTAACAATAACATTACCAACCATTAACATAGCAAGTTCTCCTTCAGCAAGAGCTTCAGCTCTCATAAGTCTTGCACATAAATCAAGTTCTTTATTATTATATTTAATAAGCATATTCTTCACCTAATATATTTTATACAAATAAATAGAAATGTTAATAAAAAGTTAATAACATGCATTAATTAAGCATTGCTTAGAAAAAATGTTAATAAAAAGTTGATTTATCTATTCTGTTATTGTATAATTAAATTGCTTTTTATGAAAAGCACACTGATAGGGGTATGGTGTCAGTGGTAGCATGCCGGTCTCCAAAACCGTTGGGGAGGGTTCGAGTCCTTCTACCCCTGCCAAGAAAATACCGATTTTTCCCTTATAAAATAAGAGAAAAATCGTTTTTTTATGTAAAAATTATTATCATTTTTAAATATGACTTGCAATAATTTTTGTTGAGAATTAACACCACACTAGAGATGATAAAATTGATAATTTATAAAAAATACGATGTAGATGAAGGTTGTTTGGTATTACTTAATATTTTGGAGAATATGTTTATTAGTGAACGTGTTTCTGTTCCAAGAAATATATATAAAGAAATTAAAAAATTATACGATTTGTTAGTTGAATATTTAGATAGAAATTATTTGGATGTCGAAATGATAGATACTAAATTAGTTCGAGAGGTAACATTTAAAGTTTTCACAAATAAAGAAATATCAAATAATTATAAAAAGAGTTATCAAAAAAGCAAATCATAAATAATTTATTTTTATTTTAATTATTTACCGATTTCGGCAGAAAAATTTACTAGGTTAATTGACAAAAATCAAAAAAAATAATATAATTACTTGGGCTGTCTACATTTTTAAGTAAAAAATAAAAGATATGGCTGATATTAAAAAAACACTTTTCCATATCTTTTTTTAAGCAAAAAATCTGAAGATAGGAGGTTGATAAAATGCTAAAAAATGCTATAGCATATATTTTAAGAAAAAGAAATAGAACAATTATAGTATTTATTATTTTAACAGTAGTTCTCTCTTGTTTATATTCATGTTTGAATATAACAAAATCAACAAATAATTTAGAAAAAAACTTATACAAGATTTCAAATACGTCATTATCAATAATTAAAAATAATGGTGATACTTTTGAAACTAATCAGTTTAAAGAATTAGATAATATAAAAGAAATAAAAGAAATTATCACTACGTATGATGGGCTTGCTAGAACTACAAACATCAAAGTTGTAGATGGAACTCAATTAGTAGAACGAGATGATTTATCAGATGAGTTCAAAAATATGCTTTCAGTAGAAGCTACTAATAATAGTGAAAAGAATAATTTATTCAATAGTGGTATTTTCACTATTATAAAAGGTAGACATATTAATAATAATGATATAGGAAAAATTCTTATTCATAAGGAACTTACTGAAAAAAATAGCCTAAAACTTAACGATAAAATCAAACTTCAATTAATTGATTTTAATAATAGTGAAAAGAAATTAGAATATGAGTTTGAGATAATTGGAATCTTTTCAGGTAAAAAACAAGAAAAATATACTGGCTTATCATCAGACTTTAGTGAAAATATGGTATTTATTGATTATGAATCAAGTCAAAAAGCATTAAATAAACCTGAAAATAACAAAATTGTTAATAAACTTGCAATGTTTTCAGACAGTTCAGAAAATACAAAGGTTGCACTAAATAAAATTAAAAAAATTAAAATTGATTGGTCACAATATAGTGTTTCAAGTGATAACCATGTATTCGAAGAAACACTAGAGTCTATAGATGGAATAAAACATATTATTAAGATCATGACATATTCAATTATGATAGGTGGAATAACAGTATTGTCATTAATATTAATATTATGGTTAAGAGAAAGAATACATGAAATAGGAATATTATTATCAATTGGTATAAGTAAAATAAAAATTGTAACTCAATTTATACTTGAATTATTATTTATATCACTACCCTCTTTTGTATTATCATTGTTTATAGGAAATGTAATATTAAATATTATAGTCGGTGGATTTATGAATTCTGATGATTCAACAATAATGGTTGATAGCTTACTTAAAAACAATAATTTAATTTCAAATCTTATAACATTCATGCAAAGTTACGGAATATTAATTGGAATTATTGTTCTATCAGTTATTATTGCAAGTTTAATGATATTAATTAAAAAACCAAAAGAAATATTGTCAAAAATAAGTTAGGAGATTAAAAATGGATATATTAGAAATAAAAAATGTAACATATAATTATTCAAATTCAAATGAGAAAGTATTATCTTCAGTAAATCAAAAATTTGAAATTGGAAAATTTTATGCAATAATAGGAAAATCAGGGGCAGGAAAGTCAACATTACTTTCGCTATTAGCAGGTTTAGATAAACCACAAAAAGGTCAAATCTTATTTAAAGGAAATGATATAGAGAAAGATGGCTACAGTAATCATAGAAAAAATAACATATCGTTAGTTTTTCAAAACTATAATTTAATTGATTATTTAACACCAATCGAAAATGTTAGATTAGTAAATAAAAATGCATCTGAAACAATCTTATTTGAATTAGGGCTTGATAAAAGTCAAATAAATAGAAATGTAATGAAGTTATCAGGAGGACAACAACAAAGAGTGGCGATTGCAAGAGCACTAGTTTCAGAAGCTCCAATAATTTTAGCAGATGAACCTACTGGAAACTTAGATGTTGATACTGCTGGTGAAATAATTGAAATACTTAAAAAGTTAGCAAAAGAAAGAAATAAGTGTGTAATCGTGGTAACACATAGTAAAGAAGTAGCAAATTCTGCTGACATTATTTTAGAATTAAGAGATAGAAAGCTTAAAAGAATAAACAAAATTACTCAGGAGGTCAAATAATGATTAAAAATGCATTTCATTATGTAACTAGAAAAAGTCTAAAATTAATAATTATATTGTTAGTTATAACAGCTATGTCAACACTTTGTCTTATTAGTTTATCGATCAAAGACGCTACGAACAGAGCTTCAAAAGAAACTTTTGGAAATATAACAAATAGTTTTTCTATGGAAATAAACCGAAGAGTTAATTTTGGAACACCAAGAGGTGGTGGCAATATAAAAGGACAAGATATTAAAAAAATTGCTGAATCCAAAGACATTGATTCATACGTAAAAAGAATTAATAGTGTTGCTGATTTAGTAGATAATGATATAATAGAAACTCAAAAAACACTTTCAGGACAATCACCAGAAAGAGCAAAAAACTTTAAAAGAGCAGTTATGTTAACAGGAGTTAATGATTCATCAAAAGAAAATAAGTTTATCTCAGGAGCTTACAAATTATCTAGTGGTGAACACTTAAATGAAAATGATAAAAACAAGATTTTAATGCATAAAGACTTAGCAGAAAAAAATAATTTAAAAATTGGAGATAAAATAAAAATAAAATCTAATTTATTTGATGCCGATAATGAAAAAGGAGCAAATGAAAAAGTAGAAGTTGAGATAAAAGGTCTTTTTGATGGTCATAATGAAGGTGGCGTTACTGTAGCCCAAGAACTTTACGAAAATACTTTGATAACTGATTTAGATACGGCTGCAAAAGTATATGGAAATACAGAGGATACTGCAGTATATCAAGATGCAACATTTTTTGTAAAAGGTGATAAAAATTTAGATAAAGTTATTAAAAATATTGAAAAACTTGATATAGATTGGAAACAATATAATTTGATTAAAAGTTCAAATAATTACCCAGCATTACAACAATCAATATCAGGTATATATAAAATAGCTAATAAATTATTTGCAGGATCATTATTATTTGCAGGTGTTACAGTTTCATTACTATTGTTTTTATGGATGAATGCTAGAAAAAAAGAAATTGCAATTTTACTTTCATTAGGAATTTCAAAAGCCAAAATATTCGGACAATTTGTTATTGAACTAGTATTTGTATCAATCCCAGCATTTATAGGATCATACTTTCTAGCTGTTTATACAGCAAGTATGATTGGAAATAACATATTAAGTAAAGTCACTGGTACTATAGCAAAACAAATTGCTAAACAGTCAGCATCTAGCCAACTTGGAGGTGGAGCTGAAGTAGATGGATTTAATAAAACACTAACAAGTTTAGAAATTAATATATCTCCAAAATTAATGATATATGTGGTTTTATTTATGTCAATAGTTCTTATAATTTCTTTACTAATATCTTCGTCAAGCAATTTAAAGAAAAGTCCAAAAGAATTATTAATTGATACAAAATAGTAATAAATATTTATAATTTAATTTTTGTAAAACGTAATAATTTTTCTACAGATTCCAGTAAAAGTATGATAGAATATTAAATAATAGGAGGAAAAAGAAATGAAAAAACAAAATATTTTTATAATAGGTTTGATATTATTAGTAGTTATCTCATTTATAATATTTATACTAGTATCAGGTAGTGGCAACAAAGGTAATGTTGAGACACCAAAAGACATTAATGACATTATTAATACTATAAATAGAAATAACAAAAATGTTTTACCCGAACTTGAAACTATGAAAGTAGATATAAAGAATATTGATGAAGTTACTAGTTATACTGGATTAAAAACAAATGATGGAATCGAATCAATTGTTGTATCAGTACCATTGATAACAGCACAAGCTTATTCAGTTGCTATTGTTAAGGTTAAAGACAATGCTGATGTAGAAAAAATTAAACAAGAGATGTTAGATAATATTGATATGGGACGTTGGATTTGTGTTTCTGCAGAACAACTATATATCACAAATAGTGGTAATGTAATATTTTCTGTAATGGCTGATAAAGATATTGCTAAAGCAGTATATAATGATTTTAAGAAAT
>OIZL01000996.1_pt1 | contig 17446 bp, 25 predicted proteins | sample 1588541 | NCBI WGS metagenome assembly OIZL01 (sample SAMN03283285) | human gut metagenome | biome: human-associated habitat; material: feces | host: Homo sapiens | place: Peru | collected 2012 | reverse complement strand
AACTCTCCTTTCTGCGCCCCTGTTACGCAATAGGGGCATTTTTCGGGTGTTTTTCTTGGCTCTTGACTTGAAGAAAACGGCGATTTTCAAACAGAAAACGCTCCGGCGATACATTCCTCGTCCGAAGCGTTCCCAGCGTCAAATATGCGTTTTTTCCGGCTCTTGACCGTTTTCGTGTGATCTGCCTTTGGTATCAGCAGATAAATCCTGTTGGGCTTGCTAAAGTCCCTCCGTACCCGCATGACAAGCCCCATATCGTCAAGCTCACTCATGGCGCGTTTGATCGTCATGGTGCTGCGGGAAAGTGCCGCCGCAAGCTCTTTGATGGGGAAGTGGATATACAAAATCCCGTTCTCGTCCTCTATGCCGTAAGCAAGGGCTTCATCCAGCATACGGGCATACATCACCTTTGCGGTGCTGCTGGTAGGCAGCCGCAGCAGAACGGGCGGCAGGGGCATACAGGGCGGCAGGGCTGTTCCTGCGGTCATAAACTCAAATTCCATTCAGTGAGTGTCCTCCTTGTTCTTTGCTCGTTTCGACAGGTAGCGGGGGCAGTCTATCACGGTCGCCCGGAAGCTCTGCTTGCAGGTATGCCGACACTTCCGGCACAACTCATTGTAGGTCACGCGCCCCCGGTCGTTGAGGAAGAAAGCAAGCTCATTCTTCCGTTTCCGGCTCATTCTTGGCATAGTGCCTCCTGTTATGAAAATCCGTCCATTTCTGCCGTAACAGCGGGAACGGACGGATAGCGATTTTAGTGTCGTATTTCGGGGCGGTTTTCAGGGCTTTTCTGCCCTCTGCGCCGCCTGAAAATCCTTTGTGACAGTACAGACAGGGGCTTCTATCCCTCTGTCCGCTGTCGTGTTTCGGGTGTCTTTTGTGTTCATTTTTCGCCGGTTCTCCCTGCTGTCGTTCCTGCCCCCGAATCTCACGGCGGCGTATCCCTCCCCTTGGTACGCTCGCTGCGGTCTGGGTTCCTCCATTTCCCATTCCGCAGGTCTTTGCGCTACATCGCCGGGGAGCATATCCCTACAGGCCGGTCATTCGATTGGAATAATCCATCGATGAACTGCCTATAGCATAGAACATTTTTGCGCCCTCTCCTGTATGTCCTCAAAAAAGGAATCCTGCCCGAAAATCAAAAAATTCCACGATTGCGGATTGGTATGGTATAATGGGCAAAAAGGCGGCGGCAGCCGCAAGAAAGGAGCGGCTGGCAATGAAAACAGAAGTTAGCATATCGGAGCGGCTAAAGGATTTACGGGTGGAGAAAAAGCTGAATCTGGAAGAACTTGCGGAGCTTACCGGCATTTCAAAATCCGCCCTCGGCAGCTATGAACTGGACACTCCAAGAGAAATGAATCACAAAAACCTTATCGCTCTGGCAGGCTTCTATGAGGTGTCCGTTGATTATCTCCTGGGACAGACGGAAAACAGGAGCCTCCCAAACGCGCCCTTGTCGGAGCTTCGTTTGAGCGACGCGATGGTGGAGCTTCTGAAAAGCGGCCGCATCAATAACCGGCTGCTGTGCGAGCTTGTCACCCATGAAAAATTTGCGGAGCTGATGGCAGACGTTGAAATCTATGTGGACGGCCTCGCCGCCTCGCGCTTCCATGATTTGAAGCAATCGCTGGCAGCGGACAGGGCGCGGCTGCTGGAAGAACACCCCGAAGCGGTCACTGACCGGGCATTTCGGATTTTTGACGCAGGGATGATAGAGGAAGATGATTTTTTCTGCCATATCACGCACAAGGCGTGGGACGCTATCCTCCACGACATACGAAAAGCCCACGAAAAGGATTTTGAGAGTGCGCCGGTCACAACGCCCGCCGATGAAATATTCATGGAAATCCGGCGTATCGTGCAGTCACCCGTCCACAATACGATTGATACGTTCGTGGAAGCGTTCTGCAAAGGCTTCCAGATAAAATCCAAAAACCTGCCCCCGAATGAAAAAGCGGCTCTGATAAAAATATTCAAGCGATCCCCGGTCATAAAAAACTCCGGCATCAGTTTCCGGCGCAGGAAATAGAAAAAAGCTGCCGTGTGGGAATGGTGCTTCCCATAGCGGCAGCTTCTCTCGCCAGCCTGTTTTAGTCGCTTTCATGCGTCTGTTCCTCGTCCCGGACTAATTCGATCACGTCCAGAATCCCGCAGTCAAGGGTTTCGCATATCTTTGTCAGCGTGTCCATGCTGATATGCTTGCCCTTTCCCATGTTGGCGATCATGTTTGTGGTAAGACCGGCGGCAAGCCGCAAGTCCTCTTTCCTCATTCTCCGCTCCTTTAGGGTGCGCCAGAGCGGTTGGTAGCCGATGTGCATTGATTTTCCCGCCTTTCTCCCAGTGCCGGGGTGGTTGACCTCATTATATCAAAATTCTTGCCATTTCACAAATATTTCTTGACTGCGCCGCCGTGTCCGTCTGGATTGTGCTTTTCCTTTCTGCGTTTTTTACATCTATTTAGCCATAAGCTGCTTCATGCCCTGCGATTTTGCGCCCGGATTGTCATTACCATAGCCCTCCAAGAGGTTGATAACGCCCCAGATGCCAAGACCTGCGCCCAGTGCAATCACAAGGGTCTGCAATACGTCTACTGCCGAATTGAAAAATGTCATAGATTGACCTCACTTTCTGCCGCTTTGCGGCTCTTGAATTTTTGTGTTTGTATTTTTGTGCATGAAAAAAGCCGCCCTCATCAAAAAAGGCGGCTGCACGGGCAATGCCCGCAAGGGAACAGGAAGTGCAGAGGTAGGAGCGCGTACCATGTAGCCGATGCTTACGGTCTTGATGGCGGTATCACCTCCCAAGTGGCGGTGCGGACAATTTCACCGCCCGCTTTAATGAGATCGAGAGATTGCGCCCGCTGGCGTTCGCCGCCGCTTTGAAAGCTCTCCAAAAGCTGCACGGCACCCCATACCGCAAGCCCTGCGGCAAGAGCGGTGATAAGCGTCTGCATGACTGCTTCCGGCGTTTTGCAGGCGTTCGTCACGGCGTCCTCCTTTCCGCGCCGCCCTGCTTGGCAAGGTAGGCGCTGTATGCGGTCAGAAAGCGGTCGATGGCTTCCTGCCGCTTTTGCTGCCGTTTCTCCGCAAGGGCGACCAGCTCCCGGATCGCCCGCGCAAGCTGCTGTTTTTCCCGCTTCTTTCGGATGCGTCTTTTCATTCCGTAACCTCCTGTAAATCCGCTGCGTCAATTTCGTAATAGTCAAAGACAGTATCCGGCTTGATGATTACCGGGCGTCGCTGCCGCTTCAAAAACTTCTCGATGTCAAAGGTGTTTTTCTTGTCGTAGTCCGAAAGATATTTGTATTTCGGGTGACTCGTGATGTCGTACTTGTCGGAGAAGAATGGGCGAACACCCCGTAGCTGCAAGATACATTTCCCGCCGTCCATCACGGCAATTTCGTCCTGGCTCATAAGCTCCTTTCCGAGCTTTTGATAGTTCAGTCCATGAGAAACGTCCCGCCCCCGGTTTTCGGAAGTGTTGAAGCTGTCAATCGTTTCTTTCCCCAAAACCTCGGAGATTTCTTTCAGCGTCGTTTTCTCCTTGCCGCCGAGGAAAAGGGTTGTGTCGCAATTCCCAATGATGGTGTCGGCGTGTTCCTTGTAGATGGCTTTTAGCTGGCTCTGCGCCTGCACCACAAGGCAAGCGGAGATTTCCCGGCTTCGCAGGACGCTGATCAGCCGTTCCAAATTGGGGATCGTGATGTTTGCTACCTCGTCCAGCAGACAGCGCACATGAACGGGCAGCCGCCCGCCGTATTCGTCGTCGGCTTTGGTGCAGAGCAGATTGAAAAGCTGCGATACGATCATCGCCGTTACAAAGTCAAAGGTGGGGTCGGTGTCGCTTGTGATGATGAACAGCGCGGTCTTTCTGTCGCCCAGCGTGTCAAGCTCCAATTCGTCGCTTTCCATCAGCTCCCGCAGCTCCCGAATGTCAAAGGGCGCAAGCCTTGCACCGCAGGAAATGAGGATCGAGGAACGGGTCTTGCCCGCAGACAGCAGAAACTTTTTGTACTGCTTGACCGCAAAATGCTCCGGGTCTTTTTCCTCCAAGCGTTCAAACATGAGGTCAACGGGGCTTTGAAACTCGCTGTCATCCTCGCGGGCTTCGCTTGCATTGATCATTTCAAGCAGCGTCGTAAAGTTTCGCTCTGCGTCCGGGGCTTCGTAGTGAATGTAGCCGATTAACGCACAGTACAGCAGACGCTCGGCTTTCACCCAAAAATCCTCGCCGGACTTTTCGCCGCTGCCCTTGGTGTTGGCAATCAGTGTGTTTACCAGCTTCAAAATATCCTTTTCGTCGCGGAGATAGGCGAAAGGGTTGTATTTCATGCTCTTTTTGAAGTTAATGGTATTCAGCACCTTAATACGGTACGGCTCATAGACGAGCTTTCCGTTTTTTCTAACGGGCTTTCCGTCCTCGCCCAGCTTCGGACTGCCGCGCTCCAAGAGCTTTCCGCACTCAAGCAGGAGAGTACCTTTCGGGTCAGACACGAGATAGCTGCTGTGCATCTGCATCAGGTTGGGTTTGACGAAAAAGCGGGTTTTGCCGCTTCCGCTGCCGCCCACCACCAGTACGTTTTTGTTCCGTGCGTACTTCGGCTGCTTCGGGCGGCTGTTCATCATCAGCCGTTCTGTCTGTGTGAGCAGCACATTGTTTTCAAACACCGGGTCGATGTACGGGCGTATATCGTCGGCGCTGCCCCATCTCGCGCTGCCGTACTCCACGCCACGGCGATATTTCTTCGCATTTTTGCCTTTGACGTAGACAACAAGCCGGATCAGTGCCGCGCCCAAAACGCCCACAAGTAAATCTGCGGGGTGCAGGCTCGGCGCGAATGAGGAAAAGGCGGCAGCGAAACCGTCCCCAATGGAAAGCAGCTTGCCGGAGAGGTCATCCCCCGGCGCAAGCCGCGCCGCCTGTCCCACTTTATCAAAGAGAAAGACAAAGAGCAGATAAGGCAGATTGGGAAGTATCAGCTTTTTCAGATTTATGCTTTTCATCGCTCAATGCCCCCTCTTGTCTGATTTTTCACCTTTTGGCGGTCAGCATTAAGCTGCTTTGCTTTGTCCTTAAAGGCGGCTAACGCCTTGCGGATCGAGGGCTTTTGTTCCTGTGTCAGCTTCTTTGCGGAAAACTCCTGAAAGGCTGCGGTCAAAACGTCCGCATCGCGCCCCTTGAAAAACACAAGGTAGCGGGGCGGGCTTTCCGTCGCGTCCTTTTTCAGCGCAAAGTCAACGCCGTATTTCTTTGCCGTACTCTCAAAGGCTTTGATATTGCTGTCAGTGATTTCGATGCTGCTTGCGCCTGCGTTCTGCTTCATAAGCTGTTTTAGGGTCTGCTTGCCGTGGTGCTGCACCGGCTTATCCAACTGCTTTTTGATTTGTGAAAGCATGAAGCGAATGGATTTTTGCAGCATTTCGGCGGTGAGCTTGGTCGTCCTTATGGATAAGGCGATGACTTTTTCGTTGATTTCATCTTGCATTTACCGTCCTCCTTTCGCGGTGTTATGTGCTGCGCCGCTTTTGGGCGCAAAAAATGGGCGTCCGCTGCCTGCGCCGCCCCGCTTAAATCCGCACCAGTAAACCGTTCAAGTCCTCGGCGCGGACACCCGCAAGATACCAGTTGTCGCCGTACTCCATACGGGTCGGCTTCCACTTGCCGCCTGTGAATACCTCCAAGCACTCGCCGCAATGCAGCCCGCCGTAGTAATCGGCAAGGTCAAAGCGGATGTCGTAACGGTCGGCGGTTTCGTCAAAAAACAATGCGCCCTGCTTCATAGTCTTGTCCTCCTTTGGTTTTACAGGCTTTCGCCCTCGTTGCAGGTGTAATCGGGTATGCCGCCTTTCGGCTTCGCCCATGCGCCGCCTGCCATGTCGTGGGCGACAAGGGCGGTATAGTAGCTGTCGATGGTAGACGGGGCGTTGAACAGCACCGCCCGTAGATACTGCTTGATATTGCGGATCTTCGTGGTGTTCTCCCGCATACAGTCAAGGACAAATTCAATATGGCTGCTCGTCAGCTTCAAAAACTTGCTTTTGACAAGCTCTGCCGGATAGTCGTCCCCGGCGATGCGGAGCGTCTTTCTCGCTGTGCATACCGTTTCCAGTATGAGGTCAACGATTTCGTCCAGTCGGTCTTTATCCATGTGCGGGTTCTGTATGAGAATGTCATACTCGATATTGTCCTTGATGATGTCCCTGTAAATCTCTATTACGCTCTGCGTTTTCGCTTCCGTTCCTTTCCGTTCCGGCTCTGCCGCGTCCTCTGTGAAAGGTGAGGGGTAAGGGGAAAGGATAGGAATGGAATGGGTATTTGATATATCCGTATTTGATTTCTCTTTTTTTGATAAATCAGTTCTTGATATATCTTTATTTAATTGCGTTGGATTTTCCAACGTAGGGTTTTCCAACGTAGGGTTTTCCAACGTAGGGTTTTCCAACGTAGGATTTTCCAACATAGGTTTTTCCAACGTTGGATTATCCAATGTTGGATTTTCCAATGTAGGTAAATCCGATACAGGTGGCTGCGGCTGCTCGTAAATGATATAGTCTGCGCCCCGCAAGCGTCCTTTCTCGTCTCGTTCGCGGCTGCGGACGATATACCCGGCTTTTTCAAGCTCTCGTACCGCTTCGCGTATCGCGTCGATTTTCTCCCGGTTGATGTGGGACAGCCCCGCAAGGGTATAGTCCCAGTTGTCCGGCAGGGACAGCATTTGCGAAAGCAGCCCCTTTGCTTTCAAGGTCAAGTCCCTGTTGCGTAGATGGTGGTTGCTCATTACGGTATAGCCGCGGTTTCGTTCCACACGGAAAACTGCCATTGTTCATCACTCCTTTGCTGTGGTTTTGTTACGCAGTAGAAGCGCGTTTTTAAGGGAAAAGGTATAAACACCTTACCCCGTCAAAGCCACGCCCCAAAAGCCGCTTGCCGCAAGGCTTTTTCCTGCTCTACTGCGTAACATAAGGGCATGAAAAAAGCGGCGTTTCTGTTCTCCCTGTGTGGGAGTGAGAAACGCCGCCTGTGTGCGTATTCTATTGTGCTTCCGCGATATAGTCTTTGATGATTTCGCCAAAATCTGCCGTAAAGGAAAAGATGAAGTATTCCAATACGTCGGGGGCGGCGTCCATCGGCTCGGCTTCCTCGGAAAACGGTAAGCCCATAAGCCCATACAGCATTTTGATGATTTTGAACAGCTTGCCCCGGTCTGCGGGGGTGTTCATGGAAACGAGAACATCGGTAAGGCGGTTGATAGTTTCCATATCGCCGCCTGTCGTCACCCAGACCATTTCTGCGAACGGCTGCGTGATTGCTCCGGCGACAAGGCTGATTTTGTCCTTGCTGATTTCGCCGGACGGGGTTATAATACCTTTGTCAAGTAGAGTGTTTTTCATCGGATTCTCCTTTTCTTCAATGGTGCCCGTGGTGCCCAAATGGTGCCCGGACGTGAAAAACAGGGTTGTAAAAAGAAAAACCGCCACAATCACAAGATACAAGAAAAGCCTTTGTTTACAAGGCTTTTCGCAGATAACCTATAAGAAGATATGCGGAAATACAGGGCGGTTTTGGCTGTTTCACGACCCTCGAAATGCTGTGTCCCCTAAAAGGACCCTGGGTTCGAATCCCAGTCTCTCCGCCATAAGTCCACCGTAATTTTGATAGAATTACGATGGACTTTTTCTTATATTCCAGACACATTTATGCTAACATAGGCCTGGAATCACGAAATTTGACGAGGTGGAGAATATGCTGGACGAAAACGGGTTTGATTTATGGGCAGACAACTATGACAAAAGCGTAGGCATATCGGACGAAGGCGAAACATATCCGTTTGCAGGCTATAGGCGCGTTTTAAGTGCAATCTATAATCGTATTTTAAATGCTTCCGCAAAAACAGTATTAGATATTGGATTTGGAACAGGAACTCTGACTTCCAAGCTTTATGCGCATGGATGCATGATTTACGGTCAGGATTTTTCCAAAAAAATGCTTGAATTTGCACAGGACAAAATGCCGAATGCGAAATTATTTCAAGGGGATTTTTCAAATGGACTGGTTGAACCTTTAACGAGGCAAACATATGATGCGATTATTGCTACATATTCGTTACACCATCTGACAGATATTCAAAAGATTTCTTTCATCCATGATCTTCTTCCCCTATTGAACGACGGAGGATATATTTATATCGGAGATGTCGCATTTGAAACCCGTGCATCGCTCGAAAAATGCAGGGACAACGCTGGCAGCAATTGGGATGACGATGAAATATATTTTGTATTTGATGAGCTCCAAAAGTACATTCCGGAAATAAAGTTTGAGAAACTGTCATGCTGCGCAGGCCTGTTGTCTTTACATAGATAATTCAAGCTTGTCACTGAGCTCCGACACCTTTCTCTGCTTTTAACTAAGGGGGTACATTTTCAGAAATCACTGCACCCCCTTGCGCTGAAAATGCACCCCCTCTTCTAATTCTATTAAAGTTAGGGTTATTTGCCAGAAAAACGCCGGTGGTCGTTTACGCGACCGTCGGCTTTTCTTTTTTTGCTTGGAGCAAGTCCCCGACTATTGAGCACAGCATCATCCGAAGGCAGCTTCAAATTGAGTCCGGATGTGTGTAGATGTTTGCCGTTGTTGAGAAATCGCTGTGACCGAGCCATTCCCGTATCTGCTTCATCGGTACGCCGTTAGGCGGATGGATGAACAAACTAAGAGCCGCATGACGGTGAGCATACGCTTTCGGGATTTAGTGTTACCTCCGTTAATAAAACAGCCAAGCATTGACACGAACGCTTTTTTATGCCTTGTTGACGCGGAAGATGCTGCATGGTACCATAGAAACATGAACAGGGTTTCGTGCCCGCGCACACATCATGGCATGAATGATTTTTCATGTAGATGGTGTGCGCAAAAACGTTCGCGTCCATAAAAGCTTTAGCAGGAGGTGTCTTGTGATGCTCAAGGATAGGCTGAAAGAAAAGCGCCCTGAGGCAGGGCTGACGCAGACTGCTCTCGCTGCACATGCCGGTGTAACTACACGCGCCACACAGAACTACGAGCTCGGCAACAGGAAGCCATCGAACATGGAGGTTATCCGGAGGATTGCGGACGCTCCGGATGGCGCGATGAAAGCACTGAACGACGCTTATTGGATTGCTAAGGAGAAGAACAAGAAATATACCGCGAAGATGCGTCGTAAGGAAGCGCTGCAGGAGTAAGTCTGCATTCCGGGGCTGTGTGTATGGCGTAATGCTTCCATGCGAACAGAGGTGAAAAAATGAGCGCCGATTTCTGATATGGCTTGCTTGTGGAGTGCCGTTTGGCATCGGCAAGATGTTCACACTGATTCCGATTGGCTTTGGCATCTCCGGTACAGTTGGCGTTGTTGCGCTCAACATTGTTCTCGGAGGATTGATCGGCGGCGTAATTCTGATCTGGAAGCTGGCAGTTGCCCTCTGGTATCTGCCCCTGACCATATACAGACTTGTGACTTGAGAAAATAGGAAAAAACATGAGCAAGAAACTTGTAGCGTATTTTTCTGCGTCCGGCGTGACCGCGAAGGTTGCCGAGACGCTGGCAGAGGCAATCGGCGCGGACATCTTTGAGATTGAGCCGAAGGTGCCTTACACGGAAGCTGATCTGAACTGGATGGACAAGAACGCCCGCAGCACGATTGAGATGAACGATCCTGCTTCCCGTCCTGAAATTGCCGTCAATCGGGACAACATGAAGGACTATGATACCATCTTTGTGGGCTTCCCGATCTGGTGGTATGTCGCGCCGACGATTATCAATACGTTCCTTGAGAGCTATGATCTGACCGGCAAGACAATTATCCTGTTTGCAACCTCCGGAGGAAGCGGCATTGGCAAGACGAACGAACGCCTTGCGCCGAGCTGCAAAGGCGCAAAGCCGATGGACGGCAAGGTTTTCAAGGGCAACGTCGGGCATAAGGAACTGGCAGCGTGGGTTGAAGGACTTGGACTTTAAGGGACAGACAAATCGGAACTTGTGGAGGTGTTTATATGATATTTTTAAAGGTATTGGCTGTAGTTCTGGGATTGGCCTTCCTTCTGTTTGGATACTTCATTTACTTTAAAAAGAAATACAATCTTATCAACGGTTTTGAGGCGGACTTCAAAGCCGGTCGGAAGAAAGAAGAATACGCAAAGAAAGTGGGAATGGTAGAGTTTGTTGTTGGTATAGTTCTGCTTATCACAGGTGTTGCACTTATTCTGTTTGCCTAATAAATTCCAGTTTAACGAACAGGAGATGATGATCGCATGAAAATTCTACATGAACTTTCTTGGCTATGGGAAACGCTGGGCATTGCACTTTTGGCTGCGGCTGTCTGCATGGCTTGCGCCGCTCTGATCTGCAAGGCAGCGAAGAAGAAGCTCGACAAAAAGGTGTTGGCGGTCGTAGGGGCAGCAGCATTTGTGGGCGCGATTCTGGCGGTTATCCTGATCGCCCGGACACCGATGCCGCTTTGATAGGACGGAGGATAGAATCATACCTCTTCAAATCGGCGGAAATGACATCACAAAAATGAAAGTGGACGCAATCGTCAACGCTGCTAACTCATCGCTTCTCTGCGGTGGTGGTGTTGACGACTGCATCCATCGTGCTGCAGGACCGGAGCTGCTGACTGAATGTAAAACGCTGGGCGGATGTGAAACCGGCAGCGCCAAGATCACCGGAGCAGGAAAGCTGCCTTGCAAGTATGTTATGTCTTTGAAATAAACGAGGCTCTGTTCGCATTTGACCAGAGCATGCTTGGTGCATAAGAGAACGACAAATCGGAAGTTTTAGAGATGATAAATTCTGATTTTATATTGCAGCATACTGCTTTCTCGATATTTCCGCCCTTGCCTTGACCGAGTAGCGTCCGTTGAGCTGCCCATGTTTCGCCTCAAATTGCTCTATGCATTCTCGTATAAGTACCAATATTTGACTGTTTGCCGAACGCCCTTCATAATCGGCGATACAATGAAGCTTGTTCAGCATTCTTTCGTCAATTCTTACGGATACACTTTTAACAGCCATGTAATCCACACCAATGTGTTCAGAATGATTCCATTTTATATTCAGCATATGATATAATGCCCATACTGAACGCATTGTATGTTCAAAATATATTCTGTCGATATTCGGCAGAATAGCGGGGAACATCGGAACGGTTTTAACAGCTCTTCCGTTTGTGTTTAAGCGGATAGCTGTGGGACTTTCCGTGAACCCAAGTTTTATCGACATGAAAGGTAAAAGTTATGGACGAACAAAAACTTGCACGCGCCATGGAGGCCTTTATTCGCCGTCAAATAAGCGACTGCGAGAATAAAGAACCGGACGAGCTGCGTCGGGCGCTTCGGGATTGCAGCGACTGCCGCAAAATGATAAATGATCTGCTCGGAGAGGATAAGCAGCATATTTGTAAGGAGCTTGATAATTCGATGGAGCATGCCGGAGAGCAGATACGTAATTTTTATTATCGCTCGGGTTTTTCCGATGCGTTGGTATTTATACGCGACTGGATGCGCAACGGCGAAGAAAACACCAATAATGCAACGGAGCCGCCGAAAACATGACGACGGCCCCGTTTTTTTATTCTTTGCTTATGCCTTCTTATTCTTATTACGCCTGCGTTTTATCCATGCGCTGAGCTTATCATATCCGCCCTTATAAATGAACAGATATGTCGGTATGCATACGACTATCGACGCAAATATGTCGAGCGCCGAATGCTGCTTGATAAATACGGTTGAAATCGATATGAGTGCTGCCAGCACAACCGCTCCGATTTTGTAAAACACGCTCTTTAACGCTTTGCAGTCAAACACGCACACGGCGGCGGCTATAGAGCCTACGACATGCATACTCGGCAGAACATTAGTGTTCGTGTCGCTCGCATACAGTATCTTGACAATATCCACGAGCACATTGTCCCGCGCAAATTCCGTCGGCCGCAGGTCCTGTCCGTTTGGGAATACCATGCAAATTATAAGGCTTATCGCAAAAGTGCTGAACCAATACCACATATATCTTTTGAAGGCCGGCACATCCTTGAACAGCGCGACCATGCCGACAACCGCCATGAACGGATACCACAGCACATACGGTATTACAAACCATTCGCAAAAAGGAATGTAATCGTCCAACGGTATATACGACACCCAGTAGTCGCAGTCAGGGCCTATTGCTTTTTCAAGCAAAAAGAACCACACAAGGTATGCCGGCAGCAGAAGCACAAGCAAAAGATGCTTGTTTTGTTTAAGACGCTCTTTGAGTTTCAATAAATATCTCCTGATTTATTTTCTATTCACTATAAGCTTTATAGCATTGTGAATGTTTTTAATTATAACAATTGGCGCACCGGCATCATACTCGCCGTCAAGAGTCCAAGGCACGTCGTCGTCCGTATACATTACAACATATGGCGCAGACACGAACGTTATCAGCTCTTCGTCAAACTCGTTCGTCTGTATCGACATGATTATCCTGCTAAGCTCCAGAGCGGTTTTGGGAAATTTCACGAGCGTAACCTCGCAAAGCCCGTCGTTCATGTCGACGAATGCGTCGTCGAGCGTAACGATGCCCGCTATAGACGTCGAATTGCTTACTGCACCGAAAATATAGTCGTCCTCGAATACCTTGTTGTCAATTTCCGCCCGTACATGCACGGGATGCATCAACGGCAGATCCTTTATTCCTTCGAGTATATACGCAAGATGGCCGAGCGCGTTTTTCGCCGATTGAGTCGTGGAGTACGAAGCGCCCGTAAACGCTCCGAACGAAGCGATGTATGAAAAGCATCGTCCGTTAAAGCTGCCTGCATCAAGACTGCGCGGCTCGCCGCAAACGATGTCCCGAGCAGCCTGCAATATGTCCTTAGACAATTTCAAGCTGTTCGCAAAATCATTTGTGCTTCCGGCAGGTATGTATCCGATCGGCACGTTTGCCTCCGAGGATATGACGCCCATCATTACCTCGTTAAACGTTCCGTCGCCGCCTATGCAGACGACTGCATCAAACATGGATGCACGCCGTTTCACGAATTCTGTTGCGTCGCCTCTTTTTTGAGTGACAAACACGGTGCATTCATATCCGCCCGACGAAAAAACACCGAGTATATCGGTAAGGTAACGGTTCGCGCGCTTTTGTCCGGCACACGGGTTAATCACAACGAGCATCTTTTTGTCGAGCATATACACGCCTCACATAATTAGCAAAGCTAATTAATTCATGTTTTTCTAAGGATAGCACATAAATAAAAAAACGTAAAGGTGAGAATAAATATAACGGTTCCGAATAAGCGCCTTGCACTGCGAGCTGTTTGCGTGACATGAGGAAGAGCGGTCAGTCGAGTATAAATACCATGTCATCGCCATCGTATTCGCCCTCAAAGCGGAATCCGAGACGCGTATAGAGCGATTGAGCGCGCACGTTGACGACCTCTGTGGAGAGCTTTATCGGCAATGAGGGGCAAGCGGCCTTTAATACGCATATGGCAACTTTTGCGGCCGCGGAGCCGTAACCGCGCCCTTGACAGCGCGTGTCGATATAATAGCTCCAGCTCAGCGCTTCGCCGTCGGCAAGCCATTTGCAAAGCATGATGAAGCCGACGCGTTCCCCAAACGAGTTTTTTATGATGCAGGGATAATTGTTCTGCGGGTTAAGCCACGCGCGGGCTATGGAAAATCCTGCGGGATTCACCATGTTTTTTTGCTCGGCGCTCAGTGAGCACTCGCATACCGCATATCCGATATCGTCCTCGCTCGCTATCTTATGTATGGAGACGAGCTCGTTTTCAAAAAGGCGAGGGGCGAGAGCATCTAACGCATTAACGAGATTCAAGGCAATTTCTCCTCCTGCTGTAATTGATTTTAGACTTATACGCATTATGCACGAGCCTGCGCGTTTGTAAAGTCAACGGGCGTTCATCCTTTTTCCGCTATGAAGGCTTATCGATGCGGAGATTTTTTTAATTGACCGGCTTTTGAAAAGCACGGCATATCCTTACATCGTCCGCTCAAAGCCGAGAAAGCGCGTACCCTGAAACGACAACCGCCCCCTGTCGCCTTCGGCCAGCATTCCGTAATCGTACCCGGTAACGTTCAGCTCAATTCTATCGCCGCTTTCGACTTGGAAGGTCACATAGTACCGGGTGCTGCTCGCAAAAGTTGAGGTTGAGCTGTGATGGTGCGTGACGTCTGTCCGCTTTGAAGTGACGACGGCATTTACGGTCAGGCGCGGCGAGTGATTGTTCCTGCTCCAACGTATTACGAGCTGAACTATCATAAACACGACCATACAAAGTATAAGTATGAGTACGATATTGAACATGATATTAAACCCGTCAAATCCGAAAAAAGAACCCATCTAAATCCTCTCCGCCAGTTTATTTACGCAAGTATATAATATCAGCGCAGGGAAAGGGAGTCAACCCATTGAGCGGGCAGAGGCTTACGGCGTTTGTTGGCGGCAGCAATTCGGCAGATGCATGGTATGACAAACGGCGATGCGGCAGGGGAGAGCCTTTATGATTGCGCGTGCCGTTTATTGATATTATAATGAAAGCATCGCACGAGAACGCTGCAGGACGCAGCGGGCTTGCGGAGCGTTTGCGCTGTAAATCAATTTGTAGATTTTACAAAATATTTACAGCAAAGCGCGATAATCGGTTATAATATTAAAAATATGCTAATGCTATGTTAAAAGGAGGGTTCTATGTCGAAGGTATTATTCGCACCGATGAGCTTTAACCGCTTTGATGCGGACCAAACGCTGCCGGCGCGGTTCAAGCGGCTGCTTGAGGCGTCAACGTTGGCGGAGATCGTGAAAAAAAGAGCGTAGCTATAAAGATGCATGTCGGAGATAATTTGACATACAGCACCATACCGCCTGTCTTCGTGCGTATTCTTGTTGATTTTCTGCATGAGCACGAAGCGAATTGCTTTGTTTGCGATCATGCGATTGCGCAGCGCAAGCCGTGGCAGCGCGGATACACGGAATCGATACTGGGTTGTCCCGTGTTAGACGTATGCGGGTATTTGGATAAATACTATTATACAAAAGAGGCGGGATATAAGACGCTGCGTGAGATAGACGTTGCGGGCTATATAAACGATGCCGATTTCCTTATTGATTTTTCGCATGTAAAGGGACATGGTGCGTGCGGATACGGCGGAGCGTGCAAAAACATCGCCATGGGCTGCGTGACGCAGCGCACGCGCGCTCAGATACACGGGCTGCAAGGCAGTATAGCGTGGGATGAGAAAAAATGCATACATTGCAACGCCTGCATCAATTCATGCAACCATAACGCGAACAGGTTTAAGGACGGAAATTACCGCGTTAATTACCATAACTGCACGCTTTGCCAGCATTGCGTCAAGGTATGCCCGACATCGGCGATAAAGCTTACACGCAACAATTTCCATGAGTTCCAGAAGGGCATGGCGGTATGCACGAAAACGGTGCTCGATACGTTTGAGCCGAAAAACGCATACTTTATTAACGTGCTGACGGCGATAACGGTGCTTTGCGATTGTTGGGGGCTGACGACGCCATCGGTTGTCCCCGACATCGGCATACTCGCTTCAGACGACATTGTTGCCGTAGAAAGGGCGTCGCTCGATGCCATAAAAACAGAAAATCTCATAACTGCGGGCATTCCCGAAGGAATGATCCTCGGTGAGAACGGTCACCTTTTTGAACGGATTCACGGCAAAGATCCTTTTGTTCAGGTGCGTGAGCTTGAGCATCTTGGCCTGGGAACGCAGGACTATGAGATTGAGACAATAGACTGAACTTGATGGGTTAACTGAATGAAGAAGTCAAATAACAGCGTGCCGATGCATCCTGCGTTTACGATAACAATAGACATATTGCTTACATGCATCTGCATAGGAACTTTTTTCCTGCTCAACAATGTGGTTGTGTGGGACAAAGACAACGTGGGGGTGAATCTTTTTACGCCTGCGCCGACATTTATGCCGACGCTTCAGCCTGTTGCCGACCCGACGATTGACCTTGGCAGCGAGCCCGTGGAAGCGACGCCTACGCCTATACCGGGGCTGCTTGGAAATAAATTCGCCGAGCTGTTTACAGACGGCGAAGTAATATCTACCGACACGGAGTATACGAGCGACAAGATACATATCAGTTTATCCGAGCATAAAAAGGATAAAGCAGTATACCACGTCGCAGATATATATATAAGAGACATACACGCGTTCAGGGCGGGCTTCTCATCGGGCGAATACGCAAACCGTGGGACTAAGTATATTGCCGATGCGTCTGAGATGTATGGCGCAATAACAGCCATAGCGGGAGATTACTGCCAAAACGCGGCCGACGGACTCGTTATACGCGACGGTGTGATGTACAGAAATACGCTTAGCGAACTTGACATATGCGTCTTGTACATCGACGGCACGATGGAGACGTACAAGCCTGAGGAGGTCGACACAGAAGCGATAATCGCGCGCGGCGCATATCAGGCGTGGTGCTTCGGACCGGAGCTGCTCGACAAAAACGGTATGCCGATACAGGAATTCACATCGCGCATAAAGGTACTTAATCCGCGCTCGGCGCTCGGCTACTGTGAACCGGGTCACTATGTGTTTGTCGTCGTAGACGGCAGAAACAGAGAGCATTCCGTCGGAATGACGCTTGCGCAGCTTTCGCAGCTTTTTTACGAGCTTGGCTGTACGCGAGCTTACAATCTCGACGGCGGCAGAAGTGCGGGCATGACTTGGAACAGCAGCCTTATCAGCGTTCCGCCGCTTGAAGATGGGGAACGCAGAATAGGCGACATACTTTATATTAAAGAGCCGTAAGCGAGGGCCGTAAAATGAAAAAGCTTTACATACATGTGTCGTTCATTCTTGCGGGATTTATAGGTACGCTCGTCATTCTCGACGGCTTTAATCCCGCAATGGGCTTCTATAGGTCGGAGGTCACACAAATTGCCATTATAGCGCTTTGCGTGATAACGATTGCAAACTCGGTTGTGTACACCATACATAGATATATCAAGAGAAAAAATAGGCGAAGCAAGGCAAAAAAAGGCGAGTAAGAGCTCGATTTAATGCGGCGGCGCGAGAAAGAAACACTTAAATTTCGGTTTTTTTGCAAATAAGAAAAATTCTGAAATTTGTTGTTGACAAACGCTGCCGCTTTCTGTATAATTGTCACCGTGCGATGAAGAAGCGCGAACGGGGTGTGGCGCAGTTCGGTAGCGTACGTGCTTTGGGAGCATGGGGTCGCGGGTTCAAATCCCTCCACCCCGACCACGGAACGGCCCCTTGGTCAAGCGGTCTAAGACACCGCCCTTTCACGGCGGTAACAGGAGTTCGAGTCTCCTAGGGGTCACCACTTTCTTCATTCGTGGGCCTTTAGCTCAGTTGGTCAGAGCGGTCGGCTCATAACCGATTGGTCCGGGGT
>OIZL01000994.1_pt1 | contig 17487 bp, 17 predicted proteins | sample 1588541 | NCBI WGS metagenome assembly OIZL01 (sample SAMN03283285) | human gut metagenome | biome: human-associated habitat; material: feces | host: Homo sapiens | place: Peru | collected 2012 | reverse complement strand
GAGAAAATATAATATTTCAGATGTTATTTTCTAAAAAAGGAAATGAAGACTTACTACAAGATTTTCTAGAGAAGTTATTAAAAAGAAAAATAAAAAAGTTAGAAGTAGCAAATGAAGTATCATTAGATGTAGATGACGTAAGAGAAAAGGTAGGAAGAATAGATATAAAGGCAATAATAGATGAAGAAATGATATGTGATATAGAAATGCAAGTAAAAGAAGATAAGTTAATATTAAAAAGAACAACATATTATGCGGCAAAACTAATAGCTGAGCAATTAAAAAAAGGAGACATATATAATAAACTAAAGCCGGTAATGCAGATTTCAATATTAGATAAAAGCTTAATGAAAGAAGAAAAAGATTATATACTCGAAGGAATAACGGTATTAAAAAATAATAGAAACAAAGAGTTAAATTCAAATTGTAAAGTTTGTTATATAGAGTTAGAAAAATTTAGAGATAAAAAAATAGAAGAATATAATGAATTTGATATGTGGTTAGCATTTTTAGATGCTAAGAGAAATAAGGAAGGGGTGAAAAGAGCAGTGGAAGAAAATGAGAAAATAAAAAAAGCTGTGCTAATATGCCATGAGCTAACAGGAAGTGCTAGAGCAAAAAGGGTAAGAGAATTAAATGAAAAATGGAGGAAAGATTTTCTAACAGAAGAGTATAATAGAGGAGAGGAAATAGGAGAAGCTAGAGGAAGAGCTGAAGGTGAAAATAGAGGAAAAGGAGAAATAATAAAAAAATTACTTAAATCAGGAATGAATATAGAAAAAATATCCTGTTTAATAGATATGCCTGTAAATGAAATTAAAAAGATAAAGGCAACAAATTAATTATATAAATGTATTAAATATAGCGAAAATTCACAATATTTAATACATTTTTTCTGCAGTATAAAAATATATAGAAATATTACTTGAAAAAGCATATAAATTATGATATATTTAAATAGAATATTAAGGGGGCATGTGATATGAATAAATTAAAACAAATAGATGAAGAAATATTTAAATTTATTGAATCTGAAGCTTTAAGACAAAAAAATAATATTGAGCTTATAGCTTCAGAAAATTTTGTAAGTGAAGGGGTATTAGAAGCAGTTGGCTCTATCCTTACAAATAAGTATGCTGAAGGGTACCCTTCAAAAAGGTATTATGGTGGCTGTGTAAATGTAGATAATGTTGAAAGATTAGCAATTGAAAGAGCAAAAAAATTATTTGGAGCAGAGCATGCTAATGTTCAACCACATAGTGGTTCGCAAGCAAATATGGCTGTATATATGTCTGTATTACAACCAGGCGATACAGTACTTGGTATGAACCTTGCAAATGGTGGTCATTTAACTCATGGAAGTTCGGTTAACTTCTCAGGAAAATTATTTAATTTCGTATCATATGGAACAGATGAAAATGGATATATTGATTATGATGATGTATTAAATAAAGCAATAGAAAATAAACCTAAAATGATAGTAGCGGGAGCTAGTGCATATCCAAGGGCAATTGATTTTTCAAAATTTAGAGAAATAGCAGATAAAGTTGGAGCTTATCTTATGGTTGATATGGCACATATAGCTGGACTTGTTTGTACAGGTAACCATATGTCACCAGTACCATATGCTGATTTCGTTACTTCAACTACTCATAAAACTTTACGAGGACCTAGAGGAGGACTTATTCTTTGTAAAGAAAAATATGCAAAACAAATTGATAAGACTATATTTCCAGGTATACAAGGAGGTCCATTAGAACATGTTATTGCTGGAAAAGCTGTTTGTTTTAAAGAAGCATTGCAACCTGAATTTAAAGAATATATTGATCAAGTGGTATTAAACTGTAAAGTATTAGCAGATGAACTTGTAAAAAGAGGATTTAAGTTAGTTTCAGGAGGTACTGACAATCATTTAATGTTAATTGATTTGACATCAAAAAATATGACTGGAAAAGAGGCAGAAAGTTTACTTGAAGAGGTAAATATAACTGTAAATAAAAATGCTATACCAAATGATAAAGAAAAACCAACAGTAACAAGTGGAATAAGAGTTGGAACAGCTGCATGTACAACTAAAGGATTAAAAGAAGATGACATGATAGATTTAGCTGAAGCTTTTGATTTGGTACTTTCAAAGAACATAAAAGATGAAAGTGAAGAAACACAGAAGGAAAATAAAGAAAAGGCAAAAAAAATAGTAGAAAATTTAGTTAGTAGATATATAAGATAATAAAGAAAGTAAAGAGGTGATAAAAAGTGCAAGGTTTATCTGTAGATTTTAGTAATTTAGATAGGTTTGTTTTTAAAGATGAGTTAGATCTTATGGAAGAAAAAGTAAAAAATGCACATAAGATGTTAAATGAGAAAACAGGCTTAGGGAGAGATATGCTAGGTTGGATGGAACTTCCATCTAAAAGAGATGAAGAAGAAATAGAAAAAATAAAGAAAGCAGCGGGAAAAATTCAAAAACAATGTGATGTGTTTGTAGTTGTAGGAATAGGTGGCTCGTATTTGGGAGCCAAAGCTATGATTGATATTTTTACTAATAATTTTAGTAATTTACTTCCACTTTCTGAAAGAAAATTTCCACAAATTATTTTTGCAGGAAATAATATGAGTGGAAAATATCTAAGAAATTTAATTGAATATTTAGAAGATAAAGATGTAGCAATAAATGTAATATCAAAATCTGGTAAGACACTAGAACCTGCCATAACTTTTAGAGTTTTAAAGATATTACTTGAAGAAAAATATGGTATTGCAGGGGCAGCAGAAAGAATATATGTAACTACAGATAAAAATAAAGGAGTGTTACATGATATAGCTAAAAAGAATGATTATGAAATGTTCGTTATACCAGATGATGTTGGGGGAAGGTATTCTGTACTCACTCCAGTAGGACTTCTTCCAATGGCTGTTGCAAATATAGATATTGAAGATATGCTAGACGGTGCTCAATTTGCGTCACATGTATTTAATGAAGAAAGCTTAAAATATAACGATTGTTATAAATATGCTGCATATAGAAATATATTGTATAATAAGGGAAAAGATATTGAGATACTTGCAAGCTATGATCCTTCATTTGAAGCTTTTGTAGAATGGTTTAAACAACTATTTGGCGAAAGTGAAGGAAAAGAACATAAAGGAATTTTTCCATCAGGTGCTTTGTTTACTACAGACCTTCACTCAATGGGGCAATTAATTCAAGAAGGAAAGAGAAATCTATTTGAGACAGTTATAAATATAAATCTTGATAGAAGTTTCATTGAATTACCTGAAACTAAAGAGGATGAAGACGGATTAAATTATTTAGCTGGTAAAAGTATTGAATATATAAATAAACAGGCATTTTATGGAACTGTAAAAGCACATGAAAAAGGTGGAGTACCCAATATAATTATAAACATAGATGACTTAAATGCATATAATATTGGTCAACTTATATTCTTTTTTGAAAAGGCATGTGCAATTAGTGGATATATGTTAGGTGTAAACCCTTTCAATCAACCAGGTGTTGAAGCTTACAAAAAAAATATGATGGATTTATTAAATGAGAATAAATAAACTTCAAAAATAAAGTTCGGTGTATAGATTTAATTTATGTACTGAACTTAATTTTGTATTTAAAAAGAAATTATTTTTTAATCATATTTATCTTTTGTTTAAAATGATGTATAATATAAAAAGTATAAAATGATTATTAGTAGGAGATGAGTAATATGTCTAAAACTAAAAGAGAAATAACTATACCTAAATACACATTAGGAGAAGAATTAGTTAATTCGATTAGCCATGGAATAGGGGCAGGGCTTAGTATTTGGCTATTAGTTATAGCTATAATAAAAGCAGTAAATGTGTCAGCTATGGCGGTGGTTACTGTGAGTATTTATGGTACAACAATGATAATGTTATACACTATGTCATGTATTTATCATGCATTGTCACCAAAAATCACAGGAAAAAAGGTATTAAGAGTATTAGACCACTGTAATGTGTATTTACTTGTGTTAGGAACTATTATACCAATTGCACTTGTTGGAGTAAAGGGAGCAGCAGGTTGGGTGCTTTTTTCACTTGTAACTTTTTTAACAATTGTAGGAATTGTATTTACTGCAATTGATGTAGAGAAATTTAAAGTGGTTTCAGTTATTTGTCATTTACTTAATGGGTGGGGAGTACTTTTTTTCTGTAAGCCATTAGTAAATAATATTGGTATGAAGGGACTAATTATGATAATACTTGGCGGTGTAATGTATTCAATAGGTGCAATACTTTATGGCATAGGTGCTAAGAAAAAATATATTCACTCTGTATTTCATTTCTTTTGCTTGTTTGGAAGTGCATTTCATTTCCTAGCAATATATTTATATGTACTATAAAAGTGTATTTTAAGTATATTTAAGTATTATATAATAATTATTTTCTTTATATGCTTGAAATATTGAAATATAAGTGATATATTTTAAATATGAAAAATGAAAATAAAATTTTAAAAATTAATTTAAATGGCAACCAATTAAAAATAATAGCTGTAATTTGTATGATTTTGGATCATTTAGGGTACTTTTTTGTTTCGAAAATACCTTATGAATTATATTTTGCTTTAAGATGTATTGGAAGAATAGCAATGCCTATTTTTTTGTTTTTACTTGTAGAGGGCTTTTATCACACTAAAGATTTAAAAAAATATATTATTAGAATACTTCAATTAGCGATAATTACACAAGTTATAATAATATTTTTTAATTATATCAATACTAATTATTGTGCATGTAAAATAAAAAATTTAGAACAGTATAACATATTGTTTTCTTTTGCAATGATTTTAGTAGTACTTAGACTTATTGATAGGAATATATTAAAAAAAGTAACTAAAAAAAATTATATCCTAGATATAGTATTAAGATGTATTATAATATTTCTAATTATATCCGTTTATTTTTTTGTTAAAATAGACTATGGAATATGTTTATCTTTAATGGCTATTATTATTTATTATTCAAAAAAGTTAGAAAATAAGATAGATACATTTTGGCTGTTTTTTTTACAAATAGTTTTAATGTCAATTTTTTCCGTTATTGCAGTAAAAAATACAATTGGTGTTTTTGCTAGTGTGTCATATCTTTTTATCTCACTATATAACGGAAAAAGAGGCAAAAAATCTAAAATGATATCTTATATGTATTACATAATATTTCCACTTCAATATTTAATTATATATTTATTAGCAATTATTTGTATATGATTTTTTTATACAAATAGTTTTTTTTGTTAAAAATCTATTTACTCTTTTTGTATTTTGATATATAATTTTATTGTAAAATTTTATTTATAGGAGGTAAATATGGAAAGACAAGGAAATCGTATTAGTATTTTTACTATTTTAATTATCTTGATCATAATTGTAGTGGCTATATTGTGTTTAAAATTTTTTATCCTAGATAAGAACAAAAAGTTACCAGATGATAGCGAAAACTATTATGAAGATAAAAAAGATAATACAGTAGTAGATATTTATGGTGGAGACTACGTAAAAAGCGAAGATGGTGTGAGAATAAATACCAGTGAAACTTTGCAAAACGAAAAGGAATTAGATGGATTTACATTTAATAATTTTTATGTTTATTCTGTAGAAGGGTTGACAAGAATTGAATTTGATGTCACAAACAATCTAGAATTTAGAGAAGCTTTAGGAAAATATAAAATGATATTATATTCAGATAAAGAAAAGATTGGTGAAATCTTATGTGAGGGAGAAGAGTTTGCAGCAAATGAAACTAAAAGGCTAAATGTGACTGTAAGCGCAGATGTTTCTAACTTATATAACGTTAAACTTGAAAAAGTATATACTCAAAGTATATGATATAAAAATTATATAGGAGATTGATATGAAAAAGAATAATAAAGTAATAATAATCGTTTTACTAATAATAGTAATTATTGCTATTATTACATTAGGAATATTTTTAGTAATACAGAAAAATAAATCTAATATAATTGACTTAAAAGATGAAGAATATACAAAGGAATTAGAAAATGTATATGATGAATATGTTGATAATGATTCTATAATTTTCGACGAAAATGGAAACATTAAGAATTATAGTAATGAATTATCTATAGAAAAATTTTTATTAGATAAAAAAGTAGGAATGTATGGTTTTAATGTGAAAAATAACGATGTTGATGAAACTACAGTTACATTTACTGTAAAAAACCATACCAATGAGCAAATAGAGCCTTTTAAATATGTGTTACAATTTATGAATGCAGATGACACTATTAAAGGAACAATTAATTTAGAAACTCAGAAATTACCCGCATTAGGTAAGTATAATGTGACAGTACATTTATCTCAAAATGTTATAGATATATATAACATAGTTCCGGTTTCAGAAGGAGAATATGATCAGGTTTTAGGAGGTGGAGTAAATGAATAACAAAACTAACAAAATATTAGGAAGTTTAATTGCCTTAACTATAGCTAGCGGTAGTATTATGCCACTAGTAAATGTAGTAAATAACTCTGTTATATATGCTACTTCATCAACTCAAAATGTAGAAAAAGTATTTAAATTTAATTATACTGAAAAAACAATATCTATAGGAAAATCATTAAGAAACACTCCAATAAAAAGAGGAATTAATACTAAATCAAAGGTGCAGTATACAAGTAGTAATCAAGATGTTGCACTTATTGATGATACAGGAAAAGTTACTGGTATGGCAAGAGGTACTTCGGTTATAACTGCAACTTTAGATGGAATGGCAGCTTCATATACATTAAAAGTTATACCTGGGAATATTTCAGTATATTCAGCAGAAGATGATGAAAAAATAAAAGGAACAGTCATATTAGACAAAAATGAACAAAGAAAATTTTATATACAAGATGAATATAATTCTATTTTAGATTCTGAAGTGGAATGGACTTCTTCTAAAGAAAAAGTATGTACTGTAGACCAAGATGGAAACGTAAAAAGTGTTGGCGATGGTTATTCTACAATAACAGCAAGTATTGCCGAAATTGAAAAAGCTAAAGCAAATTTAAGAATATCTGTAAAAACAGCAGTAAAGGAAATAGAAGCAGACGAGATTGTAACCACATATGTTGGTGAAACAGCAAAAATTAATTATATAGTATTTCCGGAAGACGCTTCAAATTCAAGACTTAAATTTGAAGTTGAAGATAAAGATATTGCTACAGTTTCATCTAAAGGAGAAATAAAAGCCAAAGAAGCAGGAACTACTGTTGTTAAGGTAAGTTCAGTTTCTAACCCTGAAGTAGAAACTGAAGTAGAATTAGAAGTAAAAGAAGAAAGGGATTTCAAAAATGTAATGATATCTGCAATAATTGCAAATAATCCAGAAGTTAGTTCAACTTCAGATTCAAAATCAAAGTATGTATTGCCAAGTTATAGTGATGCTTCATATAGAGTCGCAAAAAATGAGACAATTTCTATATTAAATGATTATGGAGCAGATGCAAAATTTACAAATAACAATACTGATATTATAAAAATAACAAATGACGAGGATATAATAAAGGTAAAAGGGTTAAAGGATGGGGCAGCAACAATAACTGTTGATTACTCTGGAATGAAGGATACTATAAAAGTAATTAGTGGAAATTATATAGATAGATCAGCCCTTATTAGAAAAAATACAAATCAAGATGAAAATGATAGTAGTGATACTAATAATGAAAAGAAACATTTAAGTGAAAAAGAAATTAAAGTAGAAAAGATTAAACAAATAGAAGATCCAGATGATCCTACAAAGAATAAAGACTATGTTAAAGATTATCCGCTAGAGGTAGGCGTAAGTTATGACTTCACATTAAAAGTATCCCCTACAAATGCTCCAATTGATGACTTAACTTTAAAATTATCAAATAATAAAGATTTTATTATTGAGAATGGAATGATAAAAGCAAAATCACCTAATAAATCAACAGATTTAATTATATCTTCAAAGAAGGATCCTAAAGTTACAACTAAAATTAGATTGAAATCTAGTATAGGAAATGTAAAAGCGATATCTTTCGCTAAAGGATATGTAGGAGATAATGCTCTTGATATAAATAAATATAAAACATATAGTTTTAATCCAGTATTCTATATGGAATCTGGAAGAGTATATGATCCTGTGAGTAATCCAGAAATAGTAGATGATGAAGTGTATAAAGCATTAAAGAAAAATGTTAAAATATCATGTGAAGATACAGATGTTATTGAGATTTCTTCTAATAGAGTAAGACTTAAAAAGGGTGTAAATGGAACTGGAATATTAAAAATAGAATATGATAAAAAGAAAAATTCAAGATCAAGTGAAGATGCTGAAGATATAGTCGCAGAAACTAATTTCGAAGCTATTGGAGTGGTTAATGAAACTATTAAAAGCATAAAATTTGCAAAGACTTCTTATGATATAGCAGCAGGGGAAACTATGGCATTTAATCCGATATTTATATTAAGTGAAGGAACAAAATTGGATCCATCACAAGATGGTGTAGTGGAATCAGAAAAATATCAACAATTGCTTAAAGAGGTTGGTCTTTTAAGTGGAACTGAGACAGGAGAATATGTAGATGCAGTTAGATTATTAAATTTCAATTACTTAGAAAATGGAAATACAGACAATACTATAAGAACTGTTTATGAAGGAAAATGTAAGATTAAAATGGTTGTTCATTCAGATAATAGAATATCTGCCGAAACTTCTATAAATATTAAAAGTCCATATGTATTAAAAAATATGGAAGGCGGAGCAAAAGTTTCAAAAGAATATAAAAAGACAATGTATGTAAATACTGATAAATTAAAAATTGTTGATGATGTTAATGGAAACGGTGAAAGTGGTGAAATAACAAGAGGTACAGCTATTTGGGCCTTCGAGAAATATTCTAATGGATATATGAGGGTGGCATATAATGGAAATGAAAATCTATATGTAGAGGCAAAATACTTAGCAGAAAAAAAAGAACAAACTGTAAAAAAATCTACAAGTAGTAGTTCAAGTTCATCAAGCAAGAGATCTTCAAGTAGTAGTTCAAGTTCATCAAGTAAAAGCTCTTCAAGCAGTAGTTCAAATTCATCAAGTAATAACTCAAGTTCTAACAATTCATCTGGTAATAATTCAAATAATTCCTCAGATAAAAAAGTAACAACAACCTATATTAGGAGCGATCGCTATACAAATACTAGGACATGCGTATATAGTACCAAAAAGGTTAGCAGAAATTATTTAATTAGACAATTGCCAGCTGATAGAAGAGTTTATGTGTCTTTCAAAGATTCAGATGGATGGGCGAAAATAACATCACCTGTTAGTGGTTGGGTAAAATCAGACAACCTAAAAAAAGAAACTCAGAATTGGATACTTTAGATACAAAAAATAGAATATAACTTTATAGAAAAAAGTTTTACATAATAGCATCGTTTTACATAAACTATTTACAAAATAAAATTATTGTGATATAATGTTGCATATCACAGTAATTTTTTTTATTTTTAAACATAAGAATAGTAGTATATAATGTTCTAAGGAGGAAATAGTTTATGGAGAACTATATAGATAATAACATCGTTAAAATAGGAGGAAGAGTAATATCAGAACTCGAATTTAGTCATGAAATATATGAAGAAAAATTCTATAGATTTTATATAGAAACTAAAAGAATGAGTGAGATTTCTGATAAATTACCAGTTATAATTTCTGAAAGAATTATAAATATTGAAGAGATTAAAATTGGTAGTATAATTGTGGTAGAAGGACAATTTAGATCATATAATCAGATTATTGACGGAAGAAGCAAATTGGTTCTTTCAATATTTGCAAAAGAATTTGAAAAGACTGAAGATGAAAAAGTATTAACATTAAATGATGCAACTTTTATAGGATATATATGTAAAAAACCAGTATACAGAAAAACTCCACTTGGAAGAGAAATAGCTGATGTTTTACTTGCTGTTAATAGAACATATAAAAAATCAGATTACATTCCTTGCATTTTATGGGGCAGAAATGCAAAATATTGTGAACAAGTAGAAATTGGAGATATGATTAAATTAAATGGAAGAATACAATCAAGAAGTTATGAGAAAAAACAAGAAGATGGAACTGTTATTTCAAAAGTAGCATATGAAGTGTCTGTTTCTAGACTTTCAATAAAAAGAAAAAAAGATGATATAGGTAATAAATAATTTAATTAAAACGATAAGAGATAAGATAAGCTAATTTTAAAATTAGTTTATCTTTTTTTCTTAGTTAGGTAATTTATTTAAGTTTAGTGAAAGGGGATCTATTAAATTTCCGTTTTTATCATATATTGTAAAATGTAAGTGAGGTCCAGTAGTTAAACCATTTAAAGTACCATTTGAAAGGTATTTTGGTCCCACTGTAGCAATTTTTTCTCCTTGAGATATTGTTTGTCCTGTTTTTACTATATAAGTTTCACTTAAATGAGCATATAAAGCCTTTGAGCCATCAAAGTGTTCTATTATAACAGAATTACCATATCCACGAATAAATGATGCAGAAATAACAGTACCATTTGAGGTCGAGTATACAGGAGTTCCTTCAGGTACAGGAAAATCTATTCCACTATGGAAATTCTTCTTCCCGAATATTTCTCTATTTCCAAAATATGAAGAAATAGATTTTGTAGTTGTTGGGTAAATATATCCATTAGAAACAAAAGTTTTGGAACTAAAAAAACAAAAAAATATACTAAAAACTAAAAAAAGAAAAATATATATGTTATTTTTTTTCATGAAACTATTATATTACTATGATGTATAAAAGTAAAGAAAAAATATAGAAAATATATAATAAAATTATATCGAAACTTGACATAAACAATTAGGAGTGCTAAAATAATTGTATAAAATTTGTATTATAATACTATAAATATGGTATTTAATAGGTGTTAACATTAATTTATGATAGTTTATACATAAGTATTAACTATATACAATATAACAATGAAAGGAGTAATGAAAACCAAAAATCTATTTTTAATTTTTTATGAAAGGAGGAAATATTAAATGTTAGGTTCTTTAAACTTAAACGATTCCGAGATGAAAAATTTAGACTTGTTGTTGAAGAAACTCGAGAAAAAAAATGGAACTAAAGTATACAAAAGTAAAAATTGTTCTTCATCGGATTGTAAACGTTGGGATTGTGGCATTTCTTGTTACTGTGCTAATAGCCTGTTATAAAAAAATATAGTATTAGTTGGGAAGGTTAGTTCCTTCCCAACTAATTGCAATAATGGAGGAAAAACAATGAAATTGGAAATAGATAAAAAAAGAATAAAGAAAATAATGCTTATAGTTGTTGAAAGTTGTAATTTAGATTGTACGTATTGTTATGAACATCACAAAACAAATTCTAGAATGACATTTGATGTAGCCAGAAAATGTATTGATGAGGAAATGAAAAAACTTAGCAATGAGAATATTATTGAGATAGAGTTTATTGGAGGTGAGGCTTTCATTGCATTTGACGTTATAAAAAAAGTTGTTGAATATGTTGATAACAAATATTGTGATTTTAATATTCATTATGCTTGTACAACAAATGGCACTTTGGTTCATGGAGAAATTCAAGAATGGTTAAAATGCCATAAAAATTTTTTCTGTTCTTTAAGTTTGGATGGAACTCAAATTATGCATGATATAAATAGACCAGTTAAAAAAAATATGAAAGGAAGTTTTGAACTTATTGATATTGAATTCTTTTTAACTAATTATAGCAAAATAAGAGCAAAAATGACTATTTCTCCCGAAACTTTACCTTATATGGCAGAAGGTATAAAATATATTGAAAGCTTAGGATTTGGTTGTGATGCGACAATTGCTACAGCTATTGATTGGACTGATAAAAATAATATAAATATTTTAAAACAACAACTAAATGAGTTGATAGAGTATTATATTAAAAATCCTGAAATTGAACTAAGTCAAATAGTTGCAATAGAATTAGATTCAGTTTTTTCTAAAAAAGAGGGAAAAACAAGATATTGTGGAGCAGGTTCAAGAATTCATGCTTATGATGTCGATGGAAATCAATATCCATGCCAAGGTTTTGCACCTATCACATTAGGAAAGGAAGCAGAAGAGTATATAAAAACTGATCTTTCAGATGTTATATTAGATGATAAGTCACCATGTAGAAAATGTGATTTTTTGTATATGTGTCCCGATTGTTACGCAACCAATAGAATGTCTACTGGTGATATACGATTACAGTCAAAAGAGATGTGTTTGTTTAATAGACTGTGTGCTTTAGCAAGTTCGACAATACAATATCATAGAATAAAGATGAAAAGTGTTAGTAGTCTTACTGTAGAAGATCAAGTGGTTTTAAAAGCAATTAAGATAGTTCAAAAATCTGCTTTTGATCCTAGTAAAAAGTATTTATATAATGTTAAGGTGTGATTACAAAAAAAGAAGTCAAAAGAATATATAATGGCTTCTTTTTTATGTTATAAAAATTACAGAATAATTACAAAAGCATTAAAAAGCTTATAAAATTCAAAAAAACTATTGATTTTTTAGTAATTATTGGTATAATGTAAGTATGATTTGAATTTTTGAAGGAGGAAGAAATATGAACAAATCAAAGAAATTTATATTAAGAGCTATACCAGTTCTTTTATTAATTGTTGTATTAGTGGCATCACCAGTATTTGGTTTTGAATCATTTAGTCCAGATAATCTAAATAATGTAGAATCTGGTGGAAATCAATCTTCAACTTTAAATGATGCTGTTAAGGGAGCATGGTCTACTATTACTTTAATATTACAAATTGCAGCAGTAGCAGCTATTGTATTTGCAGGTGTAAGATATATGTTTACTTCTGCTAACGAAAAAGCTAATATAAAACAACAAATGATTGTATTAGTTATTGGTGCAATTCTTGTTTTCGGAGCTTCTACTGTGGTACAATTTATAGTTAATGCTACTAAGGATATTACTGGGGCTACTAATTAATTTTACAGTGGATGTGATGAGTTTGAAAAAAAATACATTTATTTTAAAGATAATACCAATTGTTGTAATTATGTTTGTGGCTATATATAGTTGTAATACTTTGTTTGCTGTTGAAACAATATTTGATTATAATAGTATGCCTGGAAAAGAAGCGGGTATTAGTAAAATTGACACTTCTATCCAGAGAATTTGGGGAACTGTTGTTCTTGTACTACAACTAGCTTCAGTTTTTGCTTTCATATCTGCAGGTGTAAAATATATGTTTGCATCAGCAGATCAGAGGGCAGAGATTAAAAACAGCGTATTGTTTTTAATAATTGGTTCAGTATTTGTATTTGCTTCATCTACAATTATTGGTTTCGTTGTTAAAGCCGCAAGTGATATTTTATAAGGAAAAGCAGGAGGCAGAATATGGAGAAATTCAAAAATATAAAAGTAGTTTGTTTGCTTTTTATGTTGATTGTTACGTGTTCATTTTTTGTTAATACTTGCTTTGCTCAAAGTAATTTAGGAAGCGGATTTAATGAAGGTATAATAAATGATGTAGAATCAAAAGGAATAGAGAGCCCTTTCGCTCCTCAAATGAATAAAATTTGGGGAACAGTAATGTATGTATTACAGATCGCTTCTGTTGCGGGAGTGATTATAACAGGACTTAGATATATGTTTGCATCAGCAGATCAAAGAGCAAATATGAAAAAGGCTACTATATATACAATAATAGGAATTGTTATGGTTTTTGCTTTTTCTACATTTATGAGTTTTATGCTCGAATCTATAGGAGAGGTATTACAATAAATCAAAATTACATTATTGTTACAAAAATAATACAATTAAATAAAATGTTAGAAAAGTCTATGTTTTTGGTAAAAAAACATAGACTTTTTTTTGTTTACCTGATATAATATAAAAGTAATTATATATATTATAGAACGAGAGGTTTGAATATGAGAAAAAAAGTAGTGTTAGGAGTAATTATAATAGCTTTAGTCATGATATTTACAGGACAAGTTACTGTTCTTGCAGAGGGGGAGACTGACTGGGATTCAAGAGATTTTTGGAGTGATGCTAACAATTGGTATCAAAAAGGCATAAATGAAGGTGGAATAAAATCTACTGAGAATTTAGGTAAATCAATAAAACCTATCATAAATAAATTTTCAAGTATGGTTGAAGTTTTGGGAACAGTTGTGATTGTTTGCGTTACCACATTTTTAGGAATTAAATATATGTATGGCTCAGCAACAAATAAATCTGAAGTTAAAGAGAGTTTGGTAACTTTACTTGTGGCTTGTGTATTTTTCTTTGGATGGAATGCAATTTGGGGAATGTTATTTAACGGCAACACTTTAACTATTAATACTACTGATACAACATATGAAGGATTTATAGGAAATATATATAGAACAGTATCACTTGTGGCTGGTATGTTATCCGTTATAGCAGTTATATATATTGGAATTAGATATATATTTGCTGGTGCTACTGGTAAAGCTGAATTAAAAGGAAAATCAATTCATTTTTTGATAGGTTTTATCTTAGCATTTTGTTCTATAACAGTATTAAAATATATATCAGCTGCAGTATTAGAACTTTTTGGAAGTTAAAAAAAGAAGGGGTTTGATTTTATATGGGAAAAACTTATTATGTTCCACGTAGTGTAAAAGGTGAGTCAAGACTGTTATATATATTCACTATTAAATCTTTTGTAACTACAATTGCATTTGGTCTTGTTGGTGCTTTGATTTGGTATATAGGTAACAAATTTGGAATGGGACTTGTGCCAGGCTTGATAATAACTGTAATTTTGGGATCGTTAGGATTTGCTTTCGGAGCTTTAAAAATACCTGATGCTCCATTTATGGGAAAGTTTAGAAAAGCAGGCGGTGAAAATCTAACAGATATTACTTTTAGATTTTTAACATTTAAAAAAAAGAAAAAAATATACATGTATAATTTAAATAGAGGGGGAAAATAAAATATGAATATGGAATCTTTGATTTTTCCAGCAATTTTACTGGGAGTAATGTTGATTTTTTTAGCTGTCTTTCTTATTGTTACAAAAAAGCAGCATAAAAAGGCAAGCATAAATTCTGACAATAAAAAATCTGATAAAGGTGCTAAAAGTTCTGGTAGCGTTACAAAATCAGATTCAAAAGATATTCCACAAGAGGATATATTTAAATTTATGGAATTTGATAGAGTTCTTGATAATATGATAGTGCAAAATGATGGAACAAAATTTACTATGGCTATTAAATGTAAAGGAATTAACTATGATCTAATGTCTGATATGGAACAAATATCCGTTGAAGAAGGATTTATAACTTTTTTAAATACGTTAAGATTTCCTATTCAATTATATGTTCAGGCACAAAATATTGATTTAAAAGGAGCAATTGCTACATACAAAAAGAATGCCAGTGGTGTAAGAGATGAATTTGAAAGTATAAATAAACAATATATGGAATTAGTAGATCAATTTGATGCTAAAAGAGAAGACATAGAAGTATTAGAAGAAAAAAGAAGTAGAGTTTTGAATGTTTATGAATATGCAGCAGATATTATAAATTATGTTGAGAGATTAAGTGTAAATAAAAACTTATTACAAAGGAACTTCTATGTGCTAGTTTCATATTATTCTTCTGAAATAACAGCTTCTTCTAATTTTACAAAAGAAGAACTTATAAATATATGTTATAATGAACTTTTAACAAGAGCACAAACAATAATAAGTGGACTTTCTGCTTGTTCTGTAACAGGTACTATATTAACTTCAAATGAAATAGCAGATCTACTATATACAGCATACAATAGGGATGATAAAGGACTTGTTAGTGTTAAAGAAGCAATAGAATCAGGTTTCTATAGATTGTATTCAACTTCTGAAGATGTGTTCTATAAAAAGCAGGAAAAACTACTTGAACAAATAAATGATGAAGCTGAATTAAAGGCATTAGAAGCTATAAAAAAAGCTGTAGAAGATGGTACATACATTTCACCTACAGCGGAAAAATTAAATGTAGCTGAACAAATCAGTAAAAAAGCTTCTGAAATTGTAAAAGAAGAAGATTTACCTAAAGATTTGAAGGAAAAGGCTAATGAAATTTTAGTTGATGATTATGTTATAAATAAAAATAAAATTTTAGAAGAAATGGTAGAAGAAAAAAGAGAAACTGAAAAGAAAATTGGAAAAAAAGTATTTGAAAATAAAAAAGAGGATAATTCAGTTAAAGATGACGATATTAATACAAAAGAAGATAATAATGATGAAAGTAATCTAAGTGTCAACCAAGATCAATTGGATAATAGAATGGGATTTGAATCTGATTTTGGCAGTGGCTTAAGAGATGTTCAAATTCCATCAGAAAATGGAAAAGAAGAGGAAAATTCATCTTCAGATGAAGACGATTTAATAATATAGTAAATAGTTATATATTGTGAGAGGAAATGATATATTATGGGAAAAAAGAAAAAAAATAAAAAAGAAGAATTACCACAAGAAGAAATAATAAGTTCTGATAATTTACTAGAAAGTTCTTTGGAAGTAAATAAATCTACTTTAAAAGATTTACTTGCTCCTTCTGGAATAGATGCTTCACACTATGATTACCTAGAAATATTTTCTAAAGTATCAAGATTTGCAAGAACTTTTTATTTAACAACTATTCCAAGACAAGCAACTTTTCCATACTTCTTGTCTGGAATATATGAATTTGGTGATGTAAATACTTCTGTATTTATAACACCTATATCTGAAACAAAATCACAAAATGAGTTAAATAAACAAATAGTTGAACTACAATCAGAAAGATATGTTGCTCATGATAGAGGAGATATAAACAGAGAAAGTGTACTTGCTACAAAACAAGCAGAAGCTGAAAGTTTAAGAGATCAAATAGCGGCAGGATACAACAAGTTATTCGATGCAACTATAATTTGTACATTATTTGCATATACCAAAGATGAACTTGATAAAATGTCTGAACTTCTTGCTATGGAAGCCTCTAAAAATCTACTAGGACTTAAAACAGCTTGGGCTTTACAAGAAGAAGGATTTAAATCAAATCTACCAATGAATACAAATAAAATAACAAGAAGACATACTTTTGATAGAGGATCTATGGCTACGGTATTTCCATTTGTTAATGCTGATGCAGGGCACGATACTGGTGTACCAATTGGAATAAACAAGCAAACAGGTCTTCCAGTAATATTTGATAATTTTAATAATTCACTTACTAATTATAACATGATTATATTTGGTAAATCTGGTGCTGGTAAATCTGTTACAATCAAAACTATAATGGCAAGATCTGCAATACTTATGGGTGTAGAAAACTTGGTACTTGACGCAGAAGGTGAATATGTTGTTGTTGCTGAAGCTTTAAGAGGAATAAATGTAGATATTGCCCCAAATAGTAATACTATTATAAATATATTTGATATTGAAACTGAAATAGAAAAAGATGAAATAACAGGTAG
>OIZL01000993.1_pt1 | contig 17487 bp, 20 predicted proteins | sample 1588541 | NCBI WGS metagenome assembly OIZL01 (sample SAMN03283285) | human gut metagenome | biome: human-associated habitat; material: feces | host: Homo sapiens | place: Peru | collected 2012 | reverse complement strand
ATGTGGTTGACCGCAACGGCAATATCGTGGGTGACCCCATCGTAGGCGCCATCACTGAAAAGAAGCAGGCGGAGACGCTGCAAGCCCAAATCGACAAGGCACTGTCCGCCGATATGGGCTGACCCAAGATTTTTAGAAAGTGTCTATGATGAAGAAAAAACATCGTAAGCCGGCAGACATTCTGCGCACCATTGCATCGCCCCTGGCAAGCAAGCACCTATACTATCGAAATGGCCTTTGAAGGCGAAAACGGAGCCTCAGAGGGGTGTTCATCCTTGGAGACCCCTGCTCCATCAAACAGGTATTGGGCGAACACCTATTTCTTCAGCGGCGGTTTCGCCGTAAAGTGTTCGCTCTGATCCGCAGCAGAAAAGCGCCGTCTTGGAAGTGATTCCGGGACGGCGCTTTTTACTATCCGCACATTCGATTTCCGCTATTCCTCCTGCTACTGTGATTACAGAAAGGAACGGAAGGTTATGCGAATGGAGAGATTTGTCGCAGATGAACGCACAGGGCTGAAGTATGAGCTGGTTGGCGACTATTATCTGATTGCCGGGGATGATGAGCCGGAGACTCCATCTCCCTGGATTACACCACTACAAACGATGTGGGTGATGAAAGGCCCTGGCTTATCGTTGCAGCAAACCTGGCAAAAGCATCAACCACGCTATTAAACTGAGAGAAATCAAGGAACGCCCAGCTATCAAGCAGACTTCTTGATAGCTGGGTGTTGTAGTTTTCTATGACAAAGGTTAAACATTTTCGATGATGATCCGAACCTTCTGCATTTTTGAATCAAGCAACATAAAAGCAATGCACCCCCTCAAATTAAAAATTGCACCCCCCTCTAAATCAAAGTTGCACCCCCTTGACGGATTTCTATCAAAATTACGGTTCTTTGCCATAAGCCCACCGTAATTCTGATAGAATTACGGTGGGCTTTTTCTATCTGCGAACAGAACGCTCGAACTTGCGACCTCGTGCGAAGCACATTGAGCACGGCGCCGCCGTGCGGATACGGCGGCTGTCCGGAGGCTGGACCATACACTGAGGAAATGGCAGCACCGGAAAACCTGTATGCTCGGCAGAAGCTGGAAATGGAGTCGCGTGTACTGGATGCGCTGCCTGATGCCGTTATCCTCCGTGCGGAATGGATGTATGACCTTCCCGCGCCCAAACCAAACTACGCGCAGCTTTTGCTCAAGGCAGATCATCTGTCCTTTTCCTCCCGGCAGTATCGCGGCGTCACATGGGTGGAGGAAGTCGCGCAGAATATGAATGAAGTACGCAATCTGCCCGGCGGTGTTTACAACTTTGGCAGTGAGACGGACAAGTCCATCTATGAAATCACCTGTCGGCTGATAGCTGCACTCGGTAAGGATACTCCTGTGACGGACGCACCCGCCAGACCCAACCTTTGGCTGAACTGTGAAAAGCTCAAGCGCTTCGGCATTTCCTTCAGCGAGGCGCAGGATGGCGTTCTTCGCTGCATGAAGCAGGCAGGCGCGCTCCCCGCAGAGAAAAATAAATGCAGCTTATAGAAGAAAAGCACCCGCTCTCGAAGCGAGTGCTTTTTTATTTATCCGTGCCATCTTTCCCCTTGTTTTTTTTCGTCAAGAGCTATTTAGATTTTTTTCTAAATAGCTCTTGACATTCTCTGCGGGTGTGATATACTTGCATCATCTAATTAGATAAACTTCTAAATGCTTTATGAAAGGACGTGAGCTGCTTGGGATTTCAGGAGACATTCCGTGCGCTTGGCGATCCGGTGAGGCGCGAGATACTCACCCTGCTGCGCGGCGGTAAGATGAGTGCGGGCGAAATAGGGGCGCACTTTGATATGACCGGCGCGACGATATCCTATCATCTGTCGCAACTAAAAAAAGCCGGTCTTATCGTGGAGCAGCGTGACAAGAATTTTATTTATTACCAGCTCAACGCCTCGGTTTTCGAGGAGATACTGCTATGGCTCAGTGATTTCAGGGAGGTAAAAGATGATGAAAGCAAGTAAAAAAGAAAAGGTCATATCAATACTGCTGTGCCTTGTGCCTGTGGCGCTCGGACTAATAATGTGGAACGATCTTCCGGATATGCTGCCGACGCATTACGGTTTAAATGGCGAGCCTGACGGCTTCTCAAGCAAGCTCTTTGCGGTAGTCGGCATACCGTGTATTATGGCGGCGCTGGACGCGCTTTGTCTGTTCGTTCTGAGCAGCGACCCCAAGGCCGACGGTCACAGTCAGGCACTGTCCAGAATAATGCTCTGGTTCACGCCGGGGCTTAGCTGCATTGTCGTTCCCATGTGCCTGTTTGCGGCTCTCGGGAAGAACGTAAACGTCGCTCTTATCGTACAGCTTTTGCTCGGAGTGCTGTTCATCGTCATCGGCAATTATCTGCCTAAATGCCGCCAGAACTATACCATGGGCATAAAGGTTTGCTGGACGCTTGACGACGAGGACAACTGGAACTACACTCACCGCCTCGGCGGCTTTGTGTATGTGATAGCAGGCTTCGTGGAAATTCTCAACGCATTTTTCGGCAGTCCCATCGTAATGATCGCGGTGATCATTGCCGCCGTGATCATCCCGCTCGCCGCTTCCTATATATATTACCGCAAGCATATGTGATCAGGCATAAAGAGCAAATAAACCATGCACAGAAAATCCGGGCAAGACTTTTTCGTCTTACCCGGATTTTAATTTTAATCACAAGGTCACGCGGACAGTGTGAACTCGCCTGCGGTTTCGGATGCGTCTATCTCAGGCTCGGTATTTATTCCGAGGACCTCGCCGGTATCCGCATCTACATAGAACTCGTATCTGAGCATGATGGTGCTGATTATAATGTGGTAGCAGTCGCCCTCAAGGCAGATATAATCACAGCGGTAATTCTCGTCGCAGATGCCGACGGAAATAAGGGCGTTGCGGACAGCAGTCTTGGAATTTATGTTTTTCATATTAACTCTCCTATCAGAAATTCATTTTAATCGTCAGGTTTTTTCATCGCTTTTGTCTAAGAGATGCGCCGGACGATAAAAGGTTACACATAAATTTTCCGACAGGAGCATACGCACTTCAGAACAGGTCAAGCATACTGTCAAGATATATCGCTTCCCGTACATGGATATGGTATTCAGGCTTTGTCATATAGTAAAGCAGAAACTCAAGGATCATGGCGCTGCCCAAGCTGCGTCCTTCGATTTTAAAATTGGAAAAGCCCATCGGCAGATATGCATTTTTAATATCATTTATGCCGATAAAGCCGGGGTTTTTCATTGCCTCCGAAAAGCGGTACCCCAAAGCCGCGTCGGGTGCCGTGCAGCGATGCTCCGCGCAGTCCTCTCCCAGATTCTTGCGGCTGACGTTTTCATAGCATTTTCTTCTGTCCGGGCAATCATAGCGGCAGCACTCATTGCACAGAAATCCCACTTTGTTTTTCTTTGCCTCCGAAAGTCCGTTCAATTTGTCAAATGCCTTGTTCAGTCTGAAATCCGGCACAACGTAAAGAAAATCTTCCCGCTCTGTCTCCGCGCTGAGCTGCCGGAAATCGGTCAGCACCTTAGTCGTGGATGAGACAAAATAAAACTCCGGGAATTTGCGTTTCAAATATTCCAGCAGCAGCTCCGAACATATGATAATGCCGCTGCGCACTCCCCCGTTCCCGCTGAACAGCTTGCAGAGATCGTTGCATTTCTTATCGTTAAGATGCTCCTCACGAAGCAGTGAATTACTGAACGTGAGGCGCGCCGAAATACCGTATTCGCGCATGAGCGCCGCGACCTCTTCCGGATCGCTGTCTCCGAAGCCGACGCGTCCGCCGCCCCATATACAGTCAGCCGGTGCTCCGTATATCGAGGCGATGTCACACCAATCGTAAAAGTATTCCCTGTGCCCGTAAAACAGCGGAAGGAATACGCGGTATAATTCAAAGAACTCAAACAGTCCCGGAAGATGATAATGCGCCGTATCCATGTTGTCCATTCCCTGCGGTTTCATAATTTATCTTAATGATGCGCCTGTAAGCAAAGGTAAGTCTAACCCGCACCGGTTTTTATCGGGCGGTTATTCACCTTATGCTTAATGCTTTGCGTCACTGCCTTGATTATAGAGCAAAAGGTCTCCTGCCGTCAATCGTCGGAAGGAGGCATGAATTTATATAAGGTTCTTTTCTTTCAGATCGGCGATCTTTGCATCGTCGTAGCCAAGCAGATCCTTGAAGTTGTAATATTCAAGATCAAGACCCATGGCCTGAATGGCTCTCTTGTACACGCCGGGGCCGAATGCGCCGAGCGCCGCATCGTACCCATCCTTGGACTTGAAAAGGCCATAGGGCTGGAACGCGGCGGATTTATTGCCGGAACGGGTGTTTTCACGTCCCGCCATAGTGTAAGAGGTATAGAGGTCGCAGCAGTAGCTTGCCTGAACCTCAAACTGCGCAATATCGACGATCTGTCCGTCTCCGCCCTTGAGAACATTGATATATGCCGCAAGAACCGCAAACACCGTTGCATAGGCCGATGTAAAGTCGTTCAGCCACGGTTTGCCGACAACAGGCTCACCGCCCTTTTCGCCGTTAAGCCCCATCCAGCCGGAGAATGCCATACCATAAGGTCAATGGCGCGGATCTTTGCGGCCATGTCGGCAAATTTAAATGAAACGCCCTGATACGCCTTGATCGGCTTGCCAAACGCCGTGCGCTCATTGGCAAAGGAGCTTATCGAGCCCGCCCGCAGGGGCGAGACGGTTTTTGCGCTTGCGCTCTCGGAGGAGCGCGGCGGCTCTGACGCGATGGGCGTGGACACCATCGCCGTAAAGGACGGCAGCCGCTGGATACTGAATGGGAAAAAGTGCTGGATAACAAACGCTGGCGCGGCAAGCGGATATATCGTCACCGCAAAAAGCCCCTCGGCAGAACGAAGCCGCTGCATGAGCATGTTTTACGTAAGCAAAGGGGAATTGAACTCCGCACTTTACACAAACTTTACAGAAAAGGGATATACATTTTGACATCTTCGCCGCATAATAACAGCAATAGGCTGACATCAGGCTATCGGGCATAGAATCGAAAGGACAGGACGTATGATATACTGTGTTGAAGATGAAGACAGCATCCGTGATCTGATGCTGTATACCTTGGGAATGGCGGGCTTTGAGGCAAAGGGCTTTTCCGACAGCAAACCATTCTGGGAAGCCATGAAGACAGAGCTTCCGGAGCTTATAATATTGGACATCATGCTTCCCGGAGAAGACGGAATATCCGTTCTAAAAGCGCTTCGCGCTTCCGCCGCTTCAGCTGACATTCCCGTTATCATGGCGACGGCAAAAGGAACGGAGTATGACAAGGTCATCGGGCTTGACCTCGGTGCGGATGATTACCTCTGCAAGCCGTTCGGCATGATGGAAATGGTATCGCGTATCAAGGCCGTTCTGCGGCGCACAGGACCTAAGAAGAAAGCGGCGTCCATCGTATGCGGCGCTATAAGGATCGATCCCGTCCGGCACTCCGTGACCGCAGGCGGGCAAAACGTCACGCTTACGCTCAAGGAGTATGATCTGCTCAAGCTCCTTGCGGGAAATCCCGGATGCGTCTTTACCCGCGACAGCCTGCTCTCTTCCGTGTGGGGCTCGGATTTTGCCGGAGAAACAAGGACCGTCGACGTCCACGTCGGTACGCTCCGCACAAAGCTGGGCGCAGCCGGGCAGCAGATACAGACAGTCCGCGGAGTAGGGTACAAAATGGAGGAAAGCGCATGAGCCGGAAAATATTCAATTCCATCTGGTTTTCCGCCCTGTCCGCTTTTCTCATTTCGCTCATCCTTATCATGATCTTCACTTACGGTTATTTTTCGGATGTGCAGAAAAAGCGCCTGAAAACCGAAACTCAGCTGGCCGCGCAGGGCGTAAATCTGAGCGGCATAAAATATTTTGACGGTCTTGAGAGCGGGGACTGCCGCATCACATGGATCGATGCAGACGGAAATGTGCTGTATGACAATGAGGCGGATTCCGGTACGATGGAAAACCACCTTGAACGTGAGGAAATTAAAATGGCTAAGGAACAGGGCTTCGGTGAAGCAGAAAGGTACTCGAAAACTCTGTCCGAAAAGCTTTTTTACGCCGCGCAGCTTCTCCCCGACGGGACAGTGATACGCCTGTCAAACGTGCAGAGCACATTATGGGTATTGCTTCTCGGCTTTGCCCGGCCGATAGCCCTGGTAATACTTCTGGTACTCGCGCTCTCCCTGCTGCTGGCCTCCCGCATATCACAGAAAGTGGTAGAGCCTATCAATATGATCGACCCGGAAAAACCGGCGGCCTATCTCGGAAGGCAGGAGCTTGCAGAGGTTGAGCCGCTGCTGAGGAACATGGTCAGACAGCAGCTGGAAATAAAGAAAACTCAGGCTGAGCTTGAAAAAACCGCTCAGATCCGTCAGGAATTTACCGCCAACGCCTCGCATGAGCTGAAGACGCCGCTTCACGCAATCTCCGGATACGCGGAGCTGCTTGAAAACGGCATGGTAAGAGAAGAGGATATCCGCCCGTTTGCCGGAAAAATACGCAAAGAGGCACAGCGCATGACAAAGCTTGTAAGCGATATCATTGACCTCACGAAGCTTGACAGCGGTTCGGGCAACATGCAGCGGCAGAACACTAATCTGTTCCTGATCGCCCGCAACGCAATAGACAGCTTGCAGCAGGAAGCCGACAGCAGCGGGATCACACTGTCCTTGAGCGGCGGCAGCGCCGTTGTTTTCGGCATTTCTCCGGTGCTGTACAGCATAGTTTACAACCTGTGCGATAATGCGATAAAATACAACCGTCCCGGCGGCAGTGTTGACGCTGCCGTCCGGAATGTTGAAGGCGGGACGGAGCTTTGTGTGCGCGACACCGGCATCGGCATCCCTGCGGAAGAACAGGAGCGCATATTCGAGCGCTTTTACCGAGTGGACAAAAGCCACTCCGGTGAGATAGGCGGAACCGGTCTCGGGCTGTCTATCGTAAAGCACGGCGTAATGCTGCACAACGGAAAAATCAAAGTGTCAAGCGAACCAGGTCTTGGAACGGAAATAAGAGTTCTCTTTCCCGAACCGGTGAATGAACATACTTAAAGGCGGCGGCAAGGAGTGCAGAAAAGCAGAAAGCAAACCGATCACAGGCTCGGTATATGGTATAAACGCGCTGCGGACTGTTGCGAAACATATGTGAGTATGGTAAACTAATAACAAACCTTATACTTGGAGGAAGGTATATGGATCTGCACAAGCTCACGATCGGTCAGATGGCGGAGCTGAACCACGTTTCCGAACAGGCGCTGAGGCTGTATGACCGGGAAAAATTATTGATTCCGGACTATATCGACCCCTATACCGGCTACCGCTATTATCACATAGCACAGTCGGCGCAGCTTGACCTGATACAAAGTCTTAAAGCCTACGGGATGACGCTCAGGCAGATACGCTCCTACCTCGCCGTGGATAACATTGAAACCAGCATCGCACTGCTTGAAAAGCAGGCTGAAACGATAGACAGGGAGATCGAGGCGCTCAAGCTGTCCAGAGAGTCGATTTCGAGGACGCTCGGGAATTATGAGCGATACCGTTCCCTGCCGAAAAACGGTGAGATCTTCATTGAATACATTCCCCGCAGACATATATACAGATATCAATGCGGCACGAACTTTTTTGACCAGGACGAGAGCGGATATGAGTATATGCTGCGGCAATTGAAAACAAATCTTGTAGAAAACGACCTCCCGCTTTCATACTTCACCAACATCGGAACAATAATACGGCGCAATAAGATCACCGCCGGAGAGCTGTTTTCGGACGAGGTTTTTTTGTTTGCCGAAAACGGCTGCGGCTCCGCCCTTGAGCAGATTCCGGCGGCAAGCTATATATGTCTCTGCTCGGACGAGTTTTCAAATGAGCGGCAGAATATTGCCGCACTGCTTTCGTATATAAAAGCACACAAATACGAGATAACCGGCGATTATATATGCGAGGTGATACTCGATTTCCCGATTCTGGATTCAAAAAAGCGGCGGATGTTTTACAAAACGCAGATACCTGTGCGATTTGGAAAATAATCATAAGCAAGGGCTTGACATTATTGTAACAATAACGGATATAATATACCCGTAACCAAAAATTATTATTTTTAAGGAGGATATATTATGGACAGGAAAGTCAGGATCGTACAGTATGGTGCAGGCAAAATGAGCCGCTATCTGATGCGCTACGTGCTTGAGCATGACGCGGAGCTTGTCGGTGCATTCTGCCGCAACAAGAGCCATATAGGCAAGGATGTATCCGAGATTATCGGAAACGGTTTCCCCTTTGTCGGTGTCGCCGTTGAAAACTCCGCCGACGCGGACAAGCGTCTGGGCGAACTCAAGCCTGACGTTTGCATCATCGCAACAAGAAGCACCGTGGCAGAGCTTGAGGATATATTTACCATCTGCGCAAAGCACGGCGTCAACGCCATAACAACCTGTGAAGAAGCTCTGTATCCGTGGAACTCCTCCCCCGCCCTCACCGCAAAGCTTGACGCACTTGCCAAGAAGGGCAACTGCACGCTCACCGGCGTCGGCTACTGCGACCTGTATTGGGGTACTCTCGTCACCAATCTCTGCGGCTCCTCCCACAAGATCACCAAGATTTTCGGCAGCAGCTCCTACAATGTTGAGGACTACGGCATGGCTCTTGCCGAGGGTCACGGCGCAGGTCTGTCCGTTGAGGAATTCAACAGGACGATAGGCGCTTACAACGAACTGCCCTCCGACGAGATCAAGGCGCTCGTTGAAAGCGGACAGTATGTCCCCTCCTATATGTGGAACCAGAACGGCTGGCTTTGCAGCAAGATGGGACTTCACATCACTTCCCAGACTCAGAAATGCATACCCTGCATTGATAAAGAGGATCTCAAGTCCGAAACGCTCGGTCTGACGGTAAAGGCGGGATATGCCACCGGTATGCGCGCCGTCGTAACCACCGAGACCGAAGAAGGCATTACGTTCGAGACGGAATGTATCGGCAAGATCTACAACAAGGACGAGATCGACTCGAACGTGTGGACGCTTTACGGCGAGCCTGAAACGACCTGCATAGTCAATCAGCCCGCAACCGTTGAGCTTACCTGCGCAACGCTCGTAAACAGGATTCCGCAGCTTATCGACGCCCCCGCAGGCTATGTCACGACCGATCAGTTCCCGTACAACGAATACATGGTTCACCCCATGAACTGCTACGTCAAAACAAAATAACCGCCGGAATTGACAAAGGCTCTGCTCCAGCTAATGGAGCAGAGCATTTTTTTGCTTGTCAAATGTTATTGAGATGTTTCATTGGCAAAAGGCTGCACTGCGCTTTTTGCCCCGTTTTTTCACAGCTCCGGTATTGTCGGGACGGCGTCCGGCGGAATCGGGCAGCTGTAGCCGTCGGCTGTGCGCTTACCAAACTCGGCCTTAGCGGCGGCGAGAACATCAGGCTCCGTCAGAAGATCGACGGCCGCCGCGCACAGGATCTTGCTTGCCTGCATGACCGCCTTGCGGCCGATGCTGCTGCACCCGCAGGAAACGTTCTGCCAGCTGTGTCCCGGACAGCCGTTCGGCCACGCGGCTATATGCAGCTGCGCCGTCGGGCATTGCCAGCTGACATCGCCCACATCGGTTGAACCGGGGCAGAACACGCTGCCGGTGTAGAGGGGCAGAACAAAATCGTTCATAGAGTGACCGGCGGAGGACTGGAGAGATTTCACCTTTTCAGCCTGCACCGGGTCGGTATCGCTGCCGCATCCGGGAACAAACCCCGCCGCGTCATACGTTGCGGCCAGTTTATCCGCAAAGGAAAGCTCCTCCGGTGTATACTCCGGCGCTCCGATCTCCGTCAGATTTTTATGCAGCAAAGCCTCAAGCGCGTGATTGGGTATCGTTTCCGACAGACCGTCAATAAATTTCCGCGTATAGGTCGTGCCGGTCATGAGCGCCGCGCCCTTGGCTATATCGTCCACGCGCCTCTGAAGCTCAAGCGCCTTTTTTACGCGATCGCTCCGCACCATGTAGAGCACCGACGCTTCCGCCGGTACAACATTCGGGCTGCATCCGCCGCCGTTCGTGACGGTATAATGTATCCTCGATTTGCCGTCCATATGCTCCCGCAGAAATTCCGTGCCGAGATTCATCAAAGTCACCGCGTCAAGGGCGCTGCGTCCCTTTTCGGGGCTTCCGGCGGCATGGGCGGCAACGCCGTGGAAAAGGTACTGCACCTGTATGCAGGCATTGCTTGTGCCGGTGGCGGCCTCGTTGCAGTCGTCCGGGTGCCACGTCAGCGCCGCATCCAACCCATACCACAGCTTATCCCTTGCCATAAACGCTTTTGCCGCGCCGCCCTCCTCTCCGGGGCAGCCGAAGAGGATGACCGTGCCGGCCTGTCCTGTCTGCTCGAGGTAATGCTTCACGCCCAGCGCCGCGCCGAAAGCTCCCGCACCCAGCATATTGTGACCGCATCCGTGACCAGCTCCGCCGGGGGACAAAGGCTTTTTCTCCGCCGCGCCGCCCTCCTGGCTCAGTCCTGCAAGAGCGTCGTACTCGGCAAGTATACCGATAACAGGCTTGCCGTGACCGAAAGACGCGGTAAAGGCCGTCTCTATCCCGCTGACGCCTTTCTGCACATGAAAGCCCTCCTGCTCTGCCGCCCGACACAGCAGTGCTGCGGAATTATACTCCTGTAGGGACAGCTCCGCAAAGCCCCATATACTGTTCGATATTCCTGTCAGCAGAGCTTCTTTTTCCTCAATGGCAGCCGACGCCGCCCGTTTTTCTTTTTCCATGATAATACTCCATACGGCTGCCCGCCGAAATTCTTGTCAGTTCCGGCGAGGAGCAGAGTCTCTTACAGCACTTTTTTCAGGAAATCCCGAAGTCTGGCGCTCTGAGGATGTGAAAAGATTTCCTCCGGCGTACCCTGCTCCTCTATCTTGCCGGCATCAATAAACAGCACCCGGCTTCCGACCTCACGTGCAAACCCCATTTCATGGGTCACAACGACCATGGTCATGCCCTCGTCGGCAAGCTCCTTCATGACCTCCAGCACTTCACCGACCATCTCGGGGTCAAGGGCGCTTGTCGGCTCATCGAAAAGCATGACCTCCGGTTCGATAGCAAGCGCACGGACGATAGCCACACGCTGCTTCTGCCCGCCGGAGAGCTGTGCGGGGTAATCGTGCGCCCTATCGGCAAGCCCCACCCTGCCAAGCAGCGCCATAGCCTTTTCTTCGGCCTGCGCTTTGGGCACTTTTTTGATTTTTATCGGCGCCATAGTCAGGTTTTCCAGCACGGTTTTATTCGGAAACAGGTTAAAATGCTGGAACACCATGCCCATTTTCTGCCGGTGCTGCGCAAGATTCACTTTTTTTGCGGTAATATCCGCTCCATCAAAGATGATAGAGCCTGAGGTCGGCGCTTCCAGCATATTAAGACTGCGCAAAAACGTGCTTTTGCCGCCGCCGGAGGGGCCTATCACCGCAATAACGTCACCTTTGTACACATCGACCGTCACACCGTCGAGCGCCTTTACGTCGCCGCCGTTGTAATATTTTTTAAGCTCGTGTACCGCAATAAGCTTCTGTGCCATCAAATCACCGCCTCCCGCTGCTGCCTGTGCTTACGTCCGCTGTCCGTATGCCGGTCGGCGCGCCGCATTTTCTTTTCGACACACCCAAACACCTTGCTGAGTACGAACGTCATTATAAAATAAATCAAGCCGACTATTACCAGCGGCTCTATCGGCAGATAGGTAGCGCCCTTGACCAGCAGATACTGCGTCATAAGATCGCCGATGAAAAATGTAGAGCCGAGGGAAGTGTCCTTTATGATCATGATAAACTCGTTGCCCAGCGCGGGGAGTATGTTCTTTATTGCCTGAGGCACAACGACGAACCACATAGCGCTGCTTTCGGTAAAGCCAAGGCTCAGCGCCGCCTCTTTCTGACCGGGATCGACCGCCTGAATACCGGAACGGATGACCTCGGAGACATATGCGGCACTGTTGCACACCAGAGCGATCGCAATGCACGCAAACTTCTGCTTGCTCAGCACCGGTATCAGCAAGGGCAGACCGAAATAGAAAAAGTACAGCTGCAAAAGCATCGGCGTGCCTCTGATAATTTCAATATAAATTGTGGATATCCACCGCAGCGGCGGTATTTTGGACATTTTCATCAGTGCAAGCACGGATGCAAACACCGCGCCGAACGCCACGGTAATGGCGGCCAGCACAAGCGTGACCCCTACGCCGTCAAGAAGAAACTTGTCCCAGTATTTCAGGAATAAAGCGGCCAGCTTTTCAAAGTCGATAAATTTCATGGTTCATTCCCCGTATTATTCGCGGGCGGGTACGGATTCCGTACCCGCCCGTCAGAATGGTTTATCAGATGTCAGTTCAAAGTCAGCTCTTTGGCATTCTCGCTTTCGCCCAGCGCAACCGCCTCGGTGTACCAGCCGCTGTAAAGGCCGTCTTCTTTTGCCTTGGCAAGCGCATCGTTTACCGCCGCAAGCAGCTCCGTCTCGCCCTTGGTTATGAGAATGACGTTCGCTTCATACTTTTCGTCTACCTCAAACTGCCAATCGCAGATAACAAGCTCAGGGTTTGCGTCCATGATCATCTTGGCATTGCCGACTGCCACTGCCAGCGCTTCGATATTGCCGCTTTTCAGCTCCATAACACCGACGGTAATGTCGCCTATGGTAATGGGATTTGCATCGGGAAGCTGACTTGTCAGAAGGTTCATCTGAAGGGAGGCGTTCTGCGCACCGACATCAACGCCGTTGAAATCCTCAGCCTTCGTGTACTTATCGGCGTTCTCGCTCTTTATCAGGAGCACCTGCTCGGTCTCGTTTTCACCGGCATAGTAGTAATCGCTTATCTCGTAGTTTTCCGCCCTCTCTTCGGTCCATGAATATCCGGAGATGCTCATCGGTACGCTGCCGGTATACACGGCGGTCTGGCTGGCGTCAAAGCCCATGGCGTCTATCTCAAGCGATACTCCCAGGCTCTCGGCAATGTACTTTGCAAGAGAGACGTCAAAGCCGACATACTGCTCATGACCGGTCTTGGAAGAGTCAACAAATTCCATGGGAGAGAAATCGGGGCTGAGCGCGACCGTCAATACTCCGTCGGCCTTTATCTTTTCCAGCGCGTTTGCCGGTTCAGCGGCTGTTTCTTCGCTCTTGACGTCGGCCGTATCGGTTGCGGCGGGTGTATCGGTCTTGCCGCCGCAGGCGGTCAGGCTGAATACGGTAAGCAGTGCAAGCATTACAGCAAATATCTTTTTCATTTTTATATCCTTTCATATGCTCACTTGGAGCGTCGTATTTTTATTCATGAATTTTTATTCATATTTATGTATCGCAAAGAAATTTCATGCAGCGCCGCAGCGATCGGAAGCATATCGTCGTCGCAGCACGGTCATATCATGACTTGACGAAATATTGTATTTTTTCATAGTCAATGTTTCCTTTCTCATGTGCTGCGCCGTGGTCGTTAATTTTTCGCTCGGCTGTATATCTCTCTTTGACGATGCATACTTTACCATCTTTTCATTCGTCTGTCAAGCGGTTTTTGCATATTTATTTGTTTTTTATTCATTTCAGTGAATATGAATGCAATTTGTGATGCGCAGACATCTCACTCCGTGCAATTTGCATAAGCAAAAAACGGCATAGAAAAAGCAAGCCGTAAAAACTGCTTGCTTTTTGCATATATACTACTTTGTCAAAAAAGTCCTGCGGGAACAGTTTTCCACGCCGCGCCGCGTGTTTTTTTGAGCCATTATTCTCCTGCGGTTTCCGCCGGTTCAAGCGCAGGTACATTCTGCGTCTTGCCCTTGCCGAGCAGAAGCGTAATAACGCCGAGACCAAGCGACGACGCAACAAGTCCCACAACAAAGCCGAGTCCCGGTATAAAGAGCGCAGCGCGCCAGACAAGAGAGCCTACCGGCAGTTCGACAAAGAGATTAGCGTCTTTCTTAAAGCCTCTGCGCCAGATCAGCGCGCCGACAAAGAAGCTGATAAATACCGGAGAGACGGCGATCGCCGCGGCGTACACAAACAGCAGCGCGAGCGATACACGTATTCCGATGCGCGTGATCATGAGAATGACGGCGGCAACCGGCAGCGCGACAAGCACGGCGAAGCCTATGCCGAAGGCCTTCGCATAGCAGCCGAAGGGTGCGCCGTAATACTTTGCATCCAGCTTTTCCCACAGCGGAGTGAGCCAGAGCAGTGCGAACGCGGCAGCGGCAACACCGAGCCAGCTGATCAGCGCGTCAAGTATTTTGCCGCCTGCGGTTTTCGCGGCGGGCGCTTTGTACGCTTCGGAAGCTCCTCCAGCGTTCACCGGCTCATATGTTTCCGCGGAAGCGATCACGTCCGCCGGTGCGCTGACGTTGGCGTCGCCGTTGAAGTGGAGCCGTCCTACCTCTGCCGCGCCGTCGATTATCAGGTTACCGGCGCTTATATAAAGCTCACCCTTTACGGCGCCGTCTATCGTGACTGTATTTGCCGCGACATAAAGATTTCTGCCAACTTCTCCGCTGATCATCACGGAATTGCCTGCCGCGAACAGATCACGCGCCACATTTCCGCCTACGCTTACATAATTGCCAACCGCAAAAGCGTCGTTTTCAACATTACCGTTGAGATCGACGTCATAACCGGCGGCAAGCGTATATTCGCTGTTCCCTGCGGCAAGGACGTCATATCCCGCCGTAAAGAGCAGTCCCCTGACGTCGGCATCGCTCCCGGTCTCATTTCCGGCGGCAAACATCGAGCCGTCGCGCTGTCCGTCGGCAAAGCCTGCCACGAACGCATTGCCCGCTTCATCGGCAAACGCCGGTGCGCATAGCATGGTCATTACGATGCACAGCGCCGCAATCAAAGCAAATCTCTTTTTCATTCGGTCTTTTCCTTTCCCATTTTGCATTGCAAATACGTATAATACCATCTGCCGGTGCCGTACCCGGCGGCGCGTCCGCACCGGTCAGCGGTATTATATGTTTTCTCTTCGCCAAATTCAACAGCGAATAATAATTTATTAACAAATATTTTTAGCCTTTCGTTTTGGGGAGGCCATATATACTCTCCTGCAAAAGCGCCATAAACCGCCCCGCGTGCGCACCGTCCATCTGGGTATGATGAAACTGGAACGACAGACTGAGCGTGGTTTTGAAAACGCCTTTTCTGTATTTCCCCCAAATGATAAAGGGATTGTTGAAAATACCGCTGTTCATGCCGACGGCGCCGTCTATCTCCGTATCGACGATGGCGGACGTGCCTATGACCATGCTGTCCGTCAGGTCATGATTTTCGCAGCTTTCGGCGCACCGGCGCGTCAGGCGCAGATAGTCGGCATTAAACTGTTCAAGCCCGCCGGAAAACGGCACGTCGCAGGAGCTGACCCCGCCCTGCCGGTTCCTGACTATCGTATTCACCGCTATGCTGTCGTATTTCAGAAGCTCCCGGTCTACGGGAAGCATATAAAACTCTCCGACCTCGCTTGCCGCCTTGCCGACACAGTAACAGAGGAGCATATTGAATCTGAGTCCCCTCCTGCGGCAGAGCTTTACAAGCGGTGTAACATCCAGCGTCTTGAAAAACGTCACCATCGGGTTCGGCGCGTTCATCCAAAGCATGTACGCCTCGGCGCGGGCCGTGCTTTTCGGGTCAACGGCATATGGCTTCATAGCGTGTCTCCTTCCGCCGCCAGCGCGTCGATATCGCCGGAACGGATCAGCGGAATGGCGCGCCTTATCTTCTCCTCGTCCCAGTCCCACCAGCGGAGCGCCTCAAGACATTCTATCGTTCTATCGTCAAAACGTTTACGTATCGGCTTTGCGGGAACGCCGCCAACTATCGTATACGCAGGCACATCCTTCGTCACCACGGCGCGTGTACCGATCACCGCGCCGTCGCCGATCTTCACACCCTGCATAATGACCGCTTCGTAGCCTATCCACACGTCGTTCCCTATGACGGTATCGCCCTTGTTATCCCACGCGCCGCAGATATCCTTCACGTCAAGCCCCCACTCGGCAAAAAAGATGGGAAAGGTATAGTTTGAAAGAGAACGCATGGCATGATTTCCGCTCGTAAAGAGAAATTTCGCGCCGCAGGCTATAGAGCAGAACCTGCCGATTTTCAGCTTATCGCCGTTTATCGGATAGTGATAGAGGACATTATTTTTTTCAAAATCGCGCGGGTCGCGTACAAAGTCATTATAGATAGTATATTCGCCGACCTCAATATCGGGACCGCTTATCACATCCTTCAGATACACGGTCTGCGCATCCCCCGGCCGAGGGTATATTTTATTTCTCATTTCCGTCTCCTTGCATCAGGCATCAAAAACACATCGCCGTCTGCGCTTCTCATTTCCTGCCGCCGTCCGCGGTCAGTCCGAGGAACAGATGCATACCCAGCGCCGCGTTGAAGCCGGGATATGCAAGCGGCGAGAACACCACCGCCGCAGTATACGAAAGAAAGCTGACTCTCCCCAGCAGTCCAAGTCTCTCTATCAAGGTTTTTTCCATTTTCTTTCTCCCTTCCAACAAATAAGCGGGTGCGCAGACCGTTCCGGCGCCTCCGCTCACACCGCGCCGTCTTTCCATAGTCTGCCGGAATTGACCGTGCGGAAGAAAAGCGTCACATGCCTGCGGAGCATTTCCAGACACTCTCCCTCCCGTTCCGGCTGCCGGTCGCACATCCCGATAAGCGTGATCACGGGCGCAGCGTACATCATGGCAAGCGTTTCCGGATCTTCTCGGCAAATTTCGCCCGCCGTCATAAGGCTGCGGAAAATATCGGCATGGTATGCAACGATGCGTTCCACATACCGTGCAGAATACAGCGCCGCAAGCTCCGGTGAGCGAAACTGCTCAATGGTCATCATGCGGCGGAAGCGGCTTATCTGCTCATTATGCAGAGAATACTCAAAAATCTGCCGCACTATTTCAAACAGCGCATCCTCGTCGATCTTCGCAAATTCGGAATAATCAAGGGCGGCGTTCTGCACATGGATACCTATCTCCCCCGTATCCGCTTCATACCGCGCCGCCGTGCTTTCAACGATCGCGTCAAAAATGGCCTGCTTGCCGACAAAATGGTTATAAAGCGACGGCGCTTTGATACCGACCGACTTTGCGATATCGCCCATGGTGACCGAATCATACCCGCGCACGGAAAACAGTTCCAGCGCGTTTTCAAGAATTTTCTGTCTCATATCACTCTGCTTCATGATCTCTCCGTTTAACTAACTAACATTCGTTAGTCCATATTGTAAAACCGTCTGCGCAATTTGTCAAGAGAAAAAAGAAAGCCCGCTCCGAATAATAACGGACGCTGCTCCCGCGTCCCGTTCACCGGGCGGCCTGCCAAACTTCCAGCTTGTCAAAAAAGTCCTTACAGGACTTTTTTGACAAGCTTTCCGCCGAGCAT
>OIZL01000992.1_pt1 | contig 17497 bp, 19 predicted proteins | sample 1588541 | NCBI WGS metagenome assembly OIZL01 (sample SAMN03283285) | human gut metagenome | biome: human-associated habitat; material: feces | host: Homo sapiens | place: Peru | collected 2012 | reverse complement strand
TTCTTATTTTTCTTTTTATCTATAAATCCTACAAATCCACACATTTATATCTACCTCACAAATTATTATATCAAATATCACATATTTATACAAACAAAACCATTTTATTTACACAAAATAACCATCAATAAATTCTAAATCATTAATAATCCATTTCAAATAATTAACTTCATGTTAACATCAAATGAGATATGTATATAAAAAAACAACTTACCATTATTAACAAAATTTCTCTATCATTTTGTACTATACTGAACATGGTGAGAGATATTGAAGAAGAAAATATTAAATACTCTCATGAGTAGCATTAAAAAAAATAAACCCGATCTAAATGATGAACAATTAGAAATAATTGAATATGGTTTAGAAGGCTTATATTTAACAACAATAAAAATTATTATCATTATATTGTTATCTATCATATTAAATATTTTTAAAGAAACAATTCTCATGATCTTGTTTTATAACATTCCACGGTTTACTACTTTTGGAATGCACGCAAAAGATAGTAAATCTTGTTTAATTACTTCTCTATTACTTTTTATCGGAGGCACATACTTAGCCATATACGCTAATATAACTCTTTCAATAAAAATAATATTATCAGTATTATGCTTAATCTTAATAATAATATATGCTCCTGCTGATACAGAAAAAAGGCCACTAATAAATCCTAAAAAAAGAAAAAAATTTAAGATTTTAAGCATTATTATCTGTATAATCTTAACTATCTTAATTATTTATTTTAATAATAACTATATCTCAAACTTTATGGTAATTGGTTTAGTTGAATGTACTATTATGATTCTTCCAATAACCTATAAAATATTTGGATTACCATACAATAATTATAAGAGTTATCGTGATATATAAAACAGCTAAAAAAGGAAGGAGGATAATTAATGAAACTAATTGCTAGTATCTTGGCATCAGTTGGAGCTCTAGTAGCAAGCATAGGAACTTCTGGTTGCACTTATTTAATAATGGATGAACCAAAAATGCCAAAAAGCTTGTTAAACAAATAATATATCATAACTTCATATTACAAAAGAGAGTATATAAACGCTCTCCTTTTTTATATCTAAATTATTCTTTTATCGTTAATTTTTCAATATATAAATTATCAACAACTTCAACACTACTACTTAATTTTGAATTATTATTAAGAATATTATTAACAAGTAATAATCCATATCCGTGACCAGCGCCTTTTGAAGTTCTACCAATCTTCTTAACATTTGGATCAAACGTATTAGAAATTATAAATATTACTTCTCCATTCTTGGTAAATGCTTCTATTCCAAGAACTTTATTTTTAGAGATTTCTGCACTTTCTATTGCATTATCCAAAAATACACCTAATATTTTACCAATTTGATCAAAACTTGTGGCATCTAACCTACTCAAAAATCCATTCTCAATATTTTTAGAAATATTTACATTAACTGTAATGTTCTTCTCTTGAGCCGTAATCATCTTGAAATAAAACAATCCTTTTATACCATTTGATGGCAAATATTTAAGTTTAGCATATTCAGTGTGATTAATTTTTTTATCATCATTTAATAATTGATCAATATAACTAACTATATCTTCAGATTTTTCTTTGTCAATTATCTTTGATTTTATTGTCAATAATTGATTTTTAGTCTCATGGCGCATCATTCTTTGATTATCTATTTCAATTTCATACTTTTTAATAAAAGTTAACAAGTTGTCATATTTAAGCATTAACTGATTGTTATTATAAGCTTGAACAAACGAATAACTAACTACAAAAATAATTACCAATATTGAAAATACACATAGTAATTTATCTGCTGAATTAGTACCTAATTTAAATGTAGCATAGAACATACCGATTATAAAAACTAAAGAAACTAACAAAGCCACAATCATAAGATATTTTATCCTGATGTTTAAAAATTTATTAAATGCTTTTCTAAATATTAAAGTAATAATTACCATGATAATAGCCACAACTATATTAGATATTAAACTACCAGCAATTACATTATAAACCTTTTCATCACTTGCCAAAACAAGAGAGAATACCTTATATGTAGAAATATCTGCCAACAACTCTGTAATAAAATGAAAAAAATCTAAAATTATAACCCTAGACGTATCTAAATTATATATGTATTTAAATAAAACTGCAAACAGAAAAAATCCTATACAAGTTTTAAATGTCGTAATATTAAAGTAATAAAGGACTTGTAAAATTAAAGCAACAATTACCACTAGCAATGCTATCTTCCACTTCGGTAATTTACTCTTCCTTCTTAATATTAGCCAAGCAAACACCACCACTGATATTACATTTATTAAAGAGCCTATATAATCACTCATTAACTGCCACACGAGATTTCACTTCTTTCTTTTTCTTATTAGCAAGCAAATTAGTAGACATACCATTTTTAAACGTTATTACATTTGATACAAAATCAATATTCTTTATATTATCAATATTAACTATACAAGATTGATGTGTCCTAATAAAACCATACTCAAGTGTATTTTCTAACCAGTTAATTGATCTAGAAATAAAGAATTTTCCATTTGTTGTATAAATAATACATCTTTTTATCAACGGTTCTTTTTCAATATAATAAATACTATTATAAGGAATTCTATAAACAACATGATTATATGTAAAAGTAAGTATTCCTTGTCTATATAAAATTTTTGTAGCAGCTACTATATCATCAGTAAGTCTCTGTTCATATCCTTGATATTTACAAATAAAGTCTAATACCCTTAATCTTGAATAAAATACATCTTCATGATACTTCTCATAAGCTGTAGCAAAAATTATGATACTATCATCGTCATCTTCTCTAATTTGTGAAGCAACCTCAAGACCTGACACTTCTTCCATTTCTACATCCAAAATATAGATTTTCTTTGTGCCTTTTTGATTAATAATATCATCCAGTTTATCCGAATAATGACTAAATTTAATTATCCTATATTCAATATCACAATTAACCAGCGCTCTATTAACACCTTCAACATTCTTTTTCATAAAAACGTTATTGTCTTCATAGATAATTATATCTAACATATATAAACTCACCGAATTTAATTATACTCTTCTTTACAAGAATTCCTTTATTTTGGTGCAATAATTACCAAAAATGTCAAAAAAAAGACTCAAAAGTGTGCTATTTACTGACAATTTCTAAAGCCTTTTGTAATTGATTATCATTTTCATTCGTAGGATTTTCATAATACTCTTTAGATAACTCTACTTCATCAGTAGGTTCAATTCCTTTTTCATTAATCCAATTACCATCAGGAGTCAACCAATTTTCTATTGTATATTTAATCATACTACCATCACTTAATGTCTTCACTTGTTGTACTGTTCCTTTACCATAAGTTTTAGTACCCACAACATATCCATTATAACTCTCTTTTATTGCTCCCGCTAATATTTCTGATGCTGAAGCGCTATTACCATTAACAATTATTGCTATTGGATAATCTCTTTTTGTACTAGTCTTATCCTTAGTAGCTACCTTCTTATTATCTTTCTGTACTTGATATATATTCTTTCCTTTAGGCAGTAAACTACTAGCTATGTTAGTGACTGTTGTTAAATAACCTCCATTATTATCTCTTACATCTATTACCAAAGCATCTATCCCTTGCATCTCTAATTCTTTTAATTTATTATCAAATTGTTTAGCTGCTACTGAAGAAAATATTGATATCTTTAAATATCCTATCTTTTTATCGTTCTTAGTAAACACTTCTGTTGATACAACTGGTATTTCTACAGTTCCTCTCTTTAAAGTAATTGTCTTCTCCTCGTTATCTCTAGAAATAACAATATTAACATCCCCAGTAGCTTCCTTTTTAATATATTCTGATAGTCTATTAATACCTTCCGTAGCATCTAATTCATCTATCTTCTTAATCAAGTCCCCCTCTTTTATTCCAGCCTTTTCTGCCGGACTATCCTCATATACCAAAGCAACTCTCACAGTTTCACTGTCCACTTGTTGAATTGTACAACCAAGTCCTTCATACACACCATTAACTAACTCATTAAACTTATTTGTCTCATCAGAGTCAGCATAATTAGTATATACATCTCCAACACTAGCCACCATTCCACTAATAGCATTATCTACTAATTCTTCCTTAGATAAGTCACCATAATAATTATCTACTAAAGTATCATAAGCATCATAAAATTTAGATAGTTCTTTAGATAGCTTTAAATAATTTCTACCACCAGATATTATAGTCAATACAGAAACACAAGCAAAAGCTCCTAATACTAAAGATATTAAAGTAATTACAAATACTTCTGAAAAAGAATAAGTATTTCTTTCATCACTAAAAAATCCTGTAGTCCTCTTCAAAAATTTCCCAAACTTTGTTTTCTTAAATTTATTCTTCTTTATATTTCTAATATCTCTTTTCAAAGATTTAATCTTCTTCTTTTCCTCTTTGATCATTCTTTTATTATCTTCTATCTTTTTATTATTCTTATCCATATTAATTCTCCTAATTTTTAGTCTATCATACTACTATTTTTTATTCAATAAATTTATTTAAAATTCCGTTATTTTACATAATTATCAAAATAATTAACATACTAAAAATGGTGAATTATATGAACGATATAATTAATAAATTAAAAGAAGACACTAATTATCAAGATAAAATTATATATAGAAAAAAAACTATTTTTATAAAAACTATTTATATAATATTTAATGAAACACTAACATCATCTGACTCTATAAGTAACTTTATTATCCGTAGTCTAAATAAAATAAACATTCCTACCTATCATAACATTATAAATAAAATATCTAATTTTAAATATAAAGAAATAAATACTTATAAAGATCTAATATATTACTTAAATAGTGGCTTTACTATTATTCTCTATTCTAAAAATAAATATATTGCTCTAGAAACTAAGAAAAATCTCTCTCGTGGTATCTCTACTCCTACCACTGAAAATACTCCTCGTGGAGCCTTAGATTCCTTTACTGAAAATATTGAAACTAATATTGGCCTTATTAAAAGAAGAATTAAAAGTAATGATTTATGGATTAAAAACTATCGACTTGGTAAATATACTGACACCTCAGTAGCTCTTCTCTATATAAAAAGTATTGCTAAAGAAGAACTAGTAGACAAAATTGATAAACTTATAAATAATATCAATATTGATGGCCTTGTAGCATCAGGAATGTTAAGAAATCTTATCGAAAAAGAAAATAAAAATGCTTTCCCTAATGCCATAAGTGCCGAAAAACCCTATACTGCTACAAGATATCTCCTACTAGGCAATATCGTCTTACTAGTAGATAATGATCCCTTTGCTATTATCTTGCCTCTTACTTTAAATGACAATTTTATCTCTGAAGAAGATGACTATAATAAAAGTATCAATGTTTCCATCACCAGAATAATTCGCTATCTAACATTTGTCATAACACTTCTAACACCAGCCATATATCTAGCGCTAACCACCTATAATCAAGAAATAATTCCTACAAATCTTTTAATAAGTATTGCCGCTCAAAGAGAAAACGTTCCCTTTCCTGCCTTTATCGAATGTCTCTTTATGATTTTTGCTTTTGAAATACTACGTGAAAGTGACTTAAAACTACCAAGTTTTGCTAGTTCCGCCATCTCAATTGTCGGAGCACTTATCCTAGGAGAAGCCGCTGTTAATGCTGGAATAGTATCCCCAATCATGATTATCGTCGTTGCTATCACAGCCATTTCTTCTCTTATCTTCATAGAACCAGAATTCAATAACGCTCTCCGTATCAAAAGACTTGTCTTTATGTTAGGAGCTTCTATCCTAGGAATATATGGCATCTTACTCGTATCAATCCTTTTCTTAATAAACCTATCTAGTTATAATTTTCTAGGATTACCATATTTAAGCCCATTTGCTCCTCCAAATATACCTCGCCTAAAAGATAGTATCATTAAATTCCCAACCATAAAAATTAGAAAAAGAAATCCTATTCTAACTAATAATTTAACTAAAAACACCTCTATCATACCACACAGTAAAAAGGAGTCTACTTATGAAAAAGATTAATCAATTATTTATATTATCCACAATTATATTAACTACACTAACAGGATGTTATGATTACCGTGAAATGAATACTCTTGCTATCGTTAGCGCTACTGAAATAAATAAAATAGGAGATGAATATCAAGTATCAGTTCAAGCTATAAATCCCCAAGCACCAGACAAAACTGCCGTTCCTCAAGCTCCATTCATAATCTATACAGGTACTGGTAAAACCATTCAAGAAGCCTATCGTAGTATCACCCTATCAGCATCTCGCTTTATGTATTCTAATCATCTAGACTTATTAATTATAAATGAAAAAATAGCCAAAGAAAACATCAGTGACTTAATAGACTATTATACTCGTAATCCCGGTATCAGAACAGAATTTTATGTATTAATAAGTAAAGATGATAATATTCTATCAGTAACTACCCCCATCGATGAAATATCTTCAGCAAGTATCAAAGAAAGTATCGAAAACGATTATAAATATTATGGTGTATCTAGTCGTACTACTTTTAGTGAATTTGTTAACATGAACTTAAATCCTAATCAAGAAATAGTTCTTCCTACTATTGAACTAGTAAAAGATACCCATACTGAAGATAAAAATATTAATGAAAGCAAAGATAACAATGAAGATGTAAATGCTAACAAAGATAAAGACAACAACGATAATAATAAAGATAAAGACAACAACGAAAATAATGATAAAAATAAAAGTAATAATAGCGAAGACAAAAACAATAAATCTAATCAAGAAGAAAATGAATCTGATGGTACTAGCAATAAAAACACTGAAAAAACTGAAGTAAAAGATAAATACCTTCTTGGAGGCTATGCCATCTTTAAAAATAACAAACTAGTTGGATATTTAAATAACAAAGAAAGTATTAACTATAACATCATAACAAATAATATCAAAAACACCATTATAACTTATGAATGCTCCAAGAATAAATATTTAGCTATTGAAATAACTGATAGCAGTTCCTCTATAAAAACTAAAAATAATAAAGTATCTATAAACATCAATTTAAAAGGAAATATCAATGAATCTCACTGTAATATCGATATAACTAAAAATAAAAATATTAAAAAAATATCTCACGATATTGAAGAAAAATTAAACAAAGAAATCACTAATGATATCTTGAATGTAAGAAATAATTATCATACTGATATCTATAAATTTAAAGATATTATCTATAAACATGACTATTCATACTATCAAAAAATTAAAAATAATTATGATGAAGCCTATCAAAAGCTAGATATATCAGTCAAAACAAATATCCAACTAGTAGAAAAAGGAAATATTCTGGAGGTAATTAATGAAAAAGATAAATAATTTAGAAATAATGTCTTTAATAATCATTATAAGTATTTCTCTTCATTCTTGTATCAATATTACTCTTCTTAAAAATAATACTGGTATTGATAGTTGGTTAGCATCTCTTCTATCTATTATTTTAGGTTTTATCCCAATATATTTATTTATCTATATTTCTAAATATGAACCATCCATGCACCTATCAGAAAAAATTAACACTCTCTATCCTAAAACTGGTAAGTTTATTAATATAGTTCTAAATATAATAATTGCTACAATTGGCATAACTATTCTATATAATTCTAGTAATTTTATCACATCACAACTTCTCTATCACACCCCAATGATAGTTATTGCCATTCTCTTAATATCATTATCTACTTATCATATAAGTAAAGGTATTGATTCAATATGTAGAGTAAATTTTCTACTAACAATCTTTAATGTTTTTCTCTTTCTAATTAGTCTTCTATCACTAATAAAATCAATTAGTCTAGATAACTATCTCCCACTATTGAAAACTAATTCTAATAATATCTTATTAACTTCTATAAAATTAATGGTTAATAACACTCTTCCACTAATGATAATTTTATGTATTCCACGTAACAAATCAATGCATCCTGATAAATACTCCAAAGATATTTTTAAAACTTATCTCATTAGTAGTCTAATATCTTTTATAATGATATTTGCTCTATATGGTATCCTAGGACCATATCTTATAAACGTCTTTGAATATCCCGAATACATGGTACTAAAAAAAGTAACTATCCTAGGATTCTTAGAAAGAATAGAAAATATTGTTTCTAATCAGTGGTTAATTGGTGGATATCTCTATCTTACCATTATTATCTACTATCTAAGTTCATCTATCCAAAGAAAAGAAAAACCAAATAATATTATCCCTATAATTATCAGTATCATATTCCTAATCATTACCTTTAACATATTTAAAAACAATACTATCTTCAATAATTATATTAAAGAAATATTTCCATACATTACAATGTCATTATTTATATTCTATATTTTAATAAGTGTCAAAATATACATAACAAAACGTCAACCTAAGAAAGTTAATAGACAATTATAATACCCTTCTGTTATAATTATGATGGTGATTGTATGTTTAATAATAGAATAGCTGTTTTATTTATTCATGGTTTTGTTGGTGGAAATTATGATTATGCTAACTTTCCAAATGAATTAGAAGTAAGAAAAAAATTTGATGTCTTTACATTTACTCTTCCAGGACATGACAAAATAATCGTTAAAAATGTCAAATTCGAAGAATGGATTTCCTCTGCTGAAGAACAAATTAATTTTTTACTAGCACATAATTATCATACCATCTACGTTATTGGTCATAGTATGGGTGGCGTCATTGCTACACATCTTGCCAGCAAATATAAAGAAATTAAAAAACTGGTTCTTGTAGCACCAGCATTTAGATATTTCTATTTTAAAGATGGAAAAATAAATATTAAAAATATTGAAGAAACTATTAAAAATATGCCAGAATTATTTAAAAAAATGGGCACAGAAACTGTCGTTGAAAGAATAAAGAAAACTCCATTACCAACAATGATCGAGTTCACTAAGTTAATAGATACTCATATTAACGATACCAAGAATGTCATCTGTCCCACCCTAATAATTCATGGCACTGATGACACAGTTGTCCCTAAAGAAAGTACCGAATATGCTTATAACACACTTGCATCCGATTCTATTACTCTAATCAATATTAAGAATGTCACTCATGACTGTTTTCGTGGAGAAAGAAATAAAGAAATCAGAAATATTATTACTAACTATCTATTAAAAACCTATACAAGAAAAAAAGAAATAATAAATATCTAATTAGTGAATTTCTCTACACACGCCAGCATTCGGCATATAAAAGCAATGATTTTTATATCTTCCAGCAAACTGTTGACCCCACCAACTACTAGCACATGCTACTCCAGAAGTTGGCGCATAAAACCATAAACTATTTGTTGCTGGATAATAATATTCACCCCTTAAAACTCTTCTAGCCAAGAGTTTTTCTTTTTCTGTAGGATTACCATAAAAAAGTGAACTATTAGTACCCGAAAATCCTCCAGGACTTTGATAAATCATTTTATATAAAGTAGTAATATTTTTAAACGTTAAACAATTAGCAAGCACTCTATTAACCCCAACATTACCTACCATAAGCATTCCCAAACTACCCTCACCTAGTGCCTCAGCCCTCATAAGTCTAGCTAAAAGTTCTAATTCCTTATCAGTATATTTAACTATCACACTATCACCAATATATTATATGTTTTTTACATTTTTTCTTACCAAAATATTGCTATTTTATCTATTTTATGTTAAATTATATATGAACCCAAAATTAGGGGATTAGTTAAATGGTATAATAATGGTCTCCAAAACCACTGTTGGGAGTTCGATTCTCTCATCCCCTGCCATTTTTGACAGTAAAACGGCCCATAACAAGTCGTTTTTTTTCGTTGTTTTACTGCGTTTTGCCTCGTTTAACATCGATCTACAAGACTCCCATTAAACTTTTTTTTAATATTTGGTGGCATTTTTGGGGGCACCTTAATAGGAGTTTACCTAACCACTAATATATAATTTTAAAATAGCAAAATGGCATTGGACATTAAAAGTCAAAATTAAAACAGCAACGTAATTGCTGTTTTACTAATCAAATTATTTTCTACCACTACTTTTTTGTGGGTCATTATATTCTATCACGTTTGGTCTAACTTCTACAAATTGCTTTCCTACTCCTATACCACCAAAATATGAATTGTTCCTTGTATTTTCTACTCCATAATTTGCTGTAGCACCATCAGTTCTAATTTCTTCTTTTTCGCTTGTTCTTGCAAAGAAATTAGAATATTGTGGAATAACACTTGCAATTCCTAATTCAAAATCTTCTCTTGCCTGCTTTCCAAATTTTTTTTCATAAGAAACAGCTATTTTTCTTAAAGTTTCAATTCCATCTCTAGCATGTCTTTGACCTACTAGAAAAAAGTCATATTGTTCTCCGTTATTCATCGTTAACCTCCTATTTTCATTATAACTCGTGCTATTTATAAAAGCAAGGATTATATTTAAAATTAACATTTGCTTTACATTAATCAATAAATCTCATTATATAAATAAGATTTTTGACAAGAATAACCTACTATGTTATTATAAAATTAAAGAAATGAAAAGACACTTATGAATAATGATTATTCATAATGTTTTATACAAATTTTTAAAAACAATAAAATCACTTTAACACTATTAAAGTATTCATTGTCAACAAAAAAGGTTGACACTAAGTAAATAATATGATATGCTAAAATCGAATTTGAGGAAAGGAGAGTGAAAAACATGAGAATATTAAGTTCAAATAATAAAATAATATTAGCCAAAAGTAATACTGACCAAAGGGGAAAACATTTAATGTTTTTCGCTCAATTTAACATATAAAAGAATACTTAACAAGAGGTCACTATTACGTGATCTCTTTTATTTTGAAAAAGAGGTGAATAATATGAAAAAAATGAATAGTTTTAAAATTCTATGGAACTATATCAAAGAAGATAAACTAAAATTATTTCTTTATATATTCTTAGTAATTTTAACTTATTTACCTGTTTTATTTTCAGCATACTTCTGGGGTAAAGCCTTAGAGTACTTAATTTTAAAAGATTTTAAAAACTTTTTAATTTATTTAATAATATGGGAAGGAACATATATCATTTTATATACAATCCTTCAAATACCAAAAGATAAATTATATAATAATTTGGAACTAAAATTTATGAAAAATGTTAGTATAGATCTATATAAAAAAATTGATAACTTACCTGCCAAAGCATTCGAAGATATTGGTGTAGGTGAATTTATCAATCGCTTATACACAGATCCTGATCGTGTTATGGAACTACTTGCTAAATTAATCAAACTATTATGTAAAGCCTTAGTAGTCATCGCTATCATTATCTTAGCATTTTCTATCTCCTGGATTCTCGGCTTAGAAATAGTCATCTTTGGAGTATCTATGGGCTTTATTTCTACTAAATTCTTCCCTAAAATAAAGAAAACACAAGAGTCTATTAAAAAAGAATCTGATAATTATGTAAAAATTGCCACTGAAAACATTACAGGTATTAGAGAAATAAAATCTCTAGGAATTAAAAATAATATAGAAAAAAATATTTTAAAACAATTAACAGACTTATTTAACAAAAATAAAAAAATTAGAAATTATGAAGTATGGTATTATGGATTAAATAATTTAGTTTACTTTTTGCTACAATTTATTATTTTATTAACTGCAGGCTATTTCTTTATTAAAGGGCACATTACTTATGCAACCTTCATTATGCTAGAAATGTATATTTGGCGTATTGATGAAGTTGTAGAAAGTATATCTGAGTTTGGTGTTAGTTATAATAAAGTCACGGTTTCGTTAAAAAGAATCGGTGAAATAGTCAATAATGAATTATATGAAGATGAAAAATTTGGTACTAAAACAATCACGTCAATTAATGGAAATATTGAATTTAAAGATGTTAAATTTAAATATTCTAGTGATGAAGATTATACTCTAAATGGTCTTTCTCTAAAAATTGAGCCTCATAAAAAAGTAGCAATCGTAGGTAGAAGTGGCAATGGAAAGTCAACAATCTTTAACCTATTACTACGTTATTTTGATGCTACAACAGGTCAAATTTTAATTGATGATATAGATATAAAAGACTTAACTGAAAAAGACTTAAGGAAAAATATTTCTATTATTAGACAATCACCATTCTTATTTAATTTATCTATAATTGATAACTTTAAACTAGTAAAACCTGACATCACTTTAAAAGAAATAAGAAAGTACTGTAAAAAAGCCTACATTGATGATTATATTATGTCACTATCAAAACAATATGACACTATTATCGGTGAAGGAGGAGTAAATTTATCTGGTGGTCAAAAACAACGTCTAGCTATTGCTAGAACATTAATGTTAAATACTAAAATTATCTTATTTGATGAAGCTACATCAGCACTTGACAACGAATCACAAGAATATATCAAAAAGACTATAGATGCTTTAGTAAAAAATCACACCGTAATAATTGTAGCTCATCGTCTTTCTACAATAGTAGATGCCGATATTATCAATGTTATAGATAAAGGAACACTAGAGAGTTATGGCACACACACTGAACTCTTGAAAAAATCTGAAGTTTATCAAAACTTATATTCAAATGAATTCTCAAATTCACAGAATACTACCATCTAGTATTTTGTTAACAAATTAAAACGAACCACAAAGTTCGTTTTTTCATCAATTATATAAATTCAATATTTTTAAAACTAGTAGAAATTTAAGCTAATAGCTTATTTTTTATTTCATCATAATTCAACTTTCTTTGTTCAAAATGAGAATAAATTTCTTCCTCTTGATACCATTTTTCTAACATTTTATAATCTTCTTCACTATCATTTAACAATCTTAATCTTAAATTACCATCAATCATTTTCTCTCCTTAAAACTTTTTTTATTTACAAATCACCCTATATGCCCTTATCCCCTTCACTACTAATCTTCGTAATTAATAACATAAAAGGTGTATCTAGTATAGCAATAATCCATTTAAATATAATCATTGTTATCATTAAGTTTAATAATTCTTGTACATTTATATTACCATAAAAAGCAATAAATACAAATATTATCGTATCAATAACTTGACTAATAAAAGTACTAACATTATTACTAATCCATACCTTGTTATATTTCTTTTTTAATAAATTATATAAATAAGCATCACATCTTTGACTAACATAGTAAGCTAGTAAACTACCAATAGTAATTCTAGGAATATAATTAAATACTGTAATTAAAGCCTCTTGAGAAGAATCACTAACACCAGGCTCATACTGTAAAAATAAATACATCAGTATAGCAAAAATTACCATTAATGTAAAACTAATTTTAGTAGCACCATTCGCAGCATCCCTACCATACTTCTCACTTAGTATATCCGTAGATAAAAATAATGCCCCATAAGATATATTACCAAGTGATATAGTTAATCCAAATATATCTGCTAATTTTACTGTCTGAATATTACAGATAATTACTAAAACACAAATCCAACTATATAGTCCATACTTTCCATATTTCTTATAAATAAATAACGTTAAAGAAAAAGATAAAATTAAATATATAATAGAAATTAATAAATTATTCATACTTCCTCCTAATAAATCAACAAAATGTATTATATAACAAAAATAAAAATATTTAAATAAATTATACTATAAATACATAAACCTATAAACTTCATTTTATTTTTTTAAAAAGTTGTTTTAAAATATGCTAATTTATGATATTATTGATATAGAAAGGAGTTATATTTATGTACGATTTTGACACATATTCACCAAGCATATCATCAGGTGCTGCTGGATCAATAGTTTGGACTATTGTTTCTGTTGTTTTAGCCATTATAGGAGGTATTATAGCATATGTTTTATTTGTAAATAAAGATATTAAACTAGAAAATAAATTCTTAATTTGGCTAAAAGAATTTTTAAGTTTTAAAAAATTATTAATAGAAACAATTTTAAAAATAACTTATGTTATCTTAGCAATCTTTATAACTTTAACTTCATTTAATATGATTGGAACAAGTTTCTTTGGATTTTTATTATATCTAATAATTGGTAATGTAGTTTTAAGAATAATCTATGAAAGTTCCTTAATCATATTAATGATTTGGAAAAACACTTCTGAAATTAACAAAAAAATGAAGTAATAAACTAAATTGAATAGTGTCAAGCGCTATTCTTTTTTTATCAATAATTATATATATGTGTTATAATTTAATAGTAAAGTAAAGGTGATTATATGAAAAGTAAAAAAGAATTAGTAAAAATGTTACTAAATAATAAACAAATTGAAGTAGAAAACTATGATGAATTATTAAACATGTTAATTGGTGAATCTATTGCTGTAGACACTGATAAAGAAGAAAAAGTATCTCCTGGTGAAAAAATAGCCGATAAAATAACTGCTATTGCTGGAAGTTGGACATTTATCATTCTATTTACTATTTTTCTAATAGTTTGGATTATTCTAAATGTTTATGCTTTTGAAAATGTTGATCCATATCCTTTTATCTTATTAAACCTAGTATTATCATGTATAGCATCTCTACAAGCTCCCATCATAATGATGAGTCAAAATAGACAAGCCAAAAAAGATATCCTTCGTAGTCGTAATGATTATAAAACTGATTTAAAAAGCGAATTAATTTTAGAAGAACTTCATGATAAAATAACTGCTATTGAAAAAAATCAAAAGAAAATTTTAGAATATATAGAAATAAAAGAACAAGAAAAAAAGAATTAATTACTCTTAGTATTAAGTTATATCATTTAAATTTAAGAATAAATATTAATTCTTTTTTTATGCCTCTTTAATAATAAGTATTTGACCTATCTTTAAATTATTATTACTAAGACCATTAAGTCTTTTTAACTCATCTACTGTTGTATTAAATTCTCTAGCTATACTATAAAGTGTATCTCCTGATTTAACCACATATGTTGTCTCTTTTCCAATAGGTATAATTAATTTCTGTCCTACACTAAGCATATTGCTACTTAATCCATTCATTTCTTTAAATTTATTAACAGAAACATCAAACTTTTTAGCTACAGAATATAAAGTATCTCCCTTATCTACTATATATGTATTAACTAAAGATAATCTACTAGGAACTTTAAGCATTTGACCTACGGATAATTCATAACTATCAAGATCATTTAACCCTTTAAGTTCATTAACACTAATATTATATTTCTTAGCTATACTATAAAGTGTATCTCCTGACTTAACTTGATATATATCAGTATCCCCTACATCAACAGTTTTTGTTGGTATCTTTAGTACTTGACCTATACTAAGCATATTATTTGGAATATTATTAAGTTTCTTTAATTCATCAACAGTCGTATCTAGTTTTTTAGCTATTCCATATAAAGTATCTCCCTTACTAACTACATATGTATCCGTAGTAGTAGTCTCTGGTGCTTTATAAGGAATATTTTTATATTCTAATACTGCTTTAATAACCCCTTCAGCTAATTCTTTATAATTATCTTTAAGAAAATCTAAATCATTATCATTATCTATAAATCCATATTCTACTATTAAAGGCTCAATATTACCAGTATTTCTTAGTAAGTAGTAATAGTCTTTAGTAGGATCAGACGGAAGTCTTCTTTGATATACTCTTCTAGTAGCCTGCCCTGTATTACCTATATTATTAAGTATTAAATTAGCCAATTTTGAATTATTACGTAGGGCATAGATTACTTCAGCACCGGTGCCACCTCGGGAGTCCGGTTACCGATACTAATTAATTTTTATGTTGTTTATTGTTATTATTAATTTTTATTGTTCTAACATATTTCTTTTTTAAATAAAATCTCTTTATAACACTACAATATTCAGTGTCCGCTTTTACAAGTTCCGTTTGATTTTTTACATATATTATTTTACCTATATATTGTTTATATTCTTCCATTATAATTAGCAAATAATATATAGTATTTAATAACATTATAGTATCTATCTTCCTATTTGAAAATGATTGTCCATGTTGGCTTGGATTTCTTCTAACTTTTTTATTTGTCTTTATTTTGATCTTATGATTAAAATCTATTGTTTCATATATTATATTAAGATTATTATTTAAAATTAATATAGGTATTACTTCAAAAACATCATCTGAAATATTATCTATTTCGTCAATTATCGGCAATAGAATATCTTTTCGTTTTACGCAACCTTTGTCTAATAAAAACTGAGAGCAAAGTTCATCAATTATAGATAATATTCCAACATTTGCTAGAGAATAACTTTTACAATCATATGCATTTCTTATTTGGTGAACCATAACTTTATGTTTTCTATTTAACCTCTTCAAAATATCATCGAAAAGGTTATCCATTTTTAACTTATTAAAATATTTGATCATATACTTATCAAACTCTTTTTCTGAGTTAACTGAACTTGTTAATTTTTTTAATTCTTCTGAAGATATGTCATAGGGAATCGTCCAAATATATTTACATAGTTTCTCTGAATAATCCATCCAGTTTAACATGCTATTAGGATTTTCTCTAGCTCTTTCCATAGATTTTGATAATTCTTCAAAATAGTCAGACATTTTTGGTAGAGAATCTGTAATTTGTAAAAGTGCTGGTTTTAATGTTTCCGAGATACTCTCTATAATTTTCTGCATAGGATTAACTTGTTCAATAATAGTTTTCATAGTATTATTCATAATATCCAACTGGTATGCGACAATTGGTTTAATTTTTTCAATTAATTGATTACCAATAGAAAAGTAGTTAGTAGAAATAATTGGTAAAATACTTTGATTAAAATTTCTAAGTTGAATTGATAAATTATTTAAACCTTGATTATTTAAATTATTATTAACATTAATTGCCGGTTGTAAATTATTAACAGCTGATTGACTTGATATATTTATTAAGGGATTAATACTATTTGAATTAGATGAAATGTGATTATCTGATTTGAAATTTTCAAAATATTCAGATAACTCTATGATGTCTTCTTCATTTTCTAATCTTTTTATATATTCATGCCCACCATCTACTGCAATTTTTCCACAAGTACACCTTTTAAAATCATTTTGTGTTTTTGATTCAATAATAGTTCCACAATGTCTACATTGTGCTTTATTTGATATAATTTTTTTATCCATGCATAATTCAACTACCTCTCAACTACTCATACTATAATATCACAAAAAAGTTTCTATAAATCTAATAAAAAACATTTTATATTATATTTTTATTGTTTTTACCATTTCTACCATATGGATTTCTAGCCAAATTCCTATTTTCATATTTAAAGTTAATACTTGGAATTACTTCATATTTAAAATTTATCTTTATATTTCTGTTTTCGTCAATTACAATTTTATCTATTAGTGAATCTATTAGTTCTTTTTTAGATTTATTTAAATCTAATAATTTTTTAATTTTATCTCTATAATCCG
>OIZL01000991.1_pt1 | contig 17511 bp, 11 predicted proteins | sample 1588541 | NCBI WGS metagenome assembly OIZL01 (sample SAMN03283285) | human gut metagenome | biome: human-associated habitat; material: feces | host: Homo sapiens | place: Peru | collected 2012 | reverse complement strand
AGACCAACTGCTGAAAGAGAAATTATTAGTAAAGAGACTCTTAATAAAAACTTAGAAGGTATTTCTAAACAAGTTAGTGCTTTATTTGATGGCAAGGCAGAACTAGTTAATAATTATGATTGGTTTAAAGGTTATGAATTTTTAGATTTCTTAAGAGATGTTGGTAAGTATATTAATGTTAATTATATGCTTGATAAAGATATTATTAGAAGAAGATTAGAGACAGGTATTACTTATGCAGAGTTTTCTTATACTTTAATTCAAGGATATGATTTCTTAAGATTATTTGAAGATAAGAATTGTGTACTTCAAGCAGAAGGTTCTGATCAATGGGGTAATATTACAACTGGTATTGATTTAATTAGAAAGATAACTGGTAAGGAGGCTTATGGGTTTACGATGCCACTTGTTCTTGATAAGACTGGTAAGAAGTTTGGTAAGAGTGAAGGTAATGCTCTATGGCTAGATAAAAGTAAGACTTCCAGTTATGAGTTATATCAGTACTTAGTTAATGTGGATGATTCACTTGTTATTGATTATTTAAAGATATTTACTTTCTTAAGTAGAGAGGAAATAGAAGAGTATGAAAGAAAGAATAATGAACATCCAGAAGAAAGAGAAGCTCATATTGCTTTAGCTAGAGAGATTATTACTGATATTCATGGTGAGGATGAATATTTGAAAGCTAAAAAGATTAGTGATTGTTTATTTAAAGGTAATATTACACTTTTAGGTGAAGATGAACTAGAAGATGCCTTTAAGGGAGCCCCTTCATTTGATGTAAATGCTCACGATAAAGTTATTGATATGTTAATAAATGCTAAGATATGTTCTAGTAAAAGAGAAGCAAGAGAATTTATTAGTGCTGGTAGTATTAGTATTAATGGAGAAAAAGTTAGTGATGAGGGCGATGTAATTACTAATGATAAGTTGTTATATAATAAATATTTAATTGTACGTAAGGGTAAGAAGAAATACTATATTGGTAAGTAATCTTACTCTTTTCTTATGTTTACAAAAGGGGAATTTGTTGTTATAATTTTTGTATAGAATAGGAAGATGAGTATGGATGAGATATTATTAGATGGTGTGATAGAGGTTAATGGTGAGAAGTTACATGTTCTATTTATATTTGAAAATAATAATAAAAGGTATATTGTATATGTTTTAGAAAATGGGGATATTTCTGCTTCTATACTTAGTGATGATGTAACACTTCTTCCTATAACGACTGATGAAGAATGGGATATGGTTGATGCAGAGTTAGAAAAAAGGGATGACTTATGGACAAAATAGTTGTTTGCTGTGATAGAAATAGATTAACGACTAAGTATTATAATAGTTATACTGATAGTTCTTATAGTAATATCTTTTTTGGTGATGAAGCGAAGAAATTTTTAGATGAAGTAGAAAGAAGAAATGCTACTGATGCTAGAATTAGTAAAGATGGAAAGGTTATAAGAGTTGTTTATTCTGATAGAGTTATTTTTATTAAGGATTATAAGCAAGTATTTGAGAGAGTAGATGCTAGAAAAAAAGTAGATAGATATAATGCTAGTAGAGCTAGTAAGTATATGAATGGTAGTAGGAAAGCTAAAAGGGTATCTAAGACTGGGGCAATTACTAAGGGACTTATGGTTCTTCTTATTATGGTATCTGTTTTAAGTATTGGTCATAAACTTAAAGAGTTTGAGGATCCTTTTACTCCTAGTGTTAGTGCAACTTGGATGGAAGAAGTTAATCATGATAGTGTGGAAAAATATTTGAATGAAACTGAGGATCAAGAGATAAGTGCGCAGCCGAATACAGAGGAAAAAGATCCAGGATATGATAAACTTTTGATGGATACGCAGATGATAAGTTTATTAGATGTAGAAGAAGCAGAAAATAAGGAACCAACTAATGGGGAGTTACTTGCACAGTTAGTGGAAGAAAAAGACACTATTTATCAGAATTTTAATATTGATTTTAGTGATAGAACTAGCGATGAGAAAGCAGTTAATGCAAAAGAAAATTATTATGAGTTAGTTAGCAAGTATGCTAAAACTTATGGAATAGATAAAGATTTGATAATGGCGATAGCAACACAAGAAAAGGGAGTACATAGTACAGAGATTGATCCAGGCGGTGGAGTAGGTCTTATGCAAATGCAGTATGCCGTTTGGGTAAATCAGGATGTTAAAGCGTATAATTTTGATACTTCTTCTTGGGAGACTTTTCATGTTACTGATAGTAATATTAGAGAACTTGATACTAATATAAAGATTGCTTGTATGTATTTTCAGAATTGTTTGGTTAATATGGATTATAATGTACCAGCAGCACTTTGTGCATATAATTGGGGAACTACTAGTGCTAAGAGTAAGTTAAGTGAGTTTTCACAGGATAGAGGTTTATCTTTAAATGAGGTATTGGAAGCAAATGATACTTCTTGGATTAATTTATTTGATGTTAATGGAGATACATCACTTGCATATCCAAAAATGGTACTTTCTTATTATGATTCTAGTAAACCGATAGAGAATGAAAAGGTTGATGAGAATGGAAATGACATTATGGTTAGGACAACTGTGACTAGTCCATTAATTAAGAGTAAGTAGGTGAACTATGGAAGATAAAAAGAAAATAAAAATTTATTATGGATTACTTATAACTTTAGTTGTTTTTATGGGTGTAAGTTATGCTTGGTTTAGATTGAAATTAACGCAAACTAATAGTAATGTTATTGGAACTAGAACTTGTTTAGATGCGAGTTTAACAGAAGATACTTCTAAAATAACTTTAAGTGATGCTTTTCCGATAAGTGATGAAGATGGTCTTAAACAAACACCATTTACTTTTACACTAAAAAACAATTGTGATAGTTATGTTAAGGTGTATATTACGATTGATAGTAAGTATAGAACAAGTACTGATGCAGCATACTTAAAGGATAGTTTCTTAAAGGTTAATTTATCTAGTAAAGGAACGACTGATGGCTCTTCTGTGCTTCTTGGAAGTCAGACTTTAACAGAATTGGAAGGCACAAATAAAGGTTATATTTTAGTAACTACTGGTCTTAAAGCGAGTGAAGAAAAAAGTTATGATTTAAGAGTATGGATGGATGGTGAAACATCTATTGCAGATGGACTTAATAAGAACTGGGAAGGTAAGATAGTGGTTGTTGGGGTAGCCGCTAATGAAGAAACTTTTGCTGAAACAATACTTGCAAATAATGAGGTTAAGACGCCACTTACGATACCAGGTAGCGAGGTAAGTGCTTATACAAAAGATGATATAACAACTACATCGACTGCAAGTGTTTCCTCAACATATCAAGCATACTACTTTACATATGGTACGGGATGGGAAGCAAATGGTACAAAGTTTAATTTAACTGGAGCAGCGGTAACAAGTAATACATATGCTAATTCATATTCTAGTTTAGTTGGTAAGTATTTACCTGCAACGTCCAGTAGTTGGCTTAATTATGATAATTTTTCTTCAAATACTGCTGGAACTATGAAAACTACAACAAATTTAAGTAGTGTGTATTATGTAGTAAGTGCTACATCAAGTAGTTTTGTATATAAGCAAATCACTTCAAATAAAAATACAACAGAAGCATTACTAGCAAGTACAGAGGACGATTATGGAACAAGTTATTACTTTAGGGGAGCAGTTAAAAATAATTATGTACAGTTTGCAAATAAATGCTGGAGAATCGTAAGAATAACGGGGAGTGATGCAGTGAAACTTGTATTACATAATGATAACACATCCAATGTATCAAACCCATGCTCATCGGTAAATAATTTTAATACAGCAGCACTTGCTCGGTATAATACTCAATATACAGATTATCGTTCATATACAAGTGCGTTTAATTCAAGTTCTGATGATAATGCACATATTGGATTTATGTATGGAACTTCTGGTTCAAGTGATTATGCGAGTACACATGCTAATATAAATAAAAGTACAATACTAACAAATTTAGAAACATGGTACACAAATAATTTGGCATCATATGAAAGTAAACTAGCAGATACAATATGGTGTAATGATAAGAGTACAAGAAGTGGTGATCTTGGTTATGGAACTAATACGACATATTATGGTGCATATAATAGATTTGCTTCTACTAAACAACCAACATTAAAATGTCCTAATGACAATAGAGGAGGAAAGTTATCTAAGTTTACTGTAAGTGATACAACAAATGGAAATGGCAATTTAACATATAAAATCGGATTATTAACTGCCGATGAGATTGCTTTTTCTGGGTTAGTATCTGGTTATTATAATCGTTCTACATATTTACAAGAAAATACTGGTGATTATTATTGGTGGACAATGTCGCCTTACTTCTTCGATGGCGGTGCCGCTAACTTTTGGATCGTGGACTCGGGCAGATTGAGCAGCTACGGCGGCGCGTTCGGCTTGCGTCCCACTATTTCTCTTATATCTTCAATCACAATTTCAGGTGGTTTAGGTACTAGTGAAGATCCTTATATTATAAATTAATTATAGAGTTCTAACTTTTAGTTAGGGCTTTTTTTTCTTTTAAGATAATGTTATAATTTAAAGAGAATAGGGCTGGTGTTATGAAGAATGAGAGTGGGTTTATTGCTACTAGTTTGATTTATACTTTTTTTCTTGCTTTTATTGCTATTTTGACGGCTCTTTTGAGTAATTATATTGCGAATAAGACTATTTTGGATAGATATAATGGTGAGATTCAAGAGAAACTTAATGATGGTAGTGGCAGTATAAGTTTATATGTTTCTTATGCTAGTGTTGATGGTGGAAAGAGTATTACTAATTTAGTGCGTAATGGTAATTTTAATAGTTTGGATGCTAATAATAATCTTACTGATTGGAGTATTCAAAATAATGGTAATTTTCAAGTTGCGGATTTTGGTAAGAGGTGTGTTATTAAGACGGGATCAAGTGGTAACTTGTCTCAGCCAATAAGTATAGATCCTACTCATAAGTATTATATTCGTATGGAATATTATCAACCTAGTATTGGTTATACCAGTGAGGTGTTTGTTTCTAATACAGTTAGTGGTGATGTTATAGATAGTAGTAGGGTTATTAGTACTTCTAATAATGATGGTTGGAAGAGTGTTTCTAAAATAATTGATTTAACTGGTAGTGAAACTCTTAGTTATATGATTGTTGGTAAACAGAGTACTTATAACACTAATAGAACTTATTATACTAATTTATTACTTATGGATATTACTTACGCTTATAATGATATTGTTAGTTTAGAGTGGCTTGATAATAATATAGATTATTTTGATGGTACGGTTTCATTTATTACAAAGGATTTTATAGATGATGATGAAATTTCTTTTACGATTGTTCCTTATGCGGGTTATGAATTAGATGAAGTAAGTTGTAATTATAATGATTATGAGATTAGTCCAATTACTAATGAAAGTAATACTAAGTATTTATTTAAGTATAAGAATAATGGGCATGCTAGTAAGTGTAATATTAGTTTTAAGCATGATTAGGAGGTATTATGAAGAATAAGGGTTTTGTTTTAGTAGAGACAATTGTAGTTATTCTTGTTTTGTGTGTACTTTTAATTATGCTTTATGGTGGTTATATGAATGTTATTAGTGCTGTACAAAGAAAGAGTTATTATGATAATACAGAATATATTTATAAGACTAATTTAGTTAAAGAGTATTTTGAAGATAGTGGGTTTAATGGTTATGATGGCTCTAGTGTGTATATTTATTGTCAGGGTAATAGTGATTGTTTAGGTAAGGGTGATACTTATTTTAAATCATTAGTTACTAATATGAGAATAAATTCTATTTATTTTACTAAGTGGTTTACTAGTGATATTAATAGTGGGGAGTTATCTGATTTAGAGGCTACTACACAGAATTATATAAAGAAGTTAGATCCAACTAAGGAAAGTGGTTATAGAATTATTGTTATGTATGTAGATGAGAATAATTTTAATAATAATCCGACTATTTATCAGTATGCTTCATTAAGGTTTGGTGATAGTAATGAATAAGAAGGGGATGACTCTTGTTGAGATTATTGTATCTATTGTGCTTGTGTCAATTATTCTTATTTTTATTACAAGATTATTAATTACAGTTAATGGGTTATATAAGAAGAGTAAGTTAGAAGTTGATTTTGAAGTATTAGATACCATTTTAATTGATACGATTAGTACGGATATTAATAGATATGGAGTCAAGAGTGTGAGTTTAGATGGGAAGAAAAGTGTTACAATTACTTTTAATGCTTTTAGGGAAAGTAATTTAAATGAACTTATTGTAAAGAAGTTATCGTTAACTGATGATGCAAGATATATTAAATATGAATATGTTAATAATAATTTAACTAGTGATGAGAGGACACGTAATTTTGTGCGTAAAGTTCCTGATGGAGCAATAATAGATGAGAATGATTTTGTTAATTATAAGGAGTTTGAAAATACTAGTCTTAGGGAGTTAAGGGTTAAAATGCTTGCTTCTAATGGAAATGATTTTACATCTAATATTTATTTTAAGATAGCAGAATAGAGGTGATTTTATGAAGAACCATAAAGGTTTTACAATGGTGGAACTTCTTGCAGTTATTACAATACTTGCAATTATTATGGTTATTTTGATACCAGCGGTTACTAATATTTCAAAAAATACAAAAGAGAGTATTTTAAATTCTAAGATTAGTACTATTGAAACTAGTGCTTCTAAGTATGGGGAAGATAATATTAATACTTATCAGAAGTGTACTAATGGGTTAGAATCTGGAGTTATTAATGATGATGCGTATGATGAGTGCATAATAAGTGTTGATGATTTAGTAGGTCTAGGTTATTTAGAGTATGATACTACTAAAGATGATGCTAGTTATGTTGGCAATCCAGTTACTGGTGGAAGACTCAGTGGTAATGTTCTTTTATGTTATGATCCATCTACAGTAACGATAAGTGCTACTTTTTATGATATAAAAGATAAGAATTATTCATGCCCAGCAGTTGATGGTAATTATTCACTTAATTTAGGAACTACAAAGAAAGATTTTTATTGGGGACTTCATGAGGAATTTAAAACTAAGATTTATACTAAAGGAACTTTTAAAAGTATTACATGTGAAGCGACAGGTCCATTTAGTTGCAAGGTTGTTGGTGATGATTTAGTTATTACTTTAAATGATAATGGTGCTGGAAGTGATGGAAATTATCAAGTACAAGTAACTGGTACATACAGAGATGATGAAGGAGTAGAAAAAAAGTTATATCGACATATGAATTTAGGGGTGTATGTTGTTAATTATGATATAGATGGATATATACCTAAGATGTGTATGAAAACACTTACTAATGAACTTTTTAAGATTACGGGGAAGAATTATGGCGAGTTTTCTCTTAGTGGGATTAGTGATGATTTGAATGCTACTATAAAGGGAGACGTTCTATATATGAATAGTGGTACTAGTACAGGTGAGAAAAGTTTTACGATAACTGAAGATCATGCAGGTATTAGTAAGGTTATAACTAGAGAAGTTTATGATTTAGATGTAGTAACGCATATTACGAATGTTATTGTAGGTGAGGCTGCTAAGAGAGTAGAACTTAAGGCTGGTGGTACTGGAAGAATTACTGTATCAGTTGATAGTAGTGCTGCTAGTATATCAGCAAATAATAGTTCTTTTGGAAGTACAATAACTTTAAATAATCAGAATTACTTTTATATAAAAGGAAATAGTATTGGAACTGTTACCATTAGAATAAAAGGATCGATTTGTGGTGAAACTAGTTTTGAGGTTAATGTTTCAAATATTAAATTAGATAATACAGATATACCAGAATATTTATATTTTAATGGGGGAAGAAGACAAAATAATGATAAGACACAGTTTAAGTCTAAGATAAACGGAAGCTCTAGTAATGATTTTACTTGCACTGTTTATAAGAAAAGTACTTATGGTGGATATGTAGAAAATACTGATTATTTAAATTGTCATATAGAAAATGATACAGTTATTTTAGAGACCACTAATGGTGAAGATATTTATGATAATGTAGAAGATTTTAAAGTTAATGTTAAGAGTGTAAGAGATGGCTCATTAGATATATTTATACCAATTATTTATAAGACAAGTTTATATTTTAGAGAGAATAATAATACGGTTACTAAAGTGTGTAAAGAGGTTGGTTCTGATCTTAGTAATAATACCATTACAATTCATGGTGTTAATTTGGGAGTATTAGATAGTAGTGGTAAGACTTGTGATAGTACGAAGAATAATATAGTGTTTGATAGTATGACTGATTATTATTTAGTAGATTTAGGTAATAATCCTAGTCAGCCAGCGATTAGTTTAAGTAATAATTGTGCCAATAATGGTGGAAGATATGGACAGATGTCATTAGTAAGACATAATGTTACTAGTACGCAGTATGATAGTAGTCTTCCTTATAAGTTAGGAAGAACTAATACGGGTAAAGCAGTTATTTACTTAAGAGAAAATAATGGTAATAGACTTGCTGAACTTGATTATAATGTTTATTCTTTAAAAAGTAATCTAAATTCAATTACGTTAGGTGTTAATAGAGAAAGTGCAGAGATTACAATTAGTTATGCTGCTACTGGCAAACTTAGTTATAGTGTTAGCAATAGTTGGACAGCAAGTGTTAATGTGGTATCACAAAGTAATTTCTCATATGAACCTGATAATATTAATAAGGTGTTTACTGATAAGATAAAGATAAGATCATACAGAACTGGAACTACTTATTTAGTTATTAAAGGTGCAGATTGTGGAGAACTTAGAATACCTATATATGTTACTAATGTATTTCAAATTAATTTAAATGGGGGAACTTATGGAACTCTTGATGAGACAACACTTACTTGTACAGAAAGTAGGTTAGGTTCAGGATGCACAGTTACATTACCTGACTTTAATGTTCCAGATGGAATAACTAAAAAGGGATGGAGTACAAGTCCTAGTGGTGGAAACATTAAAAATATTGGAAGTACAGTTACAATTAATAATAGTAATAAAGGAACAACTTACTATGCAATAGCAGATAATCCAGCACCTAGTTGTATGTTTACTGATGTACCAAGTGATATTTATGGAACTGGTAAGGCGTATTTGGAATGTACGGATATTGGTGGAGGACTTGCTAGTGCATCTCTTGATAAAAGTATGATTAGTGCTAGTAATGGTGTTTTAGTTGATAGTGTTACTAAGGTTAAAGATATTACTAATGGATACCGATTTGAAGTAGTGGTAAAAGCAAATAATTATTATGGACCATTTACATTAACTTTAAGTGAGGGTGCAGTTAGAGATACATATGGTTTAGTTAATCAAAAGCGCACTACTAGTGAGATAGTAAGTGCAGAGCATGAATATGTAGATTATTATAAGATTGGTAAGAATAATAGAGAAGATGTAATCGCATTTTTATATAGTAACAAAGTAATAGATGGAAGTAATGGTTATACATTAAGTGTGTATGGAACTGGAGATATGCAAGATTTTACAAGTGCTCCTTGGGATAATTATGCGAGCCAAATTAATAATATTGTTATTAGGAATAATGTTAGTAGTATTGGTAATAATGCATTTTATGGAACTGGTATTACTAATATTAATATTCCATCAAGTGTTAAATCTATTGGAACATCGGCTTTTGAAAGTACTAGTTTAAAGATGCTTAATGTTAATAGTGAAACGATTGGTAAGAGAGCATTTGCTAATAATTTAGATTTAGCAAGTGTTATTATAGGAAGTTCGGTTAGAACAATTGAGCAGTATGCTTTTAGTACAAATAGTAGTTTAAGTAATATAACATTTAATGAAGGCTTAGAATGTATTAGAGACTATGCTTTTATAGATAGTAATTTAGGTAATATTGTTATTCCTAAAAGTGTTCAAACTATTGGAGATTATGCATTTTATAACTTTAAAGGAGAAAGTGCTGATATAGGAAATGCTTATGTAGGTATAGCACCATTTAGGGGAGTTAACTTTAAAGAAATAAAAGCAAGTACTTTAGAAGTAGAAAATAATATATTATATAATGGGGATACTCTTATTTTAGTGCCAGATAAACTTGAAGGAGATGTACAAATTAGAGAAGGAACAACGAGAATTATATATGACTCATTAAATGGATTAGTAAGTGCTGATGATAAGAAGATGAGTTTAAGTGTACCAAGCTCTGTTACTAGTATAGAATCAAGAATAAACCTAAATATAAATAAATTTATAGTTAGTGCTGATAATAATAATTATAGTAGTAAGGATGGAGTATTGTTTAATAAGGATGGTACGACTTTAATAAGTGTTCCTAGTTATTATGAAAAGTTAGAGTATGTAATAGATGCAGAAAATATTAGTAGTTATGCTTTAATGAATAATATTATACTTAAGACAATAACTTTAACTGATAGTGTTAAATCTATTGAAAGAAACGCTATATATGGTAGAGGAGAGTTAGGTATAAGAAAAGTTATTAATAATTCGAATGTCTTATTTAGTAATTATTATTATGATACAGATTATGATATAACAGTAGAAACAAATGATGGAACTCAGAGTTAAAAACTTTGGGTTCTTTTAATATGAGCATAAATCAAAAAATTTTCTGCTGCTTTTTCCTTTTATTAAAAAAATAAAAGGAAATCTTGGATGTTCTTACAACAATAACTAATAGAGGTGATAAGTTTGTATAAGACAACTGAGGAACTACTTGTAATATTAAGAAATCTATTAAAAGTTTCTGAAAATGAATGTGTTGAGTTTAAAAGAGCTAAGAATAATTTTGATGTTGATACCTTAGGAAAATATTTCTCGGCTTTAGGTAATGAAGCTAATTTGAAAAACAAACTTTATTCTTGGATAATATTTGGTGTTGATGATAAAACACATGAGTTAACTAGTACTAATTATTGCATAGATAATGATTTTAATAAGATGAAAAAACAAATTTCTGATAATACTACGGATAATATAAGTTTTATTGAAATTTATACAATAGTTGTTAATGGTAAAAGAGTGATAATGTTTCAAGTGCCAGCCGCCTCTGGAACCCCAATTAATTGGAAAGGTTTTCCTTATGGAAGAATAGGCGAATCATTATCTCCTTTATCACTAAATAAGATTGAACAAATTAAAACTACTATAAATTATGATTGGTCAAGACAAGTTCTTGAAGAAGCTACAATAGATAATCTTGATAAAGATGCGATTAAAGTTGCTAGAGAACAATTTAAAGTTAAACATAAAGATGATAAATTAATAGATGAAGTTGATAATTTGACTGATATTGAATTTTTAAATAAAGCAAGATTAACAATTAATAATAAGATAACTATGGCTTGTATGTTGCTTTTAGGAAATAGTGATTATGATTATTTGATGGAAGGATATATTCCACGAATGACGTGGAAACTTTATGATGATTTTAATGTGATTGATTATGAACATTTTGGAATACCCTTTATTATTAATATTGATAAAATAAAATCTAAGATTAGAAATTTAAAGTATAGATACATGATTAGTGATACAACTTTATTTCCTTATGAAGTAGATAAGTATGATAATTATATTCTTCGTGAGTTAATTAATAATTGTATTGCCCATCAAGATTACAGACTTCATGGAAACATTAATATAATTGAATATTCAGATAGATTGATGATCATAAATGAAGGCAGTTTTATTCCGGAAACAATTGAGAATGTTTTAAAAGATGGATATTCTTCTCCATATTATAGGAATCCATTTTTAATAAGTGCGATGGTTAATTTGAATATGATAGATACAGTTGGTAGTGGAATTAAACGAGTATATGATATTCAAAAGAAAAAATATTTTCCAATGCCTGATTATGATTTAAGTAATCCTAATCGTGTTATTGTAACATTATATGGAAAAATAATTGATGAAAATTACAGTAGATTGTTATTTGAAAGAACTAACTTAGATATTAGTGCAATAATATTACTTGATAGATTACAAAAGAGATATACGATAAGTAAACAGCAAAGTGATTATCTAAAAAAAGAACATTTAATTGAAGGAAGATATCCAAATATTTATATTTCATCAAGTCTTGCTAGCTTAACAGAAAAGAAGGAAGAATATGTTTATAATTCTGGTTTAGAAAATGAGTTTTATATGGAACTAATAATTAAATATATAAAAGAATATGGTTCAGCAAGTAGAAAAGAAATTATTTCTTTACTTAAAGATAAGTTACCTAATTCATTAGATGAAATTGGTAAAATTAATAGGGTTAGATATTTACTAAATATCTTAAAAAAGCAAGGCAAAATTTATAATGATGCTGAGTTTGGCGGCTCATGTTGGAAATTGAAGTAGCAAAGTTGCAGCTTTTTGCTGCTTTTTTGCTGCTTTTTGCTGCTTTTTGCTGCTTTTTTGCTGCTTTTTGCTGCTTTTTGCTGTTTTTTTGCTGCTTTTTGCTGCTTTTTGCTGTTTTTTTGCTGCTTTTAAATGTAAATGTCAAATAATTTTGTAGGTTTTTGGTAAAGTTATAATATTGTTTTAATACTCATTATTATAAAGAAATTAGATGTATTATAAAAATTAATTTAAGTAGGATTTAAGCAAGATTTAAGTAAGATAACTATTGATATCATGAAGTTATCTTTTTTTTATAATTTTCATTAAATTAAATTAAAGAGCCTTGATTAAAAGATACTTATCATTTATAATTGTTTATAGTAGGTGAGGCTAATGGATATTATAGAAAAAGAAAAGAAGAAAAGAACAATTTTATATGGGTTACTTGTAACAGTATTAGTACTTATTGGAGTAACTTATGCTTATTATAGAATTACTAAAACGCAAACTAATAGTAATGTTATTGGTACAAGAACTTGTTTAAATACTACTTTAACAGAAGAAACAAGTGAAATAGTATTATCTGATGCTTTTCCAATTAGTGATGAAGATGGACTTAAACAATCACCATTTACTTTTACATTAACTAATAATTGTGATAGTTATGTTAAAGTAACTATAGCACTAGTTAGTGAATATAGAACTAGTACTAACACTGCTTATTTAAAAGATAATTATGTTAAATCTAATTTATCAACTAAAGGGACTAATGATGGCAGTTCAGTAATCTTGAGTACACTTTCTTTAGGGGAAGTAGATACTAATACGCAAGGATATGTACTTAAAACTACTGGACTTAAAAATAAAGAAGCAAAATCTTTTGATTTAAGACTTTGGTTAGATTCAGAAACAACTAATGAACAAGGTTTAAATAAAACTTGGAAAGGTAAGATAGTTGTTAGTGTAGTGGCTGCTGAATATGTTCCTACTTTAAGTGAGGCAATACTAGCAAATAATGAGGTAAAAGCTCCACTTACGACACCAGGTAAAGAAGTAAGTGCTTATACTTTAGATGATGTTGAAAGTCAAACTACAAGTGTTTCTTCAGCTTATCAAGCATATTATGTAACTTATGGAACAGGATGGAAGGCTAATGGGGCAAAATTTGATTTGACAGGAACTGCTGTAACAAGTGATACATATGCTAACTCATATTCTAGTTTAGTTGGTAAGTATTTACCATATAATTCTGTATTAAGTTCTGGTTCAAGTACAGCAGGAACTATGAAGACTACAACTAATTTAAGTAGTGTGTATTATGTAGTAAGTGCTACACAAGATAGCTTTACATATAAAGCTTTGAGTTCAAATAAAAATACAACAGAGGCACTCTTAGCAAGTACAGAAGATGATTATGGAACAAGTTACTACTTTAGAGGAGCAGTAAAAAATAACTATGTAGAGTTTGCAAATAAATGCTGGAGAATAGTAAGAGTTGGAGGAGATGGCTCTGTAAAACTTATCTTACATAACGATAATAAAGCAGGAGTTGCTAATCCTTGTGATGCTGCAAATAATAGTGCCAGTGCAGCATTTGCAAGATACTCTGGTGAAACATATAAAAGTGCATTCAATACAAACTATAATGATAATGCTTATGTAGGGTTTAAGTATGGTACTGTTAGTGCAAGTGGTTATGCAAGTGCACATGCTAATACTAATAATAGTACAATACTAACTAATTTAGAAACATGGTATACAAACAATTTAAAAACATATGCTGATGCAATAGCTGATACTGTATGGTGTAATGATAAAACAAATGTCACAGATACAACTTACAATCCTTGGAATTATAGTAATGTTAATGGTTTAGGATATGGCACAAATGTAACATATTATGGTGCTACTCAAAGATTAGTAAGTAAAAGTGGCAGTGCTGGTGGCACTGGCCCAAGTTTAAAATGTAATGGAGAATTAAGTAAAATAAATTCAAAAGTGGGTTTAATAACAGCAGATGAGTTAGCATTCGCTGGATATGCCGGTGGATTACAAAATACTACAACATATTTACAAGAAAATGCTACAGACACTTATTGGTGGTCTTTGTCTCCTGGCGGCTTCGTTGGCAGCAGCGCTAGCGTTTGGGTCGTTGACGGCAGCGATGGCTTCTTGGGCATCGGCGACGTGAACAACTCCAGCGGGCTTCGTCCTTCGATTTCTCTTAAGTCGACGACCAACGCAACCGGAAATGGTACCAGTGATAAACCTTATAAAGTTGTTTAACTTTTAGATTAAGTCTATTTGATATAGACTTTTTTTTATTATTTTAGTACAATATTATTGTGATGAATTATGAAAAATAAAGGTGCTAAAATTATTGTTAATTCTATTACTATGACTAGGGTTATAGGCACTTTATTAATGCCTTTTATAAGTTTGCTTTTAAGTCCTGGGGAGCTAATATTTTATATTATTATTTTGCTTCTTACTGATAGTGTTGATGGAATTATGGCTAGAAGACTTAATGCTTGTACAATTTTTGGAGCATTGTTAGATGCAATTGCTGATAAACTTTTGGGAATTGCCACTCTTGCTGTTCTTGCATTTAGTTATCCAATCATGTTTTTACCTATTATTACAGAAACTATTATTTGTTTAATAAATACAAATGGTGCAGCGAGAGGAAGTTCTACTGAAAGTTCGTTTTTGGGTAAGTTTAAGACGTGGCTTTTTGGTATTGCGATAGTAGTTGGATTTTGTACAATTTATAGTGAGTCAATAATTACTTTATTTAATGATACGACTAGAAATGGTTTGTATATGATAGATATGTTTAATTATATTATAGATAATAAGGATAGTATTATGGTAATACTTGCTAGTATTACAGCAGGAGCTGATATTATGGTAGCGGCTGACTATCGTTCCAGAAATAAGAATGAAATTAAGAAAGCAAAAGAGAATGGACTTAATGCTAAAGAGTTTAAACTTAAGAATAAGGATGATTTAATGTTTGCTTTGTTTGACACAGATTATTATAATGAGACTAGAGGAGTGCCACTACTTCAAAGGCTAGGAGAGGAGAAGAAAAATGAAAAGAAAGTTAGAGGAAAATAAATATTTTCAGATTGGATTTACAGCATTTTTGGTTATTGCTTGTGCGATTATATTTTATTTTTTAATTTATAAGATAGGAATGCTTTATGGGTATTTAAAGACTTTTGTTGGTTTTTTTACACCATTTATTATTGGCTTTATCTTTGCTTATTTATTAAACCCAATTGTTAATTTTTTTAGAGATAAGGTATTTATTAAATTATTTAAGAAAAAGGATGAGAAAAGTTATAAGATTAGTAATAGTGTTAGTATTACTTTTACAGTAGTGTTGATGCTTGGACTTATTATTTTATTATTTAGTTTTATTTTGCCGGAACTTCTTAAAAGTATAGAAACGATTGCGGTTAATATGCCGGGATATATTACAGAAGTTAAGAATTATTTAGTTGGTAAGTTAGATGATCATAAAGAGATTCAAAAGGTTGTTTTAAATAATTATGATGCGATTAATAATTATTTAACGACAATGTTAAATACTAAGTTATTACCTCAGGTTGAGAAATGGCTTGTAGTACTTTCTGATGGTGTGTTTGGGGCAGTTAAGGTTATCTTTAATATAGTTATGGGATTTGTTATTTCTATTTATTATTTACTTGATAAGAAGAGTTTTGTTGGTGGATTTAAGAGAATGTTATATGCAATTCTACCTACTAAGACTGTTAATAAGATTTTAGATAATGCTCGACATACTGATTATATATTTGGTAATTTTATTATTGGTAAGTTATTAGATGGTTTTAGTGTAGGATTTATTACTTTTATATTTTTAACTATATTTGGTTATCCTTATTCATTACTTATTGGGGTTATTATAGGACTTACTAATATGATTCCTTATTTTGGACCATATATTGGTACTATTCCAAGTGCACTTCTTATTTTGATGGATAGTCCTACTAAGTGTTTAATATTTATATTATTTATTATTGCTCTTCAGCAAGTTGATAGTTATTTAATTGAGCCAAGGCTATGTGGATCTAGAACTGGATTAAAGAGTTTCTGGGTATTAGCATCTATTCTATTATTTGGTAATGCTTTTGGAATTGTTGGTATGCTTGTTGCTGTTCCAGTGTTTGCTTTAATTTATGGATACTTTGATAATTTGATTCAAAATAAATTACTTGATAAGAAATTACCTAGTGATAAAGGTAGTTATGATGACTTAGAAAGAATTAATTCTGAGAGTAAAAGGTTAGTTAAAAAGACTTTAAAATAAGTCTTTTTTGCTTTATAATTAAATTGGGGTGGATTATGCCGAATATATATAATTTTACTTATGAAAATTTAGAAGAGAAACTTATATCTTTGGGTGAAAAGAAGTTTAGAACACGACAGATATGGCAGTGGCTTTATGAAAAAAGAGTTAAGAGTTTTGATGAGATGAGAAATTTAAGTAGTGAGCTCATTTCTAAACTTAAGGATAATTTTAGTTTTGATTATATAGAAATTGTTACTGCTCAAAGAAGTGATAGTACTAATAAATATTTGTTTAAACTTAATGATGGAAATTTTATTGAAGCTGTTTTGATGAAGCATGATTATGGTTTAAGTGTATGTGTTTCTAGTCAAGTTGGATGCAATATGGGATGTGCTTTTTGTGAAAGTGGTAGACTTAAAAAAGTACGTAATTTAGAATCTTTTGAGATAATAGAACAAATTTTACTTATTAGTGAAGACATAAATGAAAGAATAAGCAGTATTGTTATAATGGGAATAGGAGAACCGTTTGATAATTACGATAATATTATTAATTTTATAAAGATTGTTAATAATCCGTTTGGTTTAGCGATTGGTGCAAGGCACATAACAGTTAGTACATGCGGAATTATTCCTAAAATAAAAGAGTTTATGAATCTTGATTTGCAGGTAAATTTAGCAATTAGTTTGCATGCACCTACAAACGCGCTTAGAAGTAAGATTATGCCAATAAATAATGCTTATCCACTTGACGATTTAGTTAACACCTTAAAGGAGTATATTGCAAAAACTAATAGACGAGTTACTATAGAATATGTTATGCTTAATAATGTAAATGATAGT
>OIZL01000990.1_pt1 | contig 17529 bp, 34 predicted proteins | sample 1588541 | NCBI WGS metagenome assembly OIZL01 (sample SAMN03283285) | human gut metagenome | biome: human-associated habitat; material: feces | host: Homo sapiens | place: Peru | collected 2012 | reverse complement strand
GTGACCCGATCGTACAATCTAGACCACCACAACCATTCTCACACACAGCCCATTTCTTTACTTTTCAAGTTCAGGTAGTAGTAGTAGTCGTTTTACTACTTCCCAATAACTAGGTGGAAAATCCTCTGGCTGGGGCTTCGCCTAGAAGATGAAAGGGCTAGTCTTGCCAGCTACATTATATTTTGGTTGTAGGGCATTAATATAACAAAACTCAGCCAGTTCTATTAACCACATAGAAGGATTTTGAATTCCCATTTGAGTTTCTATTTCTTCTCTTGTTAACAGTGTCTTGTAGACAATTCGACCAGAATCTGAAATAAAAGAATACATAGGAGATAACCTGCTACCATTCTTGAAACCTTCATTGTGTTGCTTCCATCTAGTTATCATATCAGAAGAAGACCCTACATACAAGAGTTCATCATCTAGATAGATGCCATAGACTCCAGATATAGTTAAATCAGCGACTTTATTTGAAAAATAAAATCCAGGCTCAGGAAATCGGTAAGACTAGTCATTAATAAACAGCTTAGTGCAAGTTCCTTTGAGCATTTCTTTACCTCTAGGATGTTTCTTATAAAACGTCCAATAGATGTTAGGAGGTAGATATACGAGTCTTTCTTGCGGCAATAGAATATAATCACTCGCCGCAATCTACCATAACAGCTTGCTTGTATCAGTCTACACCGATCGGTTAATTCCAGTAACCTCCATGCGGATGGTATCACCTAAAGGAGTGGTTAACGTTATCACGTTCTTCTTCTCTTGTTCTTCTACTTCGATAGCTTCTTTTGGAAACATCTCTGTTGTAGTCATGTTTTGAATTTCTTTTCCAGTTAATGTCATAGTCTTTTTTCCTTGGCCGTTTCAAAGAGCGCTTATAGGTCTGCTAATAGTTGCTTCACTTGATCAACATAGCTCTGAATCTTGCGCATGCTCTCTTCATTTAGATTTTGACCATTTTTATACCACCGTGATAGAGTGGTGCTTGCGATACCAATATTACTCGCTAAGACTGCGTTTGTCATACCTAAACTAAGGATCTTGCTGATTTGCTCTTTGAGTTCCATGAAGGAAATTCCTCACTTTCTTAAAATTATTCTGACCGTTCTACAGTAAAACTGTTTTATTTCTGTAGTACATGCGGGCACCACAGGGTAAATAAAAAACAAGCCTCAGAACGGCCAAGTAAAGGAGGCTTGTTTTTTATAGAGCATTTATCTCTCTACTATATTTGAAAAATCAACTATGTGGATTAAATACTTTTGTCCTAAGTAGCAAAAATTTTCTGCGGCACCGATCGGTGGGTCAGCTACCTTTCTATTTATAATTTTATTATAACGTAAATTTTCTCAAAAGTCCAATATCCGATCTATCACCGATCGGTTCTTCTGCAAGTTCTCAAAATTCTCTTTCTCCCAAGAAAATACATAAGCAATTTTCCTTGATTTTTAAGCCCTATGGTTCCAGAAATGCGAAAAATGAACATCAGATCGTTAAAGAATATTTTTGTTAAGAGATGCGGCACCGATCGGTTGGCAGAGTCGCTATGTAAAGGCAGAGGCTATGAAATCTGCGGTTGCGCTATGGGACGCCGCACGTTTAATATCAAGGCCGCTATGTCTAGGAAATTTTTCGCTATGGTGGGTTGGAGAAGAAAATTCGGGGTTTGCCTACGCAAACGGCCCGTCCAGTTTTCTTAAAGTCTCTCTTTAAGCAAACGAGGAAATTACATAAGCAATTTTCTTTCTTTTGTTAGTCTCATTGCTAACTTTTATTTCCAACCCACCTCTTGTTCATTTTAAGAAAATCTTCTTAATTTTCTGCTTCCTCACGAGGAGGCGCGGCGTGCGGACAAGCCATACATAAATACATTACACCGTCTACATAAGTAGAGAAAAACTCTACTTTGTCGCCCGGTTCGATAGCAAACTTATCTCTCAGCTTAGAGGGGATAACAATGCGACCTAGGGCGTCAACTTTACGATTAGCATTCAGGTTGATCATGCTGGTAAAAATTTCTGGTAGGGTAGGCTACTGACCGGAAAAACGACTCTAATCGTAAGAGTCGGCTCTTTGCTCACCACTCGCAAGGTAACTTGCCACAAAGTTCTCGCATGGGGGCATTCATCACAAGAATCTTGCAAGAAACAAGTGTTAGCAATCAAGATAAGAGCACGTAGTAGCTCTAAATCCATGAGAAATTTTCTCCTTTCTCTAGTTTCTAATAAAATTATACCAAAAATTTTAGGAAAAGTCAAATACGAGCGGTTTTTCTAGATTTTTTCACAAAATTCCCTACCTCTAGATTGGTTCAGAAACTCGGCTTGGTTCGCCAGAAGCGAGCCGCCCAAAAGAAAAGCCGCCCTGTTTCTACAGGGCGACCTCATAAACTTTTCTGATTTTGATATTCACTGTGCGGGGCTTGCGGTTGCCGCAATTAAAGCGGTCATTTCGCACAAATTCACCCACACCATTTTCTTGCCACTCCCTGCGGTTTCTGTCTTCATACCGCAAAGTGTTGTATTTAGACAGCCGCACGAAAAAATCATACTCAAAATTTGCGGTTGCGGGTAAGCGATATTCTTTCGCCTTGCGGTAGTGTCTTGTATGCTCTGTGGCACGCCGCCGCAAATCGTTCGTTGTGCCTATTTTGAGAATGTAATTTCCGTCCGTGTCAATGTAGTGCCCTACATAGAGAAATTCTTTTTCCACTTGCTTCTCCCAGCGGGGGGGCGGGGTGATTGCTCACCCCTTTTTCGCCCGCTTTTCCGTCAGTGTTACCTCATAGGTTTTGCCGCCGTAGTCAAATCTGACTTGCCGCTCGGGATTGACAATCTCAAAATTATCATATCCGCATACCGCCCGCCGCAATACTTCCATGAGTTCCCGCTTGTTTGCGTTCTGCTTCTTTTCTCTTGTTTCCAGATTGTAGACCGTGGGCTTTTTCGTACCTACTCCGCGATATTTCTTGCTTGCGGCGGCCTGTTCCTTACTCTGCGGGAATGGGTCCCCGCCTGCGTCTATAATGCGGTCACACCGAATTACGTCTTTAGCTTCTTCCTCGGTACAATCCAGCTTTTTCATAAGAAATGCAATACGTTCGTTGGTGGTCATGCAATCACCCTTTCTATTGTTTAGGGAATAGGGCGGGTTTCCCCGCCCCGGCGGGTTTACTTGCTCACCTTGTAGGGCTTGATACCCTCGATGGTATCAAACGTACCCACGGCCATGAATACGGTCTTACCCTTGAGCGTGCCCTTTTCTGCGTTGCCCTCATTCACAAGGTTATTGCAAATACGGCTGGCGTACTGGCTCTGCTTATCAGCAGGGAACAGGCCCTCGGTCATAAGGTCAGAGCAGGTGAAACACTTACCCTTATTGTTCTCAAGAAATGCCTGCACGTTCTCCATGGAGACGGCGGCGGCCTCCTGCGTGGCGGTAGGCTTCTTGTTCACGTTCTTGCGGTTCAGCAGGTCAATCTGATGAGTAGCCCACTCCCGCATCTCACCGGCGGTCATGCCGCTGGGCAGGGTCATAATGTCAACGTTGGACAGGATAGCGTTGAAAAAGTCGCGGTTAAAATTCTTGGTAGCCATAGTATCAATTCCTTTCTGCGGTTATAGTGTCGCACACTTGATTTTTGTTGTCCTTTAGGAACATCTATATACTAACATATTTTCTTGAATTTGTCAAGAGGTTTTTCAAGAAAATATGAAATTTTTTAAGGTACACAAGAGGCGGTGGGCTTTGTTCTCTCCCTCACTTCTTGATTAGATTTTACCATACGGGCAGGGAAAATGCAAGTATCAAACTGCACTAATTTTAGGAGAATATCGCACAAATTTTTGTGCAAGTTGCTTGTGAAAAATTTAACGGATTGTGAGTATAAAAATAAAACTCGGCTCCTTGCGTCCCACAAGGAGCCGCCCAAGTTTTCTTGGGCGGTTTTCCTTAATATTCAAGAACCGGGATTTCTTCTCCGTCTGCGGTTTCAATGGCCGCATACTCAAAATCTTCCACAAAGGCATAGCCATAATGCTCGCCAATGTAGTTTTCCAAAGCGGCGTAATCATCCCTGTCCGGAGCAATTGCGGTTTGCGGTCGTTTGTCCCAGTTTGCCTTACAGTTATCAAAAATGATATTTGTCAGCATTTCGTCCGGGACCTCTACCGGAACAATCTCAATCTTAGGAACGTGCAAATTAACTTTCATGGTTATTCCTCCTTAGTCCCAAATGGGATTAAATTCTATATAGTCAGTATTTGTGACTATAGATTTTTGGTACGGCAAAACGATTTCCATCTGGCCATATTTTGCTAAATAGTGCTCGGTCAATCCCTGAATTTGCCGCAAATCTGCAAGCTGTTCCTCGGTCTTATCTTGCAAATCGTCCATATCATGGGATGTGGCGTCAACCCAATTTTCAAATACCTTATACTGGACTTCCGAAGGGTCTACGATACTTCCACAACATTCACAAATGATAAAATCATTACCGTCCCCGTTGGAACAGTAAATTCCAGTCTGCGCCTGCTTATCATCATCAACGTAAATACAACGCTTAGTAGTCATGATTTTATTCCTCCAAATTAGATTTTGCGGCGGGGCTTTCGCCCCTCACCGCATAGGGTCATTTCTGACCACGCTCATAATCTGTTTTTGCAATTCTGTAGGAACAGGAAATTCTTTGCTATTCTCAAACAGCAGTTTCCGCATGGGCTTTTTCTGTCGGAAGCAATAGGCAAGAATTTCCTTTTCAATCATCACGTCAGCAAGGCCAGTGTGTTCTTCCTCGAAGTCATGGTTGCCGCTGATAAACTGATACAGAATTTCTGCGGTCTTGCGGTACTGCCCGTTTTTGGTCTTGTAGCCGTTTTCCTCGCAGAACTTGCGATACGTCGGCATAGGGACAATTACGTCCTGGCTCATTTTGAGGGTGTCCCAGATTTCCGTTCCATAGGGGAACCAGTATCGCCACTTTGACTTTGTGCAATATCGTTGTGTACCATTACAGGCGTTAAGGTCAAAGCGGGCATTGTGCGCGCATACTGTTTTGATATTGTATCGTTCCATGGTATCCAGCATAGCCGCTCGAATTTCGCGCAAGTCTGCCATAGTGCGATACCCTTGCCGCAAGTCCTCAATATACATGGGGATTTTGCTTGCATAGTATGCGCTCTGCATAAGGTCACGCTCATATACGAATACGTCACGATTGACGAAGCTGGCGCACTCGTACACATTTCCGGACTTGTCAATCACTGCCCAGCCTATATCATAGACCAAAACATTAGACATATCAAGTCCTGTTTCTGTGGGAATGGTGTTGGCAGTTTCGGTGTCAAGCATTAAAATATAATGCCGCCGTTTGTCGATTGCCATTTTATCAATTCCTTTCTCTTGTTTTGTGGTGGGGTCTTACCCTCACCTCTTGATAAGAGTATACCAGATAGAGCAGGAAAATGCAAGTGGCAAATTGCACAAATTTTAGGAGATTGCAGGGCGTAAATTTGTGCAAGTTGCTTGTGAAAAATTTAACGATTAGTACACAAAAACTAAAAAATTCGGCTCATTGCGTCGCCAATGAGCCGCCCAAAAGAAGGGCGACCCATTGACAAAAGAAAGGAGTATCTCGTCCGTGGGGTGGAACTGTTAGGCACAATTCCCCAGAAGCCAGATTGTAAGCAAAATTGCGGCGATGATATAGAGACAAGTGCCAGTAAGAAAACGCCAGTCGCGGGTATCTCGCCATGTCATCCATCCCACAATTGCGGCGGCGATACAATACAGTAATGCGGCAATTATGCAAACAATAGCAATGAAAATCATGCGGTTCTCCTTTCCGTGCGGGGAGGTTAGACCTCCCGCGCTTTCAGTAGAGCTTTCAAAATCTCAATGAGATTATCTTCTCCGAACGCAATGCCCTGCCAGTCAGTACGATTGCGGCTTTCATCATCGAATAACACACCATCGGGATTTTTGACTACCTCATACTTAGGTGTGCCGTAGGGAACAATATAAATTTCGTCCCATTCCACGCTTGGCAAGTGCCGCCGCAGATACTCCATTTTTGCGTCTACCACCTGTTTATGAAAGTCCTCACTTCCACTTTTGGAAGTCCAGCTTACAATGCCGATAGCTACGCCGCAAGCCTGTAACTTATGCAAATATCTTGCAAGCAAAGAGAAATTGACCAGCGGGGCAGCTACCTCATACGGTGTAGTATCTTCCGCTTGCAGGTACTCAAGCCAGCCCGGAACTCCGTAAAAGTTAGCAATGGTTCCGTCCATGTCCAGATAGACCGCAGGGATAACAGAGAGATTAAACATTTTGTGTACTCCTTTCCTTTACTGTATCTGTATTGTATCAAATTTTAGGAGATTTGTCCATAGTCAAATTGCACAAAATTTGTGGTGATTTTTTGGCATCCCATACAATAAAACAAAACTCGGCGCGTTTTGCCTGAAAACGCGCCGCCCAAGGTTTTTACCCAAAGGCGGCCGCATTTTATTCACCAGTATTTTTATTGAACAAGCAGTCCCACAGTTCGTCCTTGACGGCAAGAAGTTCATTATACTCATTTTCAACATCTTGCAAAGATTTCCAATACATTCCGTTATCCTGATAAGAAAACAAAGCAGGATAAAGGACTGCTTCCTGTGCATCGTTTGCAGGAAAGTTGTAATTATATTCATCGAAAAGTTTTTCTAATTTGTCTGCGGCTTCCTGATTTGCAATGTATATAAAGTACGCTCTATCAATAGCCTTTTCCCAGTTATCAAGAGGGATGATGTTTTTCAGACTATTCATCATAACCACAGACTTTTCCAGTCCTGCGGTTTTGCACTTCATTTCATGCTCGCGGCACTCGTCCTCAAATGCAAATTCCTTGCCGCAAACCTCACACTGATAAATATGCTTTTCAATCATTTTAATTTCCTTTCTTTTGTTTGTTTTGTTCGTTTTGGTATCCTTTTTCCATATATTTTTTAACAAGCCGCAACACAGCTTGATTGCGAACGCCATCGGGGTAAAAGTCTTTGACTTGCGTGGGGTCGGCTATCCACATAGTCAAAATACATTCTTCATGCGGGTCTGTTACAATGACTACTCCGGTATCGGTCAAGAGCCGCATTGCTTTCCCGCGCTCGTCCACTACCAGCTTGCGGGCGATGACTTCACCAAATCCAATGGTAGTAGCAATATAGGCAATGCGGTCAGCCCTTTCGTTAAGGGCGTGGTTACTGAACCGGATGCGGAGGGGGGTCATTCCCCCACCTCCGGGAAAAGCGTCTTTTCAAACGCTTCTTTGAAGTTTGTCTCCCACATGGTGTCAATTTCTGCGGAGAAAGCTTCATCATAATAGACGCCAAATGCGCTTGCGGAAGTGAACTCTACTGCGCCTATGGCCTGTTGCCAAACCGTTTTTGCAGCGGTCAGGTCTTGTTCCTGCATAAACTGCTTGCATAACCGCAGTTTAAGGTTAAGATACACGCGGAGTTGGGTCTTGATTTTCTCGTTCATTTTAGTTACCTCTTTCTATTGTTTTGTTTCCCTCTTGGATTGTCTTTATTCTACCAGATAGAGGCAAGAAAATCAATAGGCAAATTACATAAAATTTAATTGATTTTAGGATACTTTTTGGGCAAAATGACCAGAAGTTCGATCGTGAAATTTTTCACAACCCCTGCGGTTAAATTAAAATTCGGCTCGTCACCGCGGATGACGAGCCGCCCAAGATTTCTCAAGGGCGGCTTGGATTTTAAGCAAGAAGTGTGCTAACTTCTTTTGTAATTTTTCTTAGCTGTTCAGCGATGGCGTGATTATCTTCGTAGTCATCATAGTATTCTGCGGCGTTCTGAAGAGCAGTAACCAAATCATCCCGACAGTTAGGAAGATACTTCTTGAATACCACTCCATCGTTCTCAAGGAAAATCTCCAGCGGTTCTCCCTCACGAATATTCATTTTGCGGCGGATTTCCTTGGGGATGACCACGCGGCCCAGGTCATCAGTGCGGCGAATAATACCAGTTGCTTTCATAGCATTTTCTCCTTTCTTTTGATAGTATCATTCTAACAGAAGCCCCACCTAAAGTCAATAGGCAATATGCACAAAAATTAAGGGTGAATTTCTCCACCCTTAACTTATCTCAAACTCCTAAACTCCATCAGTTCACCGTCTACCATCTTATGCCAGTATAGTTTGTTTTCATATCTGATAGCCTGCAAACGGTAGGTATGTCCATCCCAGGTATCGTATATTTCATCTACAACAATTTCGCCATAGCGGCGCACGTCTTTTTCGCAGGCTCCATCGCAAAATGTGTATCCCTTAGCCTTCATCGCCATCATCCTCCACTTCGCCATAATTTTCGTTAAAGTATTCGTCGATACACTCAAGGGTGGGGTCTAATGCCTTATCGCCCATCCACTCCAGAATGGTACTTGCGGAATAGTTATCAACAATCCAGCGCAGAATATCCTCTGAGTCCAGCATTTGCTCCGCGTCCTGGTAGGCTTCGTCACGAGTGTCAAATTCGTCACCGTATTGATTTTGCCATTTCATAATTTATACTCCTTTTCGGGTGCGGGCTGGGAAAATTCTTAATGCAAATTCTTCCCAGCCCGCGTTATTTATACTTTTTTGTTGGTATTCAGAAATCAAGCTTCTTCTGGGCTATCAACGTAAATACCAAAGTCGCCAGAATAGCTCTCTACATTGAGATTATCCCAGTTATTGGTATCAGTTGCAAAGTATACCGCTTCAGCTTGTGCTTTAGTTAGCAAAACAGTTCCGGTGGTATCGCCCTCAGCACTCTGGTATACATGATAACGATACTTCTTTTCTTCGTTGTTTTGATCCTTATTATGCTGTTCCACCATCGCATCAGTCATGAGCTTCATCATGTAGAAAGCGGTGTTATACTTGATGGCAGCAGTCGTAGCAGCTACGTAATAAGGATGTGAGGGACTAAAGACTTCATCGGGGAGACTTTTCACCCTGTCTTGTGCAATTTTCATTTCTGCTTCAAGAGTATTCAGATATTCCTGAGCCTTTTCGAGATTAGTCATTTTTACTCTCCTTTCTTTTGTTTAGCAGTCTGCACCGATGCAATGATATGCGTACCACAGTCCCCGTCGCTTGACCAGCTTATACCAGCAGGTGATGGGCTGACCAGTACAGTCATAGCCATAGGACGGCCGCAACTCATATCTTTCCTCAAAAATGCGGGCCACGTCCTCCGCGGTTAGGTTAAAATACGCCTCCAGAATAGGAACCAGCACAATGACAGTCCCATCGTCATACTGTTTGACCATGCGGCCCGCCTTAAAACTGTTTATTGCGTCAGTCTCCATGCGCTGTCGCAGGTCATATTTGAGTTGTGCAATGAGGGGTTTAGGGATACCGATTTCTTTTTCCAGAGTGCGAATGACCTCAAATTGCGTTCTATATTTGTTATACATAATAATCCTCTCTTTCCGCGTTTAACGAAATTTAGTTTATGTGATTTAGAGTGGGCGGAATTTCGTCCGCCGCACTCTTAGTCCTGCGTCAAGTCCTCAAATATTTCCCGCAAGTATGCGCCATTCCGACTACTGGAAATAAACTGCCCGTCCCAGTAAATTTCGTAACGCAAGGTTTTACCTTGTGGCGTGCGAATGGCGATAAATTCCACGCCGTTATGACTTGCCAAAAGTGCTTTTCTCATAATACAGCCTCCATAAATCCGCATACCACAAATGTGGTAACAAGTGTAAGGATTAGAGCAACGCCCGCAAGGACGTCGTGCAATTGTTTGTCATTCATAGTATGTTCTCCCTTGCGGGACGCCTTACCTTTTCGCAAGGCGTCCCGCTGTCTATTAGTCGTTCCAGCCGTTCAGGTCGTTGTACTTGCCCTCTGCGTCTTTGATGGTAGGATACCACTTTATATTAGTGTGATTATCCCATTCACGAACGTTAAATCCATCACCTAACGCCTTTTCGATAAGGTACTTACTCTGTTCAGACGCTTCTACCACGTCATTTTCTTCTACCCAGATAGTAGGCTTGCTAACAAAGATACCGTCACAGCTAATGGTAACACTGTCTGTATCAACTTCTACATAGTCAAGTCCGCCATAGAGGAAGTGAAAGCCCATATTATCATTAGCGATATAGTCGTTATTTCTCATAGCGTCACAGTCACCACAATGCACCATCCAGCCCCACGGCCCCTCAATGGGCTTTTGCGCGTAGCCCTGAATGTACTTGCAATTCTGTAAGATAATGGGCATATCAGCGCCGCGCATATCGCGCAAGTCTCCGATTGTAATTTTCATAGTATCAATTCCTTTCAAATAATGTTTCATGTGAAACAATAGGTTGCACACTCCCGCTTACTTGACGCGCTCTTGTTTCACATGAAACAGTCACGGCGCGTTTCCCTGTGCGGCGGTCTGATGGTCTATTGCCTATTCAATTGACAAGGTACACGGCGCAAGCTCTGACCTCTTGACTTACCCGCGCGGGAGACTTCCCACGCATGGACGCGGGCGGCGCGCTGGCCGGTTCGGTTTTCCCTGTCCACGATTACATACTACCACACGGGAAAGAGGATTGCAAGAGAAATTTTGCGTTTTTAGCAAGTTTGTGCAAATTGCACATTGACTGACAGCAGGGGATCAAGCCGTTTGTGCAAAGTGTACAAACGGGGCGGTGTTGTCCGTGCGGCGGAGCGGTGAACGAAAAACCGTACCCATAGGGGCGGGTAGTTTTTAGGATGTAAATTGTTTAATTTTTCACAATCTTCTTTGCCTGGACAAAAAATTTTCCAAATCCAATTTTTAATTTGCCTTATCGGGCCATATCTATCCCCAACACTATTTTAAAACTCCTTAAAGTCCCAAGTCCCATCTTCCTTTTTCTTAGCTTTCCATCCTTTATCTCCCCAGTCGCTCATTAAGACATCAACACCCAATCTTTTTAACCCATCCAAATATGCTCCTCTTTCTATTCAGTACATTAAAATTTAAATACAAACCATTTTCCTCCCTTTACAATTCCAATCCTTAGTCCTCTTCCCTTTGGCATAAATACTACTTCTCTTTTTCCTTCCCAAAGTATCTCTCCCCTATAAACCTTCATCAAGCACCCTTCCGCAGCTTCCATCTCCTTTGCGAAGTATCTTACCAACTCCCGCAAACTTCTGCACCCATAAATTCCTTTATCTTTAAACTCAATCTTTCCATCTCTTGTTTTTCCCTCTCTTGTAAACCATGGGCCTCCACCATCTTTGTGCTCAAGTCTCCAAATCACAGACTTTCACCTTTCCTTTTTCTTTTATTATAACATAATTAAAAAAATTTGTCAAATTCTCCGCCAAAACTTGACAAATGCAAAAATTTTTAGTATAATATTCTTAGAGTTAAGAAAGAAAGGAGTGAATACATGACCAAACTCGACTATTCCATAGAATCCCCTCAAGATCGAACAACCTTCGTCTCAAATCTCCTCTCCTCCACTGACCCCTCTACCCTAACCTCTTAGTATCTAGAAACCCTCGCCGATTACCTAATTATCGCATCGGAGAAGCAAGAGCGCAAGGATTCCCGCAAACGAGAACTTCTCACCGCAAACCGCACCACTACTATCACCAAATATGAAACTTCCTTTGAAGGTCTCGCTGCTGGTCTTGAGAATGGAGAAGATGGTATATATAACCTTACCTCTAACCGTGATACCCTCCTTACACCTAAAATTTCAATCACGCCGCAAGACCTTGCGGACATCCCTCTCTTGCGGCAGCTCAGAGATACGATCTCCACCTGGGAAACCGCTCTCCGCAAAGCAACTGGACGTGATGCATTTATCATCAAGAAAGCCCTCATTGAAATGCGGAAAGACCAATACCTCATCAAATAGGCTTACCGCAGACCAATCGTTCCGCACAAACTTTCAAATCGTGGCTCTTTCCCAATCTCAATCGACGACCATTCTACCTACTCCAAAGGAGAACTAACCGTCGCTGGGGCTTCCCTCTTAGATCCTTCTTTTGTTGCGGCACTGCTCTAGGATTATTCTCGTCTTAAACAAGATAGTTATGATCGTTTTGAAGGAGATACTTGGTATCTAATTCAAGCCCTGGAAGAAATAACTGACAAAGCTCTAAAAGAATATCCTATTCATCATCGTATCTTAGAATATAAAATTGATGGTAAATCTAATGCAGAAATCCGCACTCTCATTAAAGAAGAATTTGATACTCTCTATACTCCAGAATACATCTCTGCGCTCTGGTGTAAAAAAATTCCTCGTCTCATTGCGGATGCGGCTTAGCGTGATTTTGTGGTATGGCAAACCAACCTCCGCAACCTCCCCACTAAAACTTGTACTAAATGCGGCTGTACCAAGCCTAAGTCTTCCTTATTCTTCTCAAAAAGCAACACAAGTAAAGACTTCTTCTATTCTATTTGCAAAGATTGCCGCAAAGCAAGATATGCGGCGGGGCGTGCCGGTCACGGTGACCAAGGAGCTTTACCGCGTGGTGACTAAGATGAAAGGAGAATTATATGGCACAACGAAGATGTACTAAATGCGGCCGTCTACTTGCGGATACGGATTTTTATACTTCTAACAATATAGAAAGATTTCCGCCAGACGGTAAAATGGCTGAATGTAAAAAATGCTGGTCAATGCATGTAGATAACTGGGACCCAGATACCTATAAACCATTATTAGAACAATTAGATATTCCATACATTAAATCAGTATGGGATCAACTCTTAGAAAAATTCCTCTCCAAAAACGACGCCTCCAAAATAACAACAACAAGTGTTCTAGGACGTTATGTTTCAACCATGAAACTGACTCAATGGAGAAAATATCGCTGGGCGGATACGGAAGAGCTAGCAGCGAAAGAAGAGGAAAAACTACGAAGCGCTCTCGTGCAACAAGGCTATACGGGCGAAGATCTAGAATTAGAAATGAAGAGAGACTTTGGACCGCAGCGTCCAGTGTCTGACTTGCGGCAATAGGAAGACCCCGCCGCAGATCCTTCTTCTATTGTTGAAGAAACTGCTTATGACCGTGAGCTCGCGGATAAACTATCAGAAGATGAAGTCCTAGGTCTTAAACTTAAATGGGGCGATGCTTATCGCCTTAGTGAGTTAGTCCGCATGGAAAAACTTTATGCAGATATGATGGCATCTTATGATATTCAAACCGCAAGCCACAAAGATATTCTTATTTTCCTCTGCAAGACTTCTCTCAAGCTAAATCAGCTTCTTGACGCAGGTGATATTGCGGAAGCCCAAAAAGTGGCTAAAATGTATGATACTTTGCTAAAAAGTGGTAAGTTCAAATTGTGGACTATGAAAAACTTTACCCAGTTATCACTGGGGGTTATAATTTTATAAATTAAAGTTATAGCTAACGGGGAAGCCTAAGTTAGTAAATACTAATATGGTAATCCCGTGGGAAATTAATCAAAAGGAGATTGTGTAGTATGAAAAAATATTATGTTTATTTAACTACTAATCTAGTAAATAATAAAAAATATATTGGACAACATTATGGTGAAGTCACCGATAGCTATATTGGTAGTGGAAGTATTTTAAAAAAAGCAATTGAGAAATATGGAAAAAATAATTTTAAAAAAGAAATACTAGAGATATGTGAAGATTATAATAGTTTAAATATCGCAGAAAAGAAATGGATTACAAAATACAATGCAGTAGAAAGTGAAGATTTTTATAACATAGCCACTGGTGGGTTTAATAGTAACCCTTGCGCGGGATTAAGTCCAGAAGCAGAAGCGATAAGAAAACACAAACTTTCCTTAGCGGCATAGGGTGAAAAGAACTATTTTTTTGGAAAACACTACTGCGGAGAAGAACATCCAATGTGGGGACGACACCATAGTGAAGAAAGTAAAGAAAAAATGCGATTAGCTAAACAAGGAGGAAAAGCTCCTGCCGCACGTGGCGTAAGAATTTTTGATTTAAAAGGTAATTTTATTCAAGAATTTGAAACACAAAGAGAATTTAAAGTATGGTTAGGACTTAGTCCTAATGGGAGTACTGATACTTTAAAAAAATATATTCGTGAGCAAAAACCTTATCATGGATATATCGTCCAATATATAATAAATAAAGATTAATACCTGTACAGACTATTCCCTAAGCCTTCTGGGCAGGGAAGTAGGGCTACTATTGATACGTAGTCTCATTTTAGGAAACGAAGTGAGTTAAATGCCGAAATGGTTTCCTTATGTTTATAACATAAGTAAGAGATAGTCGGTACCATTAGAAATAATGGATTAATATGTGCAGCAGCGCAAGCCAAGGATGAAGAAACTGATTTTGTTGACTCTGTTGGAGAACTTGTTACTCTTGCTGAGGAGCAAGGATTTATTCCCAAATACTATATTTCTCAGCCTAATGATATGGTAGACCAAACTATTATGGATATGCAGCGTTATACCTACAATTTAGTAACACAAGAAACTAGTCTGGGTACAATGCTGGAAGCCGCAATGAAACAGATTGAGCAAGACCGTGAAAATGAAAAGAATGTCAGTACAGAAGAAGAAGATGATAATAGCGATTTATTCAACTATGATGAAAAACCTCTCAAAGTAGAAGATTTTCAATCATTTGATGAATTTGAAGCAGAACTCGCAGCGGCTGATGAAAATGAAGAGGCTGGTGATAGTTAATGGCTCTTGCTGAACTAATTAACCTTTCACCTGATATTAAAAAGGTTGGTTTATCTGAGGAACGAGTGCGGGCTTGCTTACCTGAAATTCGTAAGTTCGTCTCATTTTGGCGCGCTTATCCAGACCTGTTTATTGATTTCCTTTAGACTGGTGGAGATGAAAGTAAGCCTAAGAAACTAAAATTCTATCATTATCAGCGTGTATTCTTAAGGATAACCTCTAGATATAAGTATGTATATGCTACCTTCCCGCGTGCCTACTCTAAATCCTTCCTCTCCGTTCTAACCTTGATGATCAAAGCTATACTATACCCGGGCGCTAAGCTATTCGTGACTGCGGGAGGCAAGGAGCAGGGATCGGGTATTCTAAAAGAAAAGATAAATGAACTGTGTGATCTTGTTCCTGCATTGCGGCGAGAGATAGATTGGTCTCGTGGAGCGACAAAGGAAGGAAAAGACTACTGCGAATACCACTTCAAAAATGGTAGTATAATAGATAACCTTGCGGCGAAAGAAAGTAGCCGTGGTAAGCGTCGACATGCGGGGCTCCTTGAAGAGTGTGTAGGAATAGACGGTGACATGCTCAATAGTGTGGTCTTGCCCATAATGCAGATAGACAGGCGCACCGCCTGTGGATTACCTGATCCAGATGAACCGCTCAATAAATCCCAGATTTACGTGACTACGGCTGGATGGAAGAATTCTTTCCCTTACCAAAAACTAATCGCCTTGCTAGTTCGTATGGTAATTGAGCCAGAAAAAGCCTTCATAATGGGAGGCACTTGGCGCGTACCTGTAGCCGTTGGATTACAGAGCAGATCTTTTATTAATGATTTGCGGCGAGATGCTACGATGAATGATGTCTCCTTTAGCCGAGAGTTTGAGTCAGCATGGGCTGGAACAGTCCAGGATGCATTCTTCGATGGCGACGCTTTCGATCATTGCCGCAAGCTTCAACTCCCGGAATACGAGTCTTCCGGTCGGTCATCTGCGAGAGCATATTACGTAATTGGATTCGACGTTGGCCGTAAGGGATGTGCCTCCATCGCTACTGTATTTAAGGTAACGCCGCAATCTCAAGGGCCAGCTGTTAAGTCTCTTGTTTGTATTTACGAACTAATGGATGCCCACTTTGAAGATCAGGCAATCTGGCTTAAGAAGATGTATTACAAGTATAAAGCTCGTAGGCTAGTCATAGACGGAAATGGTCTAGGTATTGGTCTTATAGACTACATGGTAAAATCTCAGACAGACCAAAATGACGACTACTATCCTCCATTTGGCGTATACAATGATGTAGATAATGAATATAAGAAATATAAAACTGATGATACTGAATTGGATGCCATGTACATTATTAAAGCAAATGCACCAATTAATACAACCGCGCATGCAAACTTCCAGTCACAAATTAATACTGGTAAAGTGCGGTTTTTGATAGACGCAAATACAGCTAAAGCTAAATTAATGGGCACAGTAAAAGGTTCAAAAATGACACCAGAAGAGCGTCAGGCTTATTTGCGGCCGTACGACCTTACCTCAGTTTTGCGGTCTGAAATGCTTAACTTGCGAGAAGAGAATACTGGCACTAATATTATTCTCAAACAAGTTAATAGAGGTATTCCTAAAGATACCTTCTCATCTGCTGAATACGCATTGTATTATATTCGTGTTGAAGAAGAGGATAAAAAACGTAAAAAGAAATTTAATATTGCAGATGCTATGTTTATGACTTAAAATTTTTTTGGAAGTTAGGGCAAAAGTAAATAAACTTATTGCCCTAATTTTCAAATATTATGAGAAGATATATTGACTGGAGGTGAGGCTTATATGAGAGCGTCGCGTGGCGAAATTAAAATTGAAGAAATTTTAATAAAGAATGAAATTCCATTTCAAGAGGAATACTCATTCCCAGGCTTAAATGCTCCAAGCGGACGTCCTCTTCGTTTTGATTTTGCGGTCTTCGATGATTCGGGTAATCTAGACTTCTTGATTGAATATCAAGGTTGTCAACATTATATCCCTAAATCAAAGTTCGGGGGATCTAGAGGCCTCTATCAACAACAGTATAATGATAATTTAAAGCGTAGATTTTGCATGGAGCATGGTATAACACTGGTCGAGATCCCGTACACTGACGAGGCCTTTATCAATTACAATTATATCATGCAGAAAGCAGGATACTGATACAGACAGGAGGTGAAATCTTGGGACGGCAAGAAGAAATTCATAGCAGAGGATTTGATTTAACGAGTCCGCAATCGGGTTTTATAACAAGAACAGAATATCTTGATAAATACGGTAAAGATACTTCTTCTGACTATGATGCCTATATAGAATATGCTAAATTGCGGGCTGGGCTAAAAGATATTGATAATGCAGTAATTGATTTTAATTCCTATAAACAAGTGAATAGCAACTATGGAGATAAGAAATATGTTCTGACGCAAATCTCATAGGGCAATGTTTCAGAGATGCGTAAAATTTCTGATTTCTATTACAATTCAAATGGTATCTATCGCAGGGCTTGCTAGTTATTAGCTATTTTATATAAATATGATTGGTACATAACTCCATTCTATGAAGGAATTAGCTGGAAGGGTAGTAAAGCTGAATCTAAACTACTTCCAGATGTGGCTAAAGTATTAAACTATTTTGATAATTCTGAGGTCAAACGCACACTTGGAAATATTGCTCTTAAAGCAATTCGTCAAGGCGTTTATTATGGTATCTGGCTAGATTGGGGAGATAAATTCTCATTCCAACAACTTCCCGCTGACTATTGCCGCAGTCGGTTGTATAGTGGGATTGATCCAATCGTTGAACTAA
>OIZL01000988.1_pt1 | contig 17568 bp, 20 predicted proteins | sample 1588541 | NCBI WGS metagenome assembly OIZL01 (sample SAMN03283285) | human gut metagenome | biome: human-associated habitat; material: feces | host: Homo sapiens | place: Peru | collected 2012 | reverse complement strand
GGGACAGACCCCTTTTGTTTCGATTGAAACAAAAGGGGTCTGTCCCCATTCGTTCTGTTTAATCTTCTAGACATATTTCTTTTCCATTTAAATAATTTAGAATTCCTGAATCTGTTTTAAAATTAAATATCAGTTTATAACTACATAATTCTTGAATTTTTTTATTAAATTTTTTATTTATTTCATTAATACCATATTTTCCGATCACCAATAATAGGATACCCAATATATGCAAGATGTGCACGTATTTGATGAGTTCTTCCAGTATGTAGAGTTATATCCAATACAGAAGTATTGCTTTTTTTATTACTGCTAATAACTTTATAAGAGGTAATTATTTTTCTATAACCAGTTTTAGGCTCAGAAGAAATATAGACAATAGATTTTTTAGTATCTTTAAAGAGATATGCAGTCAAAGTTTCTTCAGCTTTTTTAGGTATGCCATAAACTGTACACTTATAGTGTTTTTCTATTTCTAAATTTTTGAATTTATCTAAAATAATTTCAAGAGATTCTTTATTTTTTGCAAAAAGTATTAACCCGACAGGTATTTCTATCTAGTCTGTGGCAAGGTTCTATAAAACTATATTTTTCTTTTAAAATACTAGTTAGAGTTTTCTCATTTTTACCATTAGAAACAACCTCAAGTTCTGCTGGCTTATTGACAATTAAAATATTAGAATCTTCATATACTATGTTTAGATCAAAGGTTTTAAATAAAAATTCATCATTAATAAATAAGGTAATTTCATCACCAGTATATACAGCAGTATTTTCACTGACTTTAACATTATTTATTCTAATATCCTTTTTTCTTAAAGCTTTATATATAGTATTTAAAGATAACCCATCAAAATTATCTAATAAAAATGCATTTAACTTTTTTCCATTATATTTATCATTTACAACTAACTTTCTCATAAAAATATTATACAAGAAAAAATAAGAATAATCAATTTCAATTTACATATTAATTAACCAAAATATATAATTAAAATTTTTTTAGATTTACCTTTAAAAACAATAAAAAACGTGATATAATGTAAACATAATATTTTTTGAAAGGAGTTTTCAATTATGTTTAATATTCCAATTAAATGGGATATTTGGCCAGAAGCAGAAAAGCCAATTGCTAAATTGGAAGGCACAAACCGGTTTAAAGGAAGTATAGCACAAGATAACACTGTAATTTCACTTACAGAAATTATTCTGACAAAACAGGCTGCTATACTTATAAACGCAGCAAAGGAGTTTGGTGGAACAGTTTGCCAAGAGGTTTATTGTGACCATGAAAAAGAAGCTAATGTTAAGGTCTCTTTTTCACTCGAATTTCCTTCGCTTTATGACAGAAATGAGTTTGTGACTATGTTTAAAGGCTAGAAAACTACTATTTAAGGAGAGAAACACTTAGTTGAGTGTTAATCTCCTTTTTTCTATACTTGAAAAAAGTTATTGTCTTTTAGATTTCCTTATTTCATTGGTGAGTTAAAAAGGACAAGGAAAAAGAGACACCTAAGTCATTTTGTTTTTATGTGACAGGTGTAATTATTTAAATAAAAAAAAATCTTGCAATTTGTATATTGATATGCTAAAATATATAAGTCGAAATTAATTTGGAGGTAGTTTGAAGTGGATATATTAAAAGGAATAGTAACTGTACTTTATGTAATAAATTGTTTAGTATTAATAGTAATTTGTTTAATGCAATCTAAAGATGATGAAGGTGCTTCAGGAGCAATAGTAGGAGGAAGCTCATCAAGCTTTTATGAGAAAAATAAAGGAAGAACTAAAGAAGGAATGCTTAAAAGATTAACTATAATACTTGCTATAGCATTCGTAATATTAACAATTGCTTTGGGAATATTATATATGATGTAAGAAAAAGCGATAATAGAATAAAAAAATTGACCATATAGGTCAATTTTTTTGGTTGTTCTTATTAGTTTTCGTTAAAATGTAGGGGCAGGCCATGTGTCTGCCCAAAATATCTGAAAAAAATTCTAGGGACTGTCCTAAATTTTTAAATTTGAATAATGTAGAATGTTTGTAAAAATTAATAATGTTATCTTTGGACAAAGGGCGACTAAAGTCGCTTTGTTAAATTCCTTTAATATATACTATTAAGTTAGGTGCTATTAAAGAAATTATAGAAAAAACAATTACTGTAATTCCTCCTAATTTGTTATTGGTATTTAATTCATAAATACCATAGCTTAGAGTTTTTGTAAATACTATAATTGTTAATATAATAACTAAAATTTGCATAAAACCCTCCATAATATTATATTCTTGTGTACAATTGGCCATTTTCTATATTTGTTTCAACATTTACATCAAAAAAAGCATTTTGATAATTAAATAGCCAGTCCGATTCTATCCAATCATTCCAAGTAGTATAGTTGCCAATAACATACCTACCAAAATTTCCAATATCTGTTTTATATTCTTTTGAAGTTTTATATAAATAAGAAGCTATATTTTGCTCTAGAAATAAATTTACACATTCATCTATAATTTTCATTGTATTTTCATCAGAGTAATTCATATTTTCATCTAATGATAATATATAACCAGAAATATTGAAGTTACATTTAATATATGGAGTTCCATTAATAAGCTTAACATCTATTTCGGGCGACTTACTAGAGCTTATATAAAGGCTTAATGATGAATTTTTATTGTAAGGATCTGGAACAGAAATTGTGGCACTTTCAAAATCATTTACAACAATCAAGTGGCATAAAGCCTCCATACCATCTAACTCACCAACTAATCTATCATTCTTAAAAACTGCAATTCCCATATTTTCAACACCAGTTTCAGTTTCTATAGGGGTTTCAGAGGCTTTGTAAGAGCCTTCTATATCGTAATTAGGTGAATCTGAATGAGAATTATGTGTAGATTTATAATTTATTCCGCCTAATATGGCATAAGCCTGAGAGGTTGTACTTAGCATATCTGAGTAAAAATCAGAAAGATGAATGTTTTGAGTGTAACCGAGTATACTCACTTGAGTTTAAAATAAATTCATAATACCTAGCAGAAACAGTTTCTAAGGTTGGCTCAGAGTCGCTTAAATAATCATAAGCATTACATCTACTAATTATAATATTACAATCAGGTCTAACTTCTAAATTATTAACGCTAGTGTATATATATTCGGAAATGCCTTCATATGCAAGTTCTTCAGAAATAATTATTGCTTTACAATGAGAAAGATTAACTTTTTTGCTTATATAACTATTTATTAATGCAATTCCAGAATCAATTGTTGCACATTCTACAGCAGTTATAGTAGACTTTTGAGATTGACTGCTACCGCCACCACTTTCAGAGTTGTTTGGAAGTGCAAATTGAAGGCTTATCTTTATTTCATTATTTTCTCCTTTGTCAATGCCCATAGCAACTGCGTATGCCAAAGTCTCTAGGCCTTCAGCATTATAACAGCCAGAAAGTGTTAATAAACAAAGTATTAGAACTAATAGAATAGCAATTGTTTTTTTTATCATGAGGTTTTCTCCTTTTTCTGTTTAATATTTGCGAGAATAAGAATAATTAAGCTAATAACAAATACTAATGCGATAACAATATACTTAAGAATAATATTTTGTACAATTTTTAAGTCTGTTATATTTCTAAAAACAAGAGCAATGCTAAAAACTATAAAACAAATGCTATAAGTAATTTCTCTATGATTTTTCAAATCAACTAGTTTTTTCAATATCCTATTTATTAAGCATATAGTAATACTTAAAAAAGAAAGAGTAGACAGTATCCATATAAAAATAAATATAGCATCAACCCTTTGCAAAAATCTTCCAAATTCAATCATTCTTGTAAGCAGATACACAGAAAGCATTCCATCAGAAAATGAAATAAAAGGGAACATCATAATCAAACATATAACACTTAAAAAAAGATATATGGATGATATTATTGTAGAGATTATTGATATTTTTTTAAATTCTTCAGGACTTTCAAGAATAGGTATCAAAAAATATAGGTATGCAAAGCATGAAAATGTAAAAATATTAGTTAACCCCTTAAAAAAAGTTTGATTTATTCCAAAGCCAAAAATAGGAAATATTCTTTCGGGAACAAAACCCTTTGAAGTTACAAAGAAAATTATTAGCATACTAAGTAAAATAATAGGAGTAATAACTAGATTAATACTAGCAATAGGCTTAATTCCAGCTTTAGCAGAATACACAACAGGAATTAAAAATAATAAAAGCAAAAATACAATAGGTGTTCTATCAAAATATATTAACCTTAAGCAATCTATAAAATATGCTAAAAATATTCCAGCAACAAATAAAAAGAACAATAAGTATAAAATACCAGTAAATGCTTTTAAAAACTTATTTCCTAAAAATTCAGAAACATCAATTAAATCTTGAGAAGGAAAAGGTTTAAACAATTTAAATATTAGTAAACAAAATAAAATAGCAATAACACTAATAAAGATTATATTAAGCCAAGTCGAAGAACCTGTATCAGTAATAATGTGATTTGGTAAGTTAAAAATTATTAGATTAATTGTTACCATTACTATTAAAGAAATAGCTTCTAATTTATTGATTTTTTGCAATGAACTCATAGTTTAATAATTTCCTTTCCAAAATTTCCATTTCATACTTATTTTTTCTTGAGATTTAGGTCTTTTTGTATTTAAAAAATCGGCTTTTCTTTCTCTTCTCCACATAGGAGAAAGAAAGTAAGAAGAATCAGATTTTGAGTTTGTAACAGGCAAATATGGTGCCAAATAAGAAACCCCAAATGATTTACGGTTTGCAAGTATTACAGATTGAGCAAATAAACCGATTGCAATACCTAAAAATCCAGCCATATATCCTAATAAAATATACAAAAATCTAAGTATTCTTAAAGCAAAACTAAGAGAAAAATCTGGAATTGCAAAAGAGCATATAGCAGTAATTGCAACAATTATAATTAGAATTGGGCTAACAAGATTTGCGTTAACAGCAGCTTCTCCGCAAGATTAAAGTTCCAACAATACCAATTGTTGGACCTATTGGAGAAGGAACTCTAAGGCCTGCTTCTCTTATTAATTCAAAAGATATCTCCATTAGTAAAACTTCAAATATTACAGGGAAGGGAACAGTGCTTCTAGAAGCGGCAATTGTAAATAACAATTCTGTTGGAATTAACTCAGTGTGATAATTAGTTAATGCAACATAAAAACCAGGTAAAAATAATGTTATAACAAAAGCAATAATTCTAACAATTTTTAAAAGGTTCGAATATTGGTACTTTAAATTCATATCTTCAGGAGAAGATAAAAAGTCTATAAACACACCGGGCATTATAAGAGAGTAGGGAGTGCCATTTACAATAACTACAACCCTTCCTTCTAATAGGTGATTTGCAGCCTTATCAGGTCTTTCTGTTGCAATTATTTGAGGAAATAGGCAAGAACTATTATCTTGAATTAATTGTTCTAATTGCCCAGAAGATATAATGTTATCTACATCTAAATTGTTTATTCTATATTTTACTTCAGCAACAAGATCATTGTTTGTAATATTTTTCATATAGCATATAGCAATTTTAGTTTTACTAACTTTACCAACAGTTGCATTTTCAATAGTTAAATTTTCATTATTTATAAGTCTTCTAAGCATAGATGTATTAGTTCTTAATTTTTCCACGAATGATTCTTGTGAACCTCTTACAACAACTTCGTTTTTAGGTTCAGAAACACTCCTAGCATCAAAACCTTTTACATCTATAGTAAAGGCAATAGGCAAGGTATCTATAAATAAAGCGCAATCTCCCATATTAACACTATTAAAAGCTTCTTCAAAAGTTTTTGCCTTTTGCATAGTGTTTTGAGGAACTAAAGTATTGTAAATATAGTCTTCTAAATTGAATTTTTTTACTTTGCGTACAGTAATATTGTTTGTAATAACAGAAGAAGTAGCCTTTTGTAAATCATCATTATGCTTTGACATAAGGGGCCTTAATATAAAATTGTTTATACTCTCAGAATCAATCATTCCATCTATAAACAAAAGTAAAGCACTATATTCTTTTCCTCTTAAATTAAGCTTGAAATTTCTAAGAACAATATCACTATTAATAAGAGTATTATATTTTGCTTTTATATAATCAATATTTACGGCTAGACTGTTATAGATACTTTGAATTTGAGATTCAGAAGTTAAAGATGGATTCTCTAAATCTTTATTTGGATTATCTTCAGCAGGGCTTTCAGGAAGCAAAAATTCATAAGTATCTATAGGCTCTTTATAAAAAAATATTTTATTTAATAAACTTTTTAAATTTTGCATAAGAACTCCATTCAAAATTATGAATTAATTACAGTTTTTCCTAAAAAAATAAAAATATGTAATTTGCGTTAAATATTTATAAAAACTTGTAATAAAAAATACATTATGGTACAATGTATTCGTAAAAAAATAGACAGAGGAAGATTTATTTGAAAGAAAATATAAAAAATTATAATTTAGAAGAACTAAAAGAAGTTTTAAAAGAATTAGGAGAAAAACCATACAGAGCAGAACAAATATTTAAATGGATAATGCAAGAGAATGTTACATCTTTTGATGAGATGACAAACATTTCTATTGAATTAAGAAATAAATTAAAAGAAAAATTTGATTTGCATGTATTTAAAATATTGCAAAAGCAAGTGTCAAAAGATGGCACAAAAAAATATTTGTTTGATGTTTTGGATGGTAATGCAATAGAATCTGTACTTATGGAGTACAAACATGGGTTTACAATATGTGTTTCTTCACAAATTGGATGTAAAATGGGATGTAAATTTTGTGCTTCAACAGGAGTAAAGTTTTCTAGAAATTTGACTGCAGGAGAAATTGTAGAACAGCTTTTAGCAATACAAAGAGATGAAAATATAAAAATATCTAATTTAGTGTTTATGGGAATAGGAGAACCTTTAGATAATTATGACAATGTTATGCAAGCAATTGCAATATTGAACAATCCTAAGGGCATTAATATGGGGGCAAGACATATAAGTATATCTACAAGTGGATTAGTTCCTAGAATATATGAACTTGCAGATAAAAATATACAATGCACCCTTTCTATATCTTTACATAGCGCAAATAATGAAAAAAGAAGTCAAATGATGCCAGTAAATAACGTATATAATATAGAAGAACTAATGAAAGCATGTAAATATTATACAGAAAAAACAAATAAGAGAATATCATTTGAATATGCTTTAGCAAAGGAAAGTAACGATAATTTAGCAGATGCAAAAGAACTTGTAAAGCTATTAAGAGGAATGCTTTGCCATGTGAATTTAATACCAATAAATAAAATTGAAAACGGAAAGTATAGTAAGAGCACAAATGAAAACATATTAAAATTTAGAGACTACTTAAACGAAAAAGGAATAGTTGCTACAATAAGAAGAGAATTAGGCTCAGATATAGATGCTGCATGTGGGCAACTTAGAAAAAAAGAGGTGGAAAAATGCGAACTTATTCAAAAACAGATATAGGAAAAGCAAGAGATATGAACCAAGATTTTATTTATGCAGCAGATGAAGAAAAAGATATTAAATTGTGTATACTAGCAGACGGAATGGGCGGATATAAAGGTGGAGAGATTGCAAGTAGTCTTGCTACTATTTCTGCAAAACAGTATATTGATGAGAATTTTTCAAATATTATTCCAAACAAAGAAAACATACAAGAACTTATAAAAGAAGCAATGGAGTATGCAAATAATGAAGTATACGAAAAAGCCAAAGAAAATAAAGAATTAGAACAAATGGGAACAACATTAGAAATTTGCTTAATATATGAAAATAAAGTTTATATAGGACATATTGGAGACAGCAGAATATATAGAATAAGAAAGAATATAATTAGAAGAATAACAACAGATCATAGTTATGTAGAAACCTTGGTAAAAGATGGAACAATAACTAGAGCAGAAGCTTTTTATCACCCTAAAAAGAATATGCTAATGAAAGCTTTAGGATGCACTGAGAAGATAGAACCAGATGTAACAGTAAAAGGCTTTTTACCAGATGACATTATATTAATGTGCTCAGATGGATTAACTAATATGCTACATGAAGAAGAGATATACTCAATTATAAGAGAAGACGAAAATATGGCATGTGAAAGATTAGTTCAAAGAGCTAATGAGCTTGGCGGATATGATAACATAAGCGTTATTATAATTTCAAATAAAGATTAAAATTATTTGGATTGGAGAGAAGAAAAATGAATTTAGAAGGTAAAATTATAGGAAATAGATATCAGATAATAGAAAAGATTGGGAACGGAGGAATGGCAACAGTATATAAAGCCAAATGTCTAGTTCTAAATAGATATGTAGCAGTAAAGATACTAAGAGATGAATTTACTACGGATGAAGAATTTATAAAAAGATTTAACATAGAAGCACAAGCTGCTGCGAGTTTAACACATCCAAACATTGTATCTGTTTATGATGTAGGAAACGAAGGAAACTTATACTATATAGTTATGGAACTAGTAAAAGGAAAAACTTTGAAAGAAATAATAGTTGAAGATGGAGCTTTAAGCTGGAAATGGGCTGTAAAAGTTGCAATGCAAATTGCTTCAGCTTTAGAAATGGCACATAGAAATAATATAATACACAGAGACATAAAGCCACATAATATAATAATAACAGAAGATGGAGTAGCAAAAGTAACAGATTTCGGAATAGCTAAAGCTGTATCAAACTCTACGATAACAGCATTTGGAACAACAATAGGATCAGTACATTATTTCTCTCCAGAACATGCAAGAGGAGGATTTACAGATGCTAAATCAGATTTATATTCATTAGGTGTTGTTATGTACGAAATGGTTACAGGAAGAGTTCCATTTGATAGTGATACACCAGTTTCTGTTGCTTTAAAACACATGCAAGAAGAACCTGTTGAACCAATGATAATAAAACCAGATTTACCTAAAAGCGTTAATGACATAATTTTGAAAGCAATGAAAAAAAATACAGAAGAAAGATATGCATCTGCTACAGAAATGCTTAGAGATTTAGAAAGAGCATTAAAACAACCAGACGGAAATTTTGTATTTGGAAATGAACCAGATAATTTTAAAACTCAAAGAATTGACTTAGATTATATTACAAAAAATGAGCAAAGAAATAAAGAAACTAAAGAAGAACCAAAAGGAAAATTTGCAAAAATGAAAAAATTCTTTGAAGAACATAAAACTATTAAAGTAATATGCATAATATTAGCCTGTATATTAGTGTTCTCTGTAGCTATGGGTGGAACATATTTAGCTTTAACATTAGGAAGAGCAAAAGAAGTACAAATACCTGATTTATCAAATATGACTTTAGAACAGGCACAAGAAGAAGCAAAGAAATTAAAAATAAAAGTAGAAGTTAAAGAAGAAAAGTATCATTTAGAAATACCAGAAGGTCAAATTATAGAACAAGATCCTAAATATCAAATAAATTATAAAATAAAAGAAGGAAGTACAATAAAGGTAGTTGTAAGTAAAGGACAAGAAATAGTAAAAATGCCTAAAATAGTTGGACTAAAGAGAGACGAAGCAATAAACTTATTAAAAGAAACTGGATTAGAATATGAAATAAAAGAAGAGAACAGTGATGATGTAGAAAAAGGAATCGTAATAAAACAAGAAACAGAAGACGGAAAAGAAATACAAAAGGATGATGAAATTGCAGCAGGAACAAAAATTATTGTTCATGTAAGTATGGGAATAGAACAAGTAGCAGTACCAGATCTATCAGGAAAAACAGAAAGTGAAGCAAAAACAGCAATATCAAATGCAAAACTAAAATGGAAAAGTACAGAAAAAACATCAGATTCTAGTAAACCAAATGGTGTAGTTGTAAACCAATCAATATCAAATGGAAGCATGGTAGATAAGAATACAGAAATTACAATAACAATAAATGAATTCGATGAAATAAAAACTGGAACAGTAACTGTTAATGTAAAATCATTAAGAAATTATTCAGTAAAATATAAAAAAGATGAAGATGGAAAAGAAGTTGCAATAGATCCAGAGAAAGTAACTCTAAAAATTGTTGCAGATGATGATATAATATATAATTCTAAAGTAAGCGAAGCAGAAACTGGAATAAGTGCAAATGTATCTGGAATAGGAACAGTAAAAATAAAAGTATATATAGAAGACATTTTAAAGAAGACAGAGAGTATCAATTTAAATACACAAAAATCTTTAACAATAGAGTAATAAAAGGAGAATTTAATTATGGAAATATCAGCATCTATACTAACAGTTGAAAAAGAAGATGCAACTAAAATATTTTACGATTTAGAAGTTGCAAAAACAGACTATTATCATATAGACGTAATGGATGGAAAATTTGTAGAAAAAAACACAGAAGAATTAATGTATGAATACGCAAATACTATAAAACAAATATCAAATGTACCATTAGATGTGCATCTTATGGTAGAAAATGTAAAGGAAAATGTAGAAAGATATATTCCATTAGAGCCAAACATAATAACATTTCATTATGAAACTTGTAATAGTAAAAATGAAATAAAGCAAATTATAAATCTGATAAAAGAAAATAATATAAAACCTGCAATTTCTATAAAGCCTAATACAAGTATAGAAAAAATTAAAGAATTTTTACCAAGCCTAAATATGGTATTAATAATGACTGTAGAACCAGGAAAAGGCGGACAAAAATTAATACCAGAAACAGTGGAGAAAGTTAGAAATCTAAAAAAATATATAGAAGATAATAAACTAGAAACATATATAGAAGTTGATGGTGGAGTTAATAAAGAAACTGTACATTTAGTAAGAGAAGCGGGGGCAGACATAGCAGTAGCAGGAAGCGCAATTATATCTGCTGAAAACTTTAAAGAAGCAATAAAAGAATTGAAATGAGAAAAGGGCGACTTTTAAGTCGCCCTTTGTTGTTTATTACCTATTTTTTAATGATTTAAAGAATATACCTAAACCGCAAAGTATTACTAATAAAGAAATAATAAATCCTACAAAAGGTATTAAACTTATTAAAGAAAGGATAACTGTAATTGCAGCTACAAGTATTATACTTTTTACATTATTAAATTTTTTATCTTTAATTAAATTTGCTATTGATATTATAAAAATTGGTTTTGCAATTATCAACATTAGTATATATAATATTGCAAGTAATAAACCTACTAAAGCTCCTATACGAGTAATAAGTAGTAATATTACTAAAATAGGCACTAATATAAGTATTCCAAGGCCTATACCAATAGAAGAAAGTACTTTAGAAAAAGATAATTTATCAATATACTTAGGCATAAATTTAGTTATAAATAGATATATCAAAATTACATAAACTAATGATGTGATTAGTTTCACTAAATAAGACCAAAGACTTGATAAAAAGTTATTAGATTTTTCTTCTTTATACTCGCTATAATTTATAGATCCAAGAATTATTTTGTCTTCGATTTGCATTTCTTTATTGGAAGAATAATTTAAATTACCATAAATTTTACAATTAACACTTTTTCCATTACTATCTTTAGAATTAAAAGTTAGATTTTTTGAATTTATATTAGCATTTCCTTTAACTTCTCCTGAAAAATTCAATTCAGAAGCAGAAGTTACATTGAAATCTCCGTTATTAGAAAAAGTAGAAGTTGTTGTCAATGTATTTGCTGATATGAAAGAATTTCTATAAACAATACCAGCAATAGTAGCAGTTTCTGCAGAAACATGAAGATCTCTAAATATAAAACCATAATATTGCATATCAAAGTTTTTTACAGTTGCATATAAGCTTCCAGTTTCTATTTTAGAATTTAAGCTTAATTTATTACCAACAGCGAATACATTTCCAGTAATAACTGCATTTTGAGATAATATAATTTCATTAGCACAAATATATAAATCACCATTGATTTCACAAGTTGGATCAAGAATAAATTTATTTGCAGTTACAAAAACGTTACCATCTATTTTAGCACTATTTGAAACAGACTCTAGTTTTGCATTTCCTAATTCATCTTTTTCTGTTTCAGAATACTTTGCGTTAGATTTAATAGTTACAGTATTGGCAGTTGCAAATAGGTTACCTGTAATTACTCCACCATTATTACTAGGATCGATATCAAGGTTTTGCACAGAAGCGAAAACATTACCCTCAATAATATTTTTTATAGAGTATTGATTTTCTGAAACGTATAAATCAGAATTTTTTGATTGAGAATCAACACTTTTTTGTTCTGAATTTTCCGATATAAGCATAATCTCTTCATTATTTATATCTTCAGCAAAACTGACAGAGGTGAACAAAAGTAAAAAAGCAAAAAGCAGAACAAATACAGATTTTAAGTTTGTTTTTGACATAAAAAAGCCTCCTTTATAATTATTATATTAATATTACTATATAGCATTCTATAAGAAATTGTCAATTAAAAACTACTAGAATATTTGCAATAATTAGAAATTGGACAATTTTTACAATTAGGATTTCTAGCAGTACAAGTTCTTCTACCATGCCACATAAATAGGTGGTTAATATCTTTATAATATTTAGATGGAATTATTTTAAGCAAGTCTTGTTCAATTTTGTTAGGGTCAGAATTGGAAGACAATCCTAACCTATTAGATATTCTTTTAGCATGAGTGTCAATAGCAATTCCGTACAGGTTTATTAAATGCTTCTAGCATAATAACATTTGCACTTTTTCTGCCAATACCAGGTAAAAGAATTAACTTATTTATATCTTCCGGAAGAGTTCCGTTAAAATCTTGCAAAACTTGCTTTGAGTAAGCTTTAATATTTTTTGCTTTGTTTTTATAAAAGCCACAGGGATGAATAAGAGCTTCCAACTCTTTAATATCTATATCTATAAAGTCTTTAGGAGTATTATATTTAGAAAATATAGAAGGAGTTGTTTTATTTACTCTTTCATCTGTACATTGTGCAGAAAGCATAACAGCTATTCCTAATTCAAAAGGAGTAGAAAAGTCAAGACTACATTTTGCATCAGGATAAGTTTTCTTTAATATTTCAATTACTTCTTTTATGTTTTCTGTAACATTTTTATGATTACGATTATCTTTCAAAATTATCACCCTTTTACATAATAATTAATATATTATAATAAATAAAAAATATTTGCAAAAAAAATTAATAATTAGGAGGTAATAATGCTAAAATTATTTAAAAAGACATTAGCAGTATGCTTAATTGGGTTTGGGCTAGGAGTATTGCTTGTTATATTACTTCCATTTTCAGGTTGGCTATTTATTATTGGAATAGTAGTAGTAGCCTTAGGAATTGCCTGGATTTCTTGTTAATAAAAAATAAAGGAGAGTGTATAAAATGACTATAGTAGTAAAAAAAGTACCTAAATTTTTAAGGGGAATTGTAAAACTTATATTTGGTGTAAAATAGAAAATACATAGCTATTTTACAAAAACAAAAAAAATAGGTTTATGCCTATTTTTTTGCTTAACTTATATAAATTTTAAAAGTCAACTATGCTTTTACTACTTTACCTGAACGTAAGCATTTAGCACAAACTTTAATTCTTTTTGGTTGACCATTCACTATAGTTTTAACTGTTATTAAGTTTGGTTTAAAAGTTCTTGAAGTTCTTTTACTAATGTGAGAACGAGTTATACTAAGTTTATTTCCATGATTTAATGATTTATCACAAATTTCACACTTTGCCATAATGTACGCACCTCCTATATCTTGCTTATAAACTGACTATTTATTAGTTTAGCATAAAAACAAAAATATTACAAGACTTTTTTTAAAAAAATGTCAGATGTTTGTTAATGTTCAGACAAAAATTAAAAAATGTAGAGTCCATGTAGGGGAGGGACTCCGCACCTGCCTGAAAAATTATAAGAGAAATAATTGCAAATGATGTAGGGGCCATCGGCAACATGCAATTGTAAAATCAACAAAAAATATGTTGCACATACAATTTGAAAATGATAATGATTATAGAGCAGTTCCTGTGTCTATCCGAAACAAATTACCATAATAATAATTTGTTTTTTATTAAAAGGAAAAAAATGTAAAATGCAGAATATATTATTATAAAATTATAATTTTAAAATCTAAAAAATCAGGGAAAATTCTTTCCAGAAATCCCAATAAAATTAAAGGAGAAACATGTTAAACAATATATTAGAACTTATTTATCCAAATGTGTGCGGAATATGCGGAAAAATATGCAAAGAAAGCTTATGTAAGAGATGTGCAATTGAAATAGAAAAATATGAAATTAATTTAGTTAATAAAAATAAAAAAATGTATTTTAATGAAAGTATGCATATTTTTAAATACAATGAAATGATAAGGCAAAGACTTATTGAATATAAATTTCAAGACAAATCATATATGTATAAAACATTTGCAAAAATAATATTAAAAAACAAAAAAGTTTGTGGCTTTTTAGAAAAATATGATATAATAATTCCAGTTCCGATTCACAAAAAAAGAAGATTAAAAAGAGGATATAACCAAACAGAATTAATAGCAAAAGAAATTTGCAAGAATATTAGTTTAGAACTAAAAACAGACGTTTTAATTAAACAAAAAAATATTAAGGCTCAATCAGAACTAAATAAAAATGAAAGAAAACAGAATATCAAAAATGCATTTGAAATTAAGAATATAAATGAAATAATTGATAAGAAAATACTGCTATTTGACGATATATATACAACAGGGAGCACAGTAAATGAATGTAGCAAAATTTTAAAAAAGGCTGGGGCAAAGCAAATAGGAGTAGTAACTATAGCAAAAGATTAAGGAGGTAATATATGGAAGATTTGGTAGAAAGCATATTGGACTATATAAGAGCCGATTATACAGACTATGCAATAATGATAAATGGAGAATGGGGTAGTGGAAAGACATATTTTTGGAATAACAAAATAAGAAATAAAATAGATACACTTCAACTTAATGGAAAACATTACACAACTATATATATGTCTTTATATGGAATATCAAACCTTGAAGATATAAGCAAGAAAATATTTATAGAAACAACACAATTAATGGACAAAAATATGAAAAAATACATGAATGCAACTGGACAACAGTCAATACCAGAATATGCAAAAACAGGACTTGATATGGCAAATTTGTTTGGAGTTACTCAAAATGGAGACAAAGTAGATTACAGCAAATTCTTTTCTACAGATGATAAAGTTTTATGTTTTGACGACTTAGAAAGAGCAAACGTTGATGTTATAGATATTTTAGGCTATATAAATAACTTTGTAGAGCATGATCATATAAAAACAATAATTATATGTAATGAAAAGGAATTATCTACAAAGCTAAAAAGTTCAAATTTGGAAATGAAAACATTTATTGCAACATACATATTAGATAAAGAAGGTGACTTATCTAAAACAGACAAACCAATGGTAGAAAAAATACAAGACAAAATAGAATATGTATTTGACAAAGCAAATGATTATGAAAGAATAAAAGAAAAACTAATAGGAGAAACCTTTGAATATCAACCAGAATTTAACTATATAATAAACGGAATTTTAATGAGATATGAAAATAATACTGACTTAATAAGATTTTTAAGGGAAAATACAAACTATATAGTATCAACTTTTAATAAGAGTGGTACAAGAAACCTAAGAATATTAAAACATGCATTAAATGATTTCAAAAAAGTTTATGAAATGGTTAACAAATATTATCCAAACACAAATTATAGAATATTACAAACAATGCTTATATTTACAATAGCTATATCTTTTGAAATAAAAGCAGGTAAAATAACAAAGGATAAATTCATAAATATAATGGACAATGAAGAATATAAATCTATACTTGTATCTTCAAGAGTGCTTATGGATAATAGGCAATTTTATATTAAAGAGTTTGATAATAATTATTATTATAATTTTAAAGTAGAGTATCGTTTCTTTAAATTCATAGAGATGTATGTAAGAACAAGAATATTTGATATGAAGACATTTAAAAAGAATATGGAAGTAATTATAAATACAATAGATACAGAAAAGCTTCCAGGGTATAAAAGATTACTTACAGAAGAGTATTGGAAAATATCTGATGATCAATTCCCAGGAGTAATAGAAGATGTAATAGAAGATGTAAAGGCTGGAAAAGTAAAACTATTAGACACAGTAAAAATATTCATTTATTTTACATATTTTATAAAAAAAGGCTTAATAAATTATGATGTAAAAACTATAAGAGGAATATTCTTTAATGGAATGAATGTGGCTGCATTAACATCTGAGTATTCAGAAAATGCAGAACAAGAAATCGAGCAAACAATAATAGGTGAAAAGACACAAGAAATAAATGATATATTAAATCATTTTTATATGATAAATAATGCACTAAAAGATAAGATGTATTCACAAAAAGCAGAAGAGATATTTAAATGTATACCAATGAAAATGGAAACTTTTTATGAAAGATTTGATAAAGAATGTATGAATATTCCAATATTTAGATTTTATGATCCATATCAGATGTTTCAAAGAATATCATGCGCAAGTAATGAAGATATTGTTTCTATAAAAGAAAAGTTACTAGATAGAGCAGAAAAATACACAAAAGAAATAGAACCAGAGATGAAAAATATAAGGCAACTAAAACAAGTAATAGATGACTATATCAAAGGAAAAGATATGGGAATAAAAATAGTAATGTTACAAGAATTTTCAAAAGATTTAGGAACAATTTTAGAAAAATATAGGTAAATTGTAATTTATTAGGAGGACAAAAATGGAAGAATTAAAATTAAATTATTATTTTAAAAATATGGATGAATTTGCATTCAAAGAAATATTTAAAAATTGTACATATCCATGGGAGGTAATAAACAACATAAACGAATTTATAAAAACTTATATGGATAATAAAGAAATGAAAATAAATAAGGCTTCTGAAATAGGAGAATTTTGCTCAATAACAGGAAATTACTACATAGGAGAAGGTACAAAAATACATTCAAATGTAACAATACAAGGACCAGTGCTAATTGGAAAAAATGTAGAAATACAGTCTGGAGCATTAATAAGACCAGGTACAATAATAGGAGATAATGCATGTGTAGGACATGGTTCAGAAGTTAAACATGCAATACTTCAAAACAAGGCAAAAGTTGCAAGTTTAGCTTTTGTAGGGGATACCATACTTGGAAAATCTACAAGAATTGGAAGCGGAGTAATACTTGCAAATAGAAGATTTGATCAAAAAAATATTACTGTGAGAATAAATGGAGAAAAAGTAGATACTCAAACTGATTTTTTCGGAAGTATAATAGGAGATTGTTCAAGATTAGGAGCAAATGCAGTAACACTTCCTGGAACATTTATAGGACCATATACTTGGATTCTTCCAACATTACAAGTAAGAGGTTTTATACCAGCAGAAAAAAGAATATTTCCAAAAGAAGAATATATAATAACAGACAATCCAAAAATAGAATTGAAATAAATTTAAGGAACTAATGGGGACAGACCCCTTTTGTTTGAATTCAAACAAAAGGGGTCTGTCCCCATT
>OIZL01000985.1_pt1 | contig 17637 bp, 28 predicted proteins | sample 1588541 | NCBI WGS metagenome assembly OIZL01 (sample SAMN03283285) | human gut metagenome | biome: human-associated habitat; material: feces | host: Homo sapiens | place: Peru | collected 2012 | reverse complement strand
AATTAATATTAATATATTTATCACCTTGATTAATATTAACACCACCAACACCAGTAATATTAACATTACCAGTATCTATATTTACATTAGAGCCTTGTAAATTGACATTGCCCTATTTATCAACTGAAAATGGAGCACTCGATGGGTAATCTTTAAATGCCGGATTACTAATATAAATTGGATAGAAATCAGGGTCGAAATAAATACCATATCCTTTATTACTAACAATATAACCGCTACCATCTTTATCTAAATGGTAGCCACTATTACTATTGCCACCAGTAACCGAACCAGTTAAATTAACATCACCATCGGTATCAACTGTAAATACATTCTCGCCAATAGACAGCGGTATATCACCAATTTGATTAAATTTTATTTTTGATTTTCCATCTAAGCCAATAAATCCTGTACCATCTTCCTTAAATGCATACGCCTACTATCCTTGTCTAAATCCGTATACACCCGCAAGCTACATGGATGCTTCAGTTTTGGGATCAGCAAAATCACCTAGGGCAACACCAGTAAATACTTTATTACCAGTATTACCTACATTATTTGGTTCTTCATACTTACCAGCTAAAAATCGAGGACTAAAAATAGTATTAGAATTAGAATCAATTACAATACCGGTACTATTAGCCATTTTATCAATATATATAGATGCATACTGATTTTGAGATATTCTCAATGGAATAGTAGCTAATAACTAACCGGTATAGGTATACGCATTAATAGCAAATATATAATTCTAGACATCGGTTAAATATCCTGCTTTGGGTACCAATTCTACAACTGAACGAACTAGAGGATAATCGTTCATAGAAACTTTATCACTAATCTGAGGTACATATACTAGTGAGAAATACTCGCAAGCCACCGAATTTTTATTTTTCCACTAACTATAGCTTTTAATATCATCTGCAGTGCGCATAAAATATTCCTTATATAAGCGTCCTGATATATAATACTATGCGATACTCCAATTACTAGGCCCAGAAAAATAACCATTAGGCTTGCCATTTACATCATATGACCAACCAGCAGCGAGTTCCTTTTCTTCGCCAGTATCTTCATCAGTATAGACATCTTTCTCTGGCCCACTTCCTAATACTTCAATTTCTTTTTGTGTTAATCGCTATCCTGTATAGGGATCCCACCAAATACCATCTGCATATTGTTGATTATGGGTACGTTCATCTTCTAACAACAATTCAAGTCGATACTACGGACTCACATCAGCATCAGTTGCACTATCTCGCATATGTAATGCACCATCAGTCTAATAAACTAATTGAGTCATACCCTCAATAATATTGTCTTCATTATAACTAATCTTAGCGCCTAACCAACAACCTAAACTCATATTATTCTCAATTTGAACTATACCTTTACGCAAGTGAACATCGCCAATAGTTGGAGTGTAGGCTGGCGCCAATCCCTCATTACCACTAGTATCGACCCAAGTTGGACTGGTTACCTCTTTACCATCCAATAGCAAATGAGCCTCGTATGTCTTACCAGGCACAAGACAATTAACTACTTCACCAGCACTATTAGTCCAATAGGCAGTTAATGAATGCTCGGTACCTTCACAACTATAATACCCAAACAATAATTCAATCTAATTTTCAATTGTAACATTTTCATACACGTCTTTAATACTGCCGTTCTCATTACGAACAGTAATATCGCAAGTAGCAGTAACCGTTACAATATTATTAGTCTTGCCAGGGTTATATTTTCTATCTATGGTAATTAATTGCTTATAATAGCCATCTTCCGCCGTAGCGCCGCCATTTATTTTTACCATAGTATTTTTCTATGGAAATTCCCATTTTAAACTCTTAATAGTGGTATCTTTATCTGAGGAATAGCAGCGTAAACCATAGGCTCTCAATTTCTCACTCTCACGAATCAAACCGCTACGAGTATAATAGAAATATAATCCATTATTATTATTAAATGCCATTGTCCCATCTTCATTTTCAGCATAATAACCACTTTCAATAACCAGGGCATTGACCGCACGCTTATTCGCATCTATTAACTCGCGATCTTTCTCCGCTTGGTCTATCAGATCTTTTTTAATATCTTCAATCTAATCATTTTTAGCATCTACACGATTAATCAAGGTTAGTTGATTACTCATATAGTATTTATTTTTATAATAGACAAGAGCAACAAGTGTTTCTTCATTTTCCTCATAATTAGGAGTAAAAATTAAATAACCCTCATCAGTTAAAGGATTTAAATTCTTATCAAATTGACCCGTGAGTTCCCAGCCGGCATGTAAATCATCAGGCAAATTAATATCATCAATGGTTGCTTCTCGATTACGTCGATACCAACGAATAAATAAATTTCTCATTTGGCGACCCTCGGCTGTGGAGGTATCAAAGCTAGGTAATGAGGTCAAATATTCAGGTTTGGCTTCTGTATTAATCAACAGACTAAATCCAATTTGCGGAACCTCAATAGACAATTCACGCAACACAGTATTTGTTGCCATACCTTTCCATTCGGCCTCACGCACATTGCCTGAAATAATTTGTTTTATAATTTCATTTTTTTCAAGCCATGAATTAATTCTTGTTTTTTGTACTGAGGTAAAATTTTTAAATTCGACCTCTAATACATTATTTACACTTTCTTCTGTTGGATTTTCAATAGAACAAATATTATGTAATAAGGTATCAAATCGTGCATTTAAATCAGCATCGCCATCTTCTTGATAGATAGTACTACCACTGTTGGCTTTGATAGTAAATTTAGAATCTAATACTTCACTAGTTAACTTACCAACACCGACATACAAATCAGTTAGAATAATGTTACTAGTTCGCGCCACCGCAACCAATCTATCATTCTCATTATAAAAATCAGCATCTTGATATACATAGGCCTCAATCCGAGTAATAGTGGTTTGAGTTGTTAATGTAAATACTTGATTAACTCGCGTGCTATAGATATAATTATATGGATTACCATAATATTCACTACAAGGGAAATTATATTCAGTAATTGCCCCCACATTATTCATAACTCGTAATTTTAATCCATAAGTTCCTTCTACTACGCCCAATGTCTTGAGAATTGTAATAAAACTACCCTCAACACCTATTTTAGTTACGCCAGAATATTCGCCAGTCCATGAGCCAAGATACGCAACTAAAGTCTCACTATTAGCAATTAAGCCAACATCGTCATGTAGTTTAATTAATGAATCATTACGCCCATTAAAAAATACTACATCAGCGAAATTATCCGCCAGCTCATAGGCATCATCACCAGTTTGGCGCATGCCTAAAATAATTTTATCACCATCGTTTTGAGCATTTGGCATTTGCACATAGACCAAATCGCCTACTTTATATTGTATTTTATTTAATGAATAAGCAGTAAATGACGAATAGCCGCTACTAACCAAATAGGCACCAGTAGCACTATCAATAATCTCCGCCACTACGCAATCTTTAGTAACCGTGGTTTCGGTGCGATCAACAACACTCTAAGCAACAATCTCCATCGCTTGCAAGGTGTTTTCACTAATTTGACCTGCATTACTACTCATTTATCACCACTCCTTTTTCTCATTACTCTATTATATCATAAAATTTGGGTCAAGTCAATTAATCAATCTAGACCAAATAAAAAATAGGGGAACCAATTAAGGTTCCCCTAAATAAGGTTATTTACGATTTGCATATTGAGATGCTAAATTAACTATATTCTCAAATGCCTATTCAATTTCATTATGATCAACTGCATTCGGGAACGAGGCTTCAATGTGAACATTCTATTCAAGAATTTCAGTTGAAGCTGTGGCGCTGGCCGGTGAGAGTTCCCTAAGCGCAGACCATGCGGACGCTTGATCGAGCCGCGCCATCAAATCATGCAATAATGTAATCGTAGTTAACAAATTACTTGTATCATTTTTATTTAACACAAGTTCTTTTTCATGGAGTAACGCCCAGCGACCCTCGTTACCCCAAGAACCAGTGTAGCCACCAGTGTCATACTGAGATGCGGTCGCCAAGATACGACGTTTTTGCTCAGGTGACATCTTACTTACGTCTTGAGCATACTGATCAATCTCAGCTTGTAATTGAGCTTCAGACCAAGCCAAATGTTTCAAGCTAGCATCATTATGAACCTTATAAGCACGATATTCCGCATACTAACCCGCTTTATCATAATCACCAGCAGCCAGGGCATTGCGCATTGCTAATGACCAATCGGTCTTTGCAGAATAGGGATCTTTAGCGGTGGTTAATATTGCATCACGCTATTCTTGACTTATTGGCGTATCTTTATTCTGTTTTTCATCAATAATTTGGTTCATTTTATCTGTATCCCAATCATATTGGCCATACTCACCAGGATTAGAATCAATCTTTTGACGTCGCGCTTTAGCATAACGTTCTGCCATTTCATAGTCACCATTAGCAAGGGCGGAATAGAACAATAGACTCATATCTTCGCCACTGAGACGCGCCAGATATACCATGAGCTCTTCAATCATCTTTTTAAATTCTTCACTCATATTTTGGATAGCTTTCGCCACTTCATTGAAATTATCGGTTGCTTTAGTAGTAGCCTCATTTAATGCTTTTTGCGTATTGCCCATGTAATCCATCCATGCTTTCTAGGCCTCTTCATAACTATTAATCTATTTACCAGTAATATCACTAACCATTTGAGTAAATGCTTCTTGATATTTTTGAGTTTCATTAATCATCTAATCCGTCATTTCAATACTTGCATGGCCAAATGTCTCCATAACTTCTTGTAAGGATTTGGTGTTCGTGGCCTGGCCCAGAATGGTTTCTTCATAGGCTAACCCACTCGCCTCTAATGCTTGAGCATAAGTCTTGTAATAATAATCTAATTGCTTTTGATACAAACTAGTGAGTTCTTTAGCGCGCTACTTCTTTTGCTCATCACTCAAATCACTAGATTGTAATTCTGTCATCGCGTCAATATAATCATTCTGTAGCGAGAGAATTTTTTCACCAGCATCTTTGAGCGTATCTTCTTGCAATTGTTGTAATGCATACTGCTTATCCTCTAATTCCTACTCAGCCTTATCCACTTCTTCAGTGTTAGCGGTATACATATAGCCCCAACGGCCTTCATTGTCACGAGTTAATCGCACCTCACTCTTGGCATTACGAGCATCTTCAAGAGCAATTTCAGCCAAGCGTAATTCATATTGAGCCTATAAATTCTTTAATTCATACTCACTCATCTTAACATTATCAGCATAATAACCATTAATATCTTTCATTAAATCGCGTAATTTGGTCTTGGCGGACACACTATCAAGCTTATTAATATCGGCTTGGATATTACGATTAAGCTTGTTGAGTTCATAAATCTTACGGGTATTGGTTAAATATAATTCACTGAGGTCAGTCAAATCCTCATATTTATCAATCGCCCACTCGAGACCTTCATACAATGCATCTTTGGTCTTCTAACCAATTAGCTCAAGGTTCTCAATCCACTAATCCTTAATAGCATTAAGATAATCACTTGCTAACGATATTAATTCCATTTGCTTCTCATGAACTTGCTAGTCAATTTCACCAATTTGATCTTGTAGCTTTTGGCTATAGGCCTTGGCGCTATCCTCCATAATAGTGGTGTCACCAACATTTTCAAGCTCCTTAATATCAGATACTAGACCCTCAATTAATCTTCCTTGTTTATCAGTACTAACACCCAAAGACTTATTAGCCTTATCTAATTCTTCTCGACGCGCCTTGAGTAAATCAATCTCGTTTTGAATACCCTTAGCTTCAGCCTGATAAGTTTTCCTAATACTGTCATTCATGGCACGATTGTCTTCGACAGTCGCCACACCGAGCAACGAATACATATCCTTAATAGTTTCTAATGAGTCTCTATAATCACGAATCCTATCTTGATAATTTTCTAATTGGTCAAATAAATTACTATATCTATCACTTATACTATCTATTTCATCATTATACAATTCATAGATATTATCTTCCATCTCGCCCATAGATTTTTTATAATCTCGTAACTTTTGGATTTGTTCATCAGTAATTTCAAGGCCTTTTGCTTTTTGCTCATTAATCTAAGCCTCAACATCTTTAATAGCCTCAGCATAAGTAGCATACTGAACCCAATAGGACATAATTTTATCTTGATTAATTGCAAATACTTGTAAACTTGCTTTTTCCACTTCGGATAGGCGAGTTAAACGATGCTCAAGATAATCAAGTTTATCGTCTTCAATTTCAATTTTGTATTCAACTTTATAGGTAATTTTTTCCAATTTAGCAGATACAATTTCATATTGCTTATCTAATAAATTACCTGCCTCCTCAAGCTTAAGAGCTAGAGTTTCTTCATATTGATCGAGAGTTTCTTTAAATGTGTTATAGGCTTCTTCGGCTTCATCCGTGAGCGATGTATTAAATATATCTAACTACTTTTGCATAAGGGCATCATAGTTAGTAATAATACCATTGCCATCAAATACGGCACCATACTTAGCGATTGCAGCATGATCCTATTGATAATAACGCTCTATCTCATCGAGATAACGCTTTTGCATTGCTTCTTGTTCTTGAAGTTTGGCGATTTCCTTATCAATAGCTTTAAGTTTATCAGGACCATAGGCACGATCTTTTGCCGCAGACAACTGGTCATATTCAGAGGATAAACGATCCAGTTGCTGCTTGACAACATGATAACGTTCTATTTCATCGGAGGATTTTTTAGTGCTTTTTTTAGAGCCTCCGCCTCCGCCACCAGAACTCTTTGGGCCAGTTGAACCCTTAGAGCCAGCTACTCGAGATGAGTCTGCAATAATATTAGCCCCTTGCCCAATTGAAGCTACATTAATAGTTTTTTCTCCGCCGCCTTTATAACCAATAATTTCAGTATCAGTCATAATGGTCGAAGTGGTAACTTTTTTCCCATCTGATAAAATAGTCGGGTCATCTTCAGTAACAGTTTGATAGGTTCGGGTAATCGGAATTTCATCTGGTGGTAAAGTAACTTTCTCAGTATGGACATCCAGTGGATTAATATTAAGACCAATATTATTTAATTGAGCAATTACTTGATCAGCTGTCCAACCAGCGGCCATTGATATTGCATTAAAATCAGCGATAAATTGATTAACTGCATCGGTACTGCCTAAAATATCAGCTAAATTTGTACCATCAGCTAATTCATTAATTTTTGACTACAGGGTATCAATGGTTGAAATAACACTATTCTTCCATATGTCTAAACTTGATTGATTAACATCTAAATCTAAAGCGGCAATAACTTCAGAATTTAAATCTTCAATTTTTAAATTTGAAAAATAATCTTTAGAAACAGCCAGCCCTAGTTCTTTTAATGCTTTTTCACTTCCATTAGCAACTTTTTCTAAAAGTTGAAGATTTTCTGCACTTTCAAAAAACGCAGTTGAAACTTCTACTCCATACAGCTTAGATAAAACGCCTCCAACTTTAGACATACTTTCTAGCTGTTTAATTGTATATGGCGTATTCTTATCAAGATTCTTTAGCGTATCTAATTCACTGTCTAAAACATTCGTTAATTCTTCTAAATTTTTACTAAATTTAGCGTGTGCTGCTGCTGCCTATGCCGCCGTTTTATAATTTGTATATAATCCATCCGTGTTTTCTACTAGCTATTTTGTATATTCTTCTAGGGTACGTTTTGAAAGCTCATACTCATCCGCTGCATCTTGTAAAATCGCCTATCCTTCTTCATACATTCGTTGCTAGTATTGTTCGGGCGTATAAGATGCTATTGCTTCATTAAATGCGCTACCAAAATCATTAGCTAACTCATTGGCAACCATCTACATCTGAGCACGTTGCTTATCTGTAAGATATATTCCCGCTAAATCAACGCCCTCACCATTAGCAACATCACTCAAGATATCATTAATAGAATCTGCAGCTAAGCCATCAATTTTTTCTAACTAAGTTCGGGCTTGGCGCAATGCCTCTAATAGTTTTAACTACTCGTCTTTTTCCCCACCGACTCGAGTAGAATTAAATTGAGCTACCTCTTGTGTGGCTAAATTAGTTTTAATAGTATCCCAAGATAATCCATCTTCATTACCCAGAGTTTCCCAAGCGCCTTCATCATTCTTTTTCATTAGCGTAACATTACCGCCAGCTAAATCAATAATTTTATAATTCTATAAAGCGTCTTTGCCATAAGTATTTATCAAATATTGATTTGCATTTTCTTGACTTTGAGCGAAAGCACCTTTACGACGTTCAATTTCTGCCTAGCCTTCCTCACTCGCCAAATATTTTGCGGTAATGCTATCAGCTAACTTTTTATCTTCATTAGATAAATTTTTATAAGTTTCATTGTCTTGATTTATAGCTGAACCATTCTATTGGACCCAAGCTCTTAAGGCAGCTGTATTGGCTTGTGTAGCATCTATTTGAGCATCAATTGCCGTCCAGTTATTCATTAGTTCATTAACTAGATCAGTACCAATACCTTCTAATCCCAATTCACTTAAAGCTTCTGTAAAAGCCGTCACATCATTTTGAGCCTAGGCCGCATCTAATTTAGCTTGTTGATCTTCAGTAGCATGAGATAATTTATTCAAAACACTAGTTTCAGCTTCTGAAGCCGTGCCCAAAGTATCCATGGCAATAGTATTTGCTGTTATTCCCGCTATTCCGCCAAGTATAGCGGCTGTTAATAGTGATAAGCCGCCAGTCAATGGTGCTAATGCTGTTGCAATTCCTATTCCTAATAATGCACCAGAAGCACCGAATGCAAGGCCATTAGCGCCTTGAATACCAAAATCACTAGTTGTTTTTAACTATTGGGCAATAGTTGCACGATCAGCTTTATTCTAAGCACTAGTAGCTTCAATATTAGCCAACTATGAACTACTCTATAATTGCAATAATTTTTCAGCATTTTCTTTTTGAGCTGATTCAAGACTCTTTTTGTCGATATTAATTAATCCATTATCGTCTACACTATATTTTAAATCATGATTATTTTTAATTAATTCTAATGCTGCATCATTGGCTTCACGGACAGCATTAATATATTCTGTTGTTCCTTCCGTTAAACCTTCAATACCACGTTTAGCATCATCATATTTAGTTACATTACTATCAAATGCATTTTTTGCTTCTAACATAGATTGATAATTATCAGCAACGGTTTTCGCGGTTTCTGCAGCTTGATCTGCTTTGTCTTGTAAGGCACTATATTGGTTCTAAACCATTTTTATTGTTAAAACTACTGCTGCAAGACCTGCAGCCAAAAATCCAAATCGTGCAATAATTTTTCCAAAACTTGATAAAGCCTTCTTTAAAACTTCAGTAGCAGTAGCTTCTTGTAGCGCAGCAGCAGTTTCTCTATTGCGTGCCAAAGTTAATGCGTCTGTAGCTGAACAATTTAATAAAGCTTTAATTCGCTATGCAACCTATACATTACCTAATTTTTCTGTTGCCGCTTCTTCAAAAATAGTGGCCAACGCATCTTTATTTTTAACAACAGCACTTGCTGTACCCACAGAAATTGATGCTGCTTTCGCTAACGTTTCAGCTTCAACAGCAAACTTTAAACTGGAATATAGTGTTTGTGCCGATTTTAAAACAGGTAAAAAACTACCCAAGGCCATACTAGCACTCATCAAAACCGATGTAAATTTATCCCAAGCAGATAAATCTGGATTTGAAAGGGTGGTAAAAATAGAGGTTAAACTGCTTATTCCCATTGCCAAAGACGTAATGGTAGTTGTAACATTCTAAATTTTCTATATTTTATCTACACTCTACCCCATCTATGACAAACCAACATCAGTCGATTTTATTGCATTTTTTAATGCCTCCGTAACACCTTCGGCATTAGTAGCTGTACGAGCATAATTTTGCAATGCATTTCTTAATCGTGTTACTGCTTCTGGTGCAATATTATATTTTGTTACCAATTCACTTAATGTCTAATTCAATGTTTCCTCAGCACTAGTAAGTTTATTAGTAATACTTAAAGTATTCCCCGAACCAGCAAGATATTGTTCCATAGTTCGAGTAAGTAATCCTATATCTGTTTCACTATCTTTAATTTCATTATCAAATTGCTTTAGTTCATCTTCACTATAACCAACTGTTTTTAATAATTCTTTAAAGTGAGACGTTAATTTTGCAATATTTTCTCCACTTTCTTCACCAAAACCAATATTACTCATACGGGTCTTAATATTCTCTAGCTGTGGGGCAATACCTTCAATAGTGCCTATTAACTCAGCTTGTTTCTATAATTCACCAGAATTTTTACCAGAAGAAGGGCTGAATTTTAAAATTTCATTTAACCGCGCTACAGACTATTCTGCTTCCTCACTACGATCACGTAAGCGCTCTATCGCAGAGGCTATAGCATCATAATTTTCATTAGCAGTATTACCACTAGAATAAGCTTGCACGTCTTCCCAATTAATTAAGCGACCTGTAGATTCATTTAAATATTTTAAAATTCCTTTCGCCGCCGTTCCGCTCTCTTTTGGTAATGCAATAGAAGAAATATCCATGCCCTTTTTATAATTAGCACCGACAGCATTTAACCATGCAGAACCAGCACCCGGTCGCCATGTGGCTTTAGCTTTAAATCGAATATTATCTTCAGACTACATTTTTAATAAAGACATGTAATTTTCAGCTTCTTCACGCTCTTTACGGGTTATATTTACTTGCTACCCCTGGGCTTTCGCCACTTTTTCTAGCATTTCTAATTGCTCACGATAGGTGTCTAATATCGCTGTCTACTGTTCTGTTATGCCTTTTCCTAATCTTAGTCGTGTTTCTTCAACTTTGCTAATTTGTGAATATGCTTCATAAGATGCTTTAGATGCCGAATTATTCAAAGTCCCTTGATAATCCTACATCATTTTCCATTCAGTCATTGTTTTTTCTTTTAAAGCCAAATCAGCCTCTTGTCGCTTACTATTTACACTAGGAATTAAACCACCAATATTATAAGCAACAGTAGAAATACTATTAATAATTTTATCGCCCCATAATTTATTCATTAATAGAATCAAACTAGGCAATAATCCAGCTAATCCGCCCATAGAATCAATAATCTTATCAATTAAACCAACTACATCGAATAATGCATCAGTTAACCAAATAAAGAAATCGTCCTTTAACAAATCATCATATAAAGTCTCCATAGATGCTTGCAAACGATTTCTTGCGGCTTCCCAAGATTCCTCATAAATCTTCTATTGCTCTTCAAGAGTGCCCTCGGCACTATAAGCTGTCGCCAGATTTTCACCCATGAAATCCCAGTTATCCATTAGCGCTACAAATTGTGTATACTGACGCACACCAGCAACAGTCTATGCTAGTGCTACCTATTGGTCTTTACTTAGTGTTTCCCATTTACTTCCAATTTCATCAAGAATATCGTCCATATCTTTAAGATTGCCAGTATCATCTTTAATATTAACGCCAACAGCCTAAAGTGCAGTTGAATATTTATTTAGTGTGGTACCATCTTCTAATGTTTCGCCCAAACTTAAACCTTCAATGCGAGCAAATAAAGTTTTCAATGCTGTACCTACAACATCAGCACTTTGGCGAGTTTTTGCAGTAATTGTTGTAAATGCTGCAGTTGCATACTCATAGCTCAAACCAACAGTATCAGCAACTGCTGCAAACTTTTCCAAACCATCAGCAATCTCATCAGTACTAGATGCTGTGGCGGCGCCAAGTGCGGTCATTACATCAGCATAATATTCCGTAGCATGTTCGCCATTTTTCATGAAGTTTTCCCATACTGCAGTCATTTGTTGCGATACGGACTATGCTGTTGTACCGGTAACATTCGCCATCTTAATGGTGGTATCAGTACGCTCTTTAACCGCTTTGTCATCTAAGCCTTGCTGGTAATAAATTAAACTAGCATCGGTATAATCAAGTGTAGTAGCACTTAATTCTTTTGCCGCTTTATTCGCCTATTTAGCAAAATCTGCCATACGATCAGCGCCATAACCAGTAACAATACGAATATCATTAAGAGATTTGTTTAAATCCTAAGCATAATTATAAGCATCTGATAATGCACTCTAGAAACCGTGCATAATATTTGATGAAATTTGCCAACCTGCTGTACGCTTTAATGTATCCCATAATTTATCAAATAACCCCAAAGACCGGGTAAGCGGCGTTTGAGACGCTAAAATTGCTTTAGATAAATCAGTAAATGCCTCTTGACCTGATGGACCAATTTGCTATAATGCCAATCTATATTTCTCTAAAGACATTCCAGACTTGTCCATTTCTCTTTGGAATTTAGACAAATCAAGTTTATTTGTATTTGTATTAATTGCATTTTGTAAATTCTAACGTAATTTAATTGCTGCTTCAGAAGCCTAATTTAGTTCACTGGTAAATCGTAATCCGCCAGTGTCTAGGTTATTCTAAGTTGAAATATTTCGTAATGATGATTGCAATCTATTCAGAGCCTGCTCGGCCGATGAGGTCTCTGCTGTAAAATTCAATCTAACTTCAACAGTTCTACTCATTACTCAATTCTCCTTTCTCTCGCTTTTTATTTTTGCGCAAAAATAAAATAAGTCCGTCGAAAAATAATCGACGGACTATTTCTCTATTCTATTTAAAAATTAAAATAGATAGATTAACCTAATTTATCCAAAACTTCTTTTACCATAGTCAAGCTCTCTGGCGCCAAATTAATATCCTTTACAGTATCTTCTAACTCCAAATTTGACTCCTTAGCATCAGCCATTAAGCCCTTTAAAATACCGCGCGCCGAATTCTTATATTCATAAATTGAATGAATAAATTCCTCAACTCCGTGAACTATAAATGAATAATCGGGACTTTCAGATATAATTGGAATAACAACTTGAAAAACTCCATTAGAAAAAATGTCATACAAATCAAATATGCTGGCATTTTCATCTACTTCAATATCTGTGTATGCCAATACTAATTTTACTAATAGATTAATCTTGCCTAAGCAGGGATTATAGAAATCATTATCATCAATAGATGCATTAACAATATCACCTATTAGCTCCATTTTTTCCAAAATGGGCAAATTATTTTTAACAGTAATATGAGTATTTCCAATTGTAACATCTTCTATAGAAGTATCAATACCTTCTATACCTAGATCTTTTATATTAATCATGATTAATTTCTCCTTTACCACGTCTTCTAATAAGATTATATTAAAATTTTTTTATTTTGTCAAGTTTTTAATAATTTTATCTACCTCTTGAGTAATCATACCAGTATTAAATACTGCATTACGCTTACCCACCATAGATATTTCAATAGTTTGTGTAAAAGGTACTAAAATCTATCGAATCATATCAGCAGTAAGCTTAGGATTATTTTTTGCATCCAATGAGCCAAAAATAGCATCTAACTGATTAATAACATCGTTTAAACTTCTTTCTGAAGACAAACCCAGTATATTATGATTTGTTTTAGAACTTCTAACTATTCTATCAATATTAGAAAATTTTAAGCTTTTAACTGAAATATTATTAATGTCACCGCCAGAGTACCAACTTAAATTATCAGCCGCTCTTGCGAAATATAAACGTCGAATACCATCCCAATCTTGTAGTCTATCATCTGCGGCATTAGCTATTGCTATAAAAGTTTTTGCCTACTAACTATAATCAAATTTACAATAATTTCGAGAATAATGCGCTTCAAAAACTTCTTGCGCCACACCTGGTGATTTAATTTTACCACCTACTACTTCCAATAGATGGCCTTGAAAATACCGATAATGCTAGCTAATATCAATTTGACTGGCGGCAGACTCCTGCTTTAAAATGTTACCAGCATTATCAAAAAAACGGCTTAATGCAGTTTTTGCATCCAATCCTATGCGCTTACCTTGCGTAGAAAATATCTCATTAATTTGATTAGCTGAATATTCAATTCTCTATACATTGTTATCTATATCACTAATATAGATTGCATACAATGTAGGCTCCCCCCGCAAAATAGCCAAAATTTCTTCAACAGCCTAAAAACAAACAATCTAATTAGTTCTAATAACTTGCAACATCTTAATATTAGCAATATTATCCTAGGCTTTATTATTAATTAATGCTTTAGATAACGACATACCCATACGTGCCAATGTATAATCATAAGTTTTAAATTCTGCATCTACTGTTTTGCAACACTTTTTAATAAAATTCAATTTTTGCTAAATCAATTTTAATTTTTCTTGATTTATTTCTAACTATTCTGGGGTCAAGGCATTAACAACATCATCTACAATATTGCTACTTGTGGCGCAGCCATCATCCCAACCGATTGCTTTATTAAATGAAGTTTGAATTTTTTTCTAAATCTTCAAAAATTCCTCTCCTTTCATCATAATAAAAAAATAGGGGATGAGCTTTTAAACTCATCCCCTATTAAAATCTTATATTTCTTTCTTTGCAAATAACTCGTCCAAGAAGGCCTAATCCTCTGCAGTTATAGGAACTTCTTGAATAACCTATTTTACTTGCTTAGGTTTTTTTACTTCAACCTTTTTTTCTTCTTTTACGATAGACTGTTCAACTACTATGGGCGAAGACTTATTAATCTTCGCCGCATAATGTCTCGTAATTTTCATCAGGACTTAAAAGTCTCCTCGTCTTTTGCCAAGTGGACAGTTTGCGAACGAATAAGGTCTTTATCTGCGCCACCCTCTTCAACGATCTGAATAGCAGCCAAAACCTTCTTGGTCTTATCAAAACGAGTATAATCAGGGAACGCATCCATCGTAAAGGTAAAGGTAGAAGGATCACCACTAGATGCCATGGTAAAGGTAAAGTTCGACTGAATCTTGCAATTAGGAATTATAAACTCAGCAGGCATATCAACACCGTCAGTATTACGGAACAAAGTCGAAGCCTCAAGATAATAGTTACCACCGAATTTATCAGGAGTAATATCAATTTGCTGAGCCTTAGAAGTCTTCTTAACATAATAATCAACAAATACCAAGGCACCATCAGCAAAACGTTCAACCTTATGAGTATCAGTGTCATCTACAGTTGTATAAGCCATTTCACGATCTCCCTTGGCAATGCTAGTAATTTGAATCCAATTATCATTGCTCACTGGAGTTGCAATATAAGGCTCAGTATTAATCTCGCCACGTTCATCCAAAAGCATTACATAAATGTAATCTTCAGACTTAGAAGGCTGAGCAGGAATCTCACCAAGAGCAATCTGGATAACCTCGCCCTCTTTCTTAAAATTACCAACACTCTTAGCCTCATCATAGGTCTTGAGCTCAATCTGCTCAGTACTATGAACATAAATAGGAGTTTCCTCAGAAGCATCAACCAAACCCGCGCCAGAAAGAATCATAAAGCCAGCAGGACTAATCAGTGCATCTTCCATGGTAAAGGTAACAGTACGTTCGCCTTCCCACGCAACCAAGCGAGCATTACCAGTACCACCCTGTGCATATACCGTGGTAGCGGCACCTTCCATGCTAGAGGTTTTTAAAGTATCAAAATAAATAACAGGCTCGTTTTTGTAAAAGATTTTATTACCGACCTTCTGAGCGGCCTTAGCCTTCAGAACTACGTCGCAAATCTCACGTCATAATATATAAATATTACGGACTATCTTTTACTAATGGTCTAGCCATTAGTACACCCATTTCGACTTATTTATTAATAATAAGCCTACAATACCGATTAAGGTACCTAGTCTCTACATCGCTTCTAATAAATAATATTAGATATGACACGGGATTCTCTATATCTCTATAGCATTCCCCGTTAGCCAAATATAAAATATTTGACCCCTTTAATTACAAGGATAGGGTGTATTAGTGCAAGTGATTCACACCAAATTTCATTCAATTTTCCTCCTTAGAAAATATTAAATTTATTTCGTTTTCGCTCTAGAAACAGTTCTGGACTATTCTAGTATATATATTCACCAATTTTAATAGAATCCTTTTTACCAAATCTTAACGATTTGCTTGATGGATCATAGCTACCGCCTAGCACACTAGCGTCTCTTTTTAAGATTCCGAGTAAGCAATCTAAAAATTCCTTACTGCCGCTAGTAAATGCCGAGTTTACACGATTGCCCTTTAAAGTCATTATACAACCATCGCCATCAAAATAACCTCTAATAAAATCAGGTAAATACTCAGTTGGAACGTCAGGAAACTTTAATACATTACTCTTTCTCTCACAACCACCAAGATTGACAATATCGTCATAAATTTCTTTACAACTAAAATTGATTCTTACAGCTTGTCGATCAACAGAATCATACAAATTTCCTTCGTATTCTAACTCTTCCGCAATTTTTTTTAGGATATATTTATCTTTCTTATGTATAGTAATGTCAAATATCCTTCCATTATAAATACATCCATCAGCACACCAAAAACCAAAAATATAAGCCATATTATGCGACCAAGTCTTAAAATAATCTTTATTGATATTGTATTTACGAGCATTCTAACTTTGAATCACACTTTTTTCTGACTAAGTTAATTTCTTAATCATCTTATGATTGTGATAACAAAAACTATAAATCTAACTCTTGGTATACTAATTATTAAAAAATTGCACCCATTCAGGCAAGGTTTTACTATTGCTCTAAGACAATAGAAGCTCCTTGTGTTCCGGTAATATTGGCATATTACACTTCCTCCTTTTAAATTAATGGATAGACTTCATCCAATTGTCAGGTTCACCGTCTGGCTTACCACCAGCTAAACGTGCCCTGACGTCTAAATCCCAAGCTACATACATATTATAACGCTGTATCTAATCATATAATTGAAATAGTGTTAAATCCAATAGCTCAGGTAATGGCACACCCATGCCAATAGCTAAAACAGAAACATATTGTGATATTATGCTAGAATTGTCTTCACCTTTCTACGCGGCTACTCTCTAACGTCCTCGCATTAATTTAGCCGCAATTTCTTTTGCTTTTTCAGACTGGGGATTAAATGTTTGCTAATCGCCCATTCCACTACGCAAACAAAATGCTTCACTAATAGCGTCTTGAAATAATTCAAAATTACTATCATCAATCATAAATGTGGCGCCATTGCTCGAACAGAGAATCGAGCGAGGGGTTAACATACAATTATAATTGGGTAATAATAATTTTAATAATTCAAGAACCTAATCTTTCTTAGCTTTGGCTTCGGATGAGGCCATTATTGTCATAAATATCTAAAAATTAGATTGATTCAACAAATCACTTTCGTCCTCGGTTAGCATATTTTTATTAACACATAAATACTAAGCACCAATTCTGAAAGTTTCTTCCCCTATATATGATAATTCACGAATAGTGGGTTGATGAATTGCTAGCTGACATTCAGGAATGGGTAAATCTGTGCCAGCAATTAAATTCAATCTATAATCCATATTAGTTCATCTGATAAAAATTATTTATAATATCTTCATCATCATTTGGATTAAGAGCACGTTTTTCATCTTCCCCACCATGAATAACATTAAAAAATATACAATACCCAGCCATCTGGTCTGTGGCGATGATATCTGTAGCGCCACCAAACTCAGTGAGTCCTGCGCCAGTCAGTCTAGCTCCATTAAACATAGAA
>OIZL01000984.1_pt1 | contig 17646 bp, 15 predicted proteins | sample 1588541 | NCBI WGS metagenome assembly OIZL01 (sample SAMN03283285) | human gut metagenome | biome: human-associated habitat; material: feces | host: Homo sapiens | place: Peru | collected 2012 | reverse complement strand
ATAAATATGGTTGGATTGCCAATAAAAAAGGAAGCCCATATTTAAAAGATTATAATAATCCTGAAGACGTATCTAATCCTACAATTAAAATAATGTACTTACCTTATCAAGCAAAAAATATAAACTCAATTGGATTTGAAAATCTAGAAGTTTGGGATGATAAAGGAGAACCTAAAATAACTTACGAAATATATCACGAAGTTAAAGAAGATGAAGGCATAGACCAATATTGGATATTATATACAGTTACTGATAGTGTAGGTAAAACAGCGCAAAAATTAGGAAGTATAGAATTTGAAACAAAACCAAGTGAATACTTAGTAAAAGATTTTTATAAAGATTATAAATAAAAAAGTTAGCAAATATAAAATGCTAACTTTTTACTTTATAGTAAGTTCATAACTAACTTCCCACGCTTTACTAGGGTCGGTAGTAATACCACAACTATGAATATAAGCTTTTCCATTTCTAGAAGCAATACCAATTGATTGATTCTTCAAATAGCGCCAAATCCACCCAACGTGCGTCCTTTCCAGTGAGCAAAATTTATAATAGAACCATACTTAAGAAAATTCTCTCCAATTAAATCAAACTCTAAATGCTTACCATTATGAACAGGTATTTTAACTTCTCCAGTAGAATCCATATCTTTTCCATAAATTTTCTCCTATAATAAGTTTATCATAATATAAAAATAATAAATAGCATATATGAAATAATAAAATAAGGAGAATGGATGAAACGTGAATTGGAACTGGTATTAATATAATAAAAAAAACAAAAAAATAGATATCTCTATCTATTAAATAACAAAATGGTAGCGACGGGGGGAATCGAACCCTCAACCTCACGGGTATGAACCGTGCGCTCTAGCCAGTTGAGCTACATCGCCATGACAACAAAATAATATCATAAATTATGGGGTTTAGTCAAGAGGTACTTTAAAAAAAATTAAAAATATGATATATTATATAAAGAATAAGGAGTTGGCTTTGTATGTTTGGTAAAATTTTATCTATTGATGGTACAATATGTAAAGTGGAAAACTTATCTAAAATTACTCATAGTGAACTTATGAATACACATGTTGTTTTCGATGAGGAAATTAGAAAAGTAGTTGGAGAAATAATTAAGATTAATAATGAATTAATTGAAGTATTATTAGTTGGAGAAATAAAAAATAATATATTTTTTCCAGGAGTAGTTAAAAAGCCAAGTAAAACTCCAAGACTTATATCTGTAGGAGAACTTAGTACTATAATAGGTGAACAAAATGAAAATAATAACTCTATTGTAATTGGTAACTCTCCTATATATAAAGGTTATAACATTAAATTAAATTTAAATAATTTTTTTGCTAATCACTCAGCCATTATAGGTAACACTGGAAGTGGTAAATCGTGTGGAGTCACAAGATTACTTCAAAATCTATTTATAGAAAGTTCTATAAAACCAGTAAACAGTCACTTTGTTATCTTTGATGCATATGGGGAATATAGAAATGCTTTTAATAATATGAATGAAGTGGGTCTTGGTTTTAAAAAATATACAACTAAAATAGAAAATGCAGACGAAGAAATGATTAAAATTCCTCCTAATTACTTAGGAGTAGATGATTTAGCTATTCTTTTATCTGTAAGTGATGGAGAGCAAATCCCTGTACTTGAAAAAACTTTAAAACTTGTTTATATATTTACAAGTAAAGATGAAAAAGCTAAAGAATATAAAAATGACATAATAGCGAAATGTTTACTTGATATATTATCTTCAGGTAAAAGTGGGAGTCAAATGAGAGATCAGATAATCGCTGTTTTAAGCCATTATAATACAGAAAACTTAAATTTAGATTCAATTATTAAACAACCTGGGTATGATAGAACATTAAAACAATGTTTATTAATAGATGAACATGGTAAAATTAATGCAATTCTTTTAATAATGGAGTTTTTAAAACAATTTGAAAAAATTTCATTAGAAGAAGTTATGGTTAATTATGATTATACTTATTCCTTAAATGATTTATATTATGCTTTAGAATTTGCTTTAATAAGTGAAGGCATTCTTAATGATGCTGTGACTTATTCTAAAAACAATATTTTAAAAACAAGACTTCAAAGTATTATTAATAGTGATTATAAAAATGTTTTTGAAGTTAGTAATTTCATGGATAAAGAAGAATACATTAAACATTTATTTAATAGTCAAGGTAAGAAAGTACAGCTAATTGATATTAATTTGAGCCATGTAGATGATAGGTTTGCAAAAATACTAACTAAACTTATATCTAAACTTTTATTTAGTTATACAACTAAACTAAAAGTTAGAGGTTCTTTTCCTATAAATATTATCTTAGAAGAAGCGCATAGATATGTACAAAATGATAATGATATAAATATTATTGGTTATAATATCTTTGATAGAATTACAAAAGAAGGTAGAAAGTATGGAACCCTTTTAACATTCATTACTCAAAGGCCTAGTGAACTATCTAGTACTTCATTAAGTCAATGCTCAAACTTTATTGTATTTAGAATATTCCACCCAAAAGACTTTGAAATAGTTAAAAGTATTAGTACAAATGTTACAGAAGAAGCTTTAGAAAAATTAAAAACTTTAAATTCGGGGACAGCACTTATATTTGGAACAGGTTTTAAACTTCCTCTTCTTGCAGAGTTAAAACTTCCAAGCCCAATGCCTGAAAGTACAAGTTTAAACATAAGTAAAATATGGTATGAATAAAAGAAACTTTATGGTAATAATAGTTAAAAAATTCAAAAAACAAAGGTTAATAGTAGACTTTTGTTTTTGTTTGCTGTAAAATACTAATATGGAAGTGATGATATGAAAAGATTATTAACAGGACTTAAACCAACTGGAGACTTAACACTTGGCAACTATATAGGCGGTATTAAACCGTTAATAGATTTCCAAAAAAATCCTGAAAACGATATATTTTTATTTGTAGCTGATTTACATGCTTTGACAGTACATCAAGACCCAGTACTTTTAAGAGAAAGAGTAAAGAAATTTGTAGCAATGTATATAGCATGTGGGGTTGATCCTAGTAAAATGATTGTATATATTCAGTCAGAAAATGTTTATGTGCCAGCTATTTCATGGATACTTGAATGTAATACTTATTATGGAGAAGCAAGTAGAATGATACAGTTTAAAGAAAAAAGTAAAGGAAAAGAAAACTTCTCAATTGGCCTTTTAACTTATCCAATATTAATGGCTGCTGATATTTTATACTGTGATGCAGATTATGTTCCTGTTGGAATAGATCAAAAACAACATGTGGAACTTGCTAGAGACATAGCTGAAAGATTCAACAAAGTATATGGTGAAACTTTTAAAATACCTGAGGCTATTGTACCTAAGGTTGGTACTAAAATAAAAGATTTAAAAAATCCAGATAAAAAAATGAGTAAAAGCGAAGATAATCCTAGTGGAGTTATTTCTTTATTTGATACAAAAGAAGAGATTATTAAAAAAGTAAAAGGAGCAACTACTGACAGTGATAACAAAGTCTATTTTGATGAAGAAAATAAACCTGGTATTTCTAATCTTTTAAACATTGCATCTGTTATGACTGGAAGAACAATAGAAGACTTAACAGAAGAATTTGAAAATGCTGGTTATGGTAATTTCAAAACATATGTTGGAGAAGTTACTTCTAATAAAATAACTGAAATACAAGAAAAATATAAAGAATTATTAGGAAGTAAATTACTTGAAGATGTATTAAATAAAGGCTTAGAAGTTACAACTAAATTAGCTAAAGAAAAATATGAACTTATGAGAGAAAGAGTTGGTTTAAAATAAAGTGTAAATTTCACAAATCTTACACTTTTTTGCTTTATAATTGAATAAGGAGGAAATTATTATGAAAATATTAGTAGTAGATGATGAAAAATTAATTAGAAATGTTATAAAAGAATATTTAATTAATGAAAAGTATGAGGTACTTGAAGCAGAAAATGGTTTTGATGCACTAAGAGTACTTAGCGAAAATAAAGTAGATTTAATTATTCTTGATATTATGATGCCTAAAATGGATGGGTATGAATGTTTAAAAGAAATAAGAAAATCGTTAACAATTCCAGTTATAATGCTTTCTGCTAGAAAAGAGGAGGAAGATAAACTAAGTGGTTTTAATTTAGGAGTGGACGACTATGTAACTAAACCATTTAGTCCAAAAGAATTAGTAGCAAGAGTAAAAGCACATTTAAAAAGAAATAATAGCACTGATGTATATACATATAAAGATTTAGAAGTAGATTATCTTGGGAGAAAAGTTATGATTGAAGGAAAAGAAGTAAGTTTAACTCCTAAAGAATATGAACTTTTACTTTACTTTATTAAGAATAAAAAAGTGGCTTTATCTAGAGAGCAACTCTTAAGTAATGTTTGGGACTATGACTATTATGGAGATGATAGAACTGTAGATACACATGTTAAAATGTTAAGAAAGAGTTTGGGTAAATATAGAGATTTAATTAAAACAGTAAGAGAAGTAGGTTATAAATATGAAACTGAAGAATAGATCTTTAAAATCACAAATATGGTTTTATTTAGCTATTTTTTCTACATTATTAATTCTATTACTTTGGCTATTACAAGTAATGTTTTTTGATAAATATTATGAAAGTAGAACTAGTAGTGAACTATCAAAATTAGCTTTGAAAACTAAATATTATTATAAAAATAGTAAAGATACTAGTAGTTATGATAAATTATCATATAATAATAATGCTTGTATAGAAATAATTAAAGATAATAAAATAGTTTATACTTCGAATGCACAAAGAAGAGGTTGCATAATAGATAACGATAATACACTAAGTATGGACTACAGAGTTAATTTTATTAATAGTGATGAAGATAAAGAAACATATCAAATAGTAAATCCTCTTTTAAATAATAAAACACTTGTAAGCGCAATTAAACTTGATAATGATGCATATGCATTTATAAATGTTAGTTTAGAACCGACAGATCCTGCCATTTCTATTATAAGAGAAGAACTTATTTATATTTCTGTTGCAATATACATTTCATCATTTATAATTGCATATTTTATAAGTAAACATATTTCTTTACCAATAGATAAACTAAATAAAGAAGTGGCTAAAATGTCCAAAGGAGACTTAGTAACACCTTTTGATGAAAATTCAAATATAAATGAAATAAAAGAATTATCTATAACACTTAACAAAACAAAGAAAGAATTATCAAAAATAGAAGAAACTAGGAAAGATTTACTTGCTAATGTAAGTCATGACTTAAAAACACCTCTTACGATGATTAAAGCATACTCTGAAATGGCAAGAGATTTAAACTCTGATAATAAAGAAAAAAGAGAAGAAAACTTAAATGTTATTATAGAAGAAACAGAGAGACTTAATTTACTTGTTAATGATATTTTATCTCTTTCAAAAAGTGAAAAAAATATAGATATTTTAAACAAAGAAAAATTTAATTTAACAACTCTTATAGAAACTATTGTTAGAAGATTCGATTATTTAAAAGAAGAAGGTTATTCCTTTATATTTGATTCTAGTAAAGATTATATCATAAATGCAGATAAGCAAAAAATAGAGCAAGTTATATATAATTTAATTAGTAATGCTATCAACTACACTGGAGAGGATAAAAAGATTACTATAGAACTTGTTAATAATAAAAAATATTTAAGAGTTTATGTTATTGATACTGGTAAAGGTATTGATAAAAGTGAAATAGATTTAATATGGGATAAATATTATAAAAATGAAAAGAATCATAAAAGAAATAAAGTTGGAACAGGATTAGGACTATCCATAGTTAAAGATATTCTAATTAAACACGGCTTTAATTATGGAGTTATTAGTAATAAGGGAAAGGGAAGTAAATTTTATTTTGATATTAACATATAGTTTTCATAAATCCATCACAAATTTATCACTTAAGTAATGTATACTTATATCATGAAAGGAGAAGTGATAAGTATAAGAAGAAAAGTCGTAATAAAATTATAAAATCCTCAAAAACCTATAAAATCACATATAACGGTTAGAAGAGTGTAATACTCTTCTTTTATATTGACTTTGTTCAAAAAATTTTGTAAAATTATTTTAGAATAGAGGTGGCTAGGTGTGAGAAAATCACTTAAGAATATGGATATATCTTTAATTGCTCAAGTAATACTTTCTGTATTAATTATTTTTATTGGAGTTATAACTACTATATTTAAAAGTTTTGGATTAGTTGATATAGTTCTTTATGCTAGTATACTATTTTATGTATTTTCATTTTTTAGCATTATAGTTTACTTTGTTAAAAGAAAAGAAGGAGACTATGAAGTACTTCTTATGTCTTTAATAAATATTATAACAGCAACATTTATGTTTGTATTTAAAACTGATGACTATAAAATGATCTTGGGGCTAGGTTTTACTATATATAGTATTATGATGGTTTCAAATAGAATATATAAAATATATACTTTAAAAAGTGAAAATAATTTTATGTGGATAGTTAAGCTTATGGGAACTATTTTAATAGGATTTTTAGGTATGCTTACTTCATACAATTTATTTAATGAAGTATCTGTACAAACTTTACTTTATGGCTACTACTTCACAAGTTTAGGCATAATCCTATTATTTGAAAATATAATAGAAATAATTGTTACAGAAGATAAATGGAATAAAATACTAAATAAATTAATTGCTAGTAATAATGAACTTGAAGAAATAAAAGAAGAAACTACAACTAAGAAAAAAACTACACCTAAAAAGAAAACAACTACTAAAAAAGTTAACGTAAAAGAAACTAGTGTAAAGAGAAAACCTGGAAGACCTAAAAAAACAAATTAGGTCTTTTTTCTTCTTATTAAAATATATTTAACTAGGGGGGAAATAATAATGGATATAATAAAAGTATCTAGTAAAAGTGCACCACAAAAAGTAGCAGGAGCACTAGCAAATTTATTTAGAGAATCTAACGATTCAGTTGAGATGCAGGCTATAGGCGCGGGAGCATTAAACCAAGGAGTAAAGGCAATCGCAATAGCAAGAGGTTATGTTGCACCTACGGGGAAAAATCTATATTGTATTCCTGCTTTTTCTGATATTAATATTGATGGAGAAGAAAGAACTGCTATCAAACTAATTATAGAAGCTAAATAATATAATTAAAAGGTTAGAATATTTCTAACTTTTTTTTGCTTTTCTTTTAAAAATAATATATAATTATACTAGGAGAAGAGATATATGAATAAGAAAGGTTTTACTTTAATTGAAATTATGGTAGTTTTAGTTATTTTAGTAAGTTTAACTATTGGAGGAATATTTGGTATAAATGAAATACAAAATAAAAGTAAAGACAAAGCATTAAAAGAACTTTATACTAAAGTAGAAACAGCAGCAGATGTATATTTAAGTATGAATGAAGGTTATGCAATAGACTTATTAAATGGTAAAACGGATGAAAAATGTTTAAAATTATATACACTTCAAAATGAGGGTTTACTTAGTGGAGATTTAGTAAACCCATATACAAATGAAAAATTAGATAGTGACTCATGTGTAATGTCCTTTTTAAATGATAAAGGAGAGTTAGAGAATAACTACGAACTTAATAACAAAGGAGAAACACATAGAATAGATATAGAAGTAGTAGGTGGAACATCTAGTGAAAAATATAAATATGGATACACTAAAGTAACATTTAGTGTAGATTATGAAGAAAATAAAGAAATAAAAAGTGTTACATGTGATGGAGGGGCAAATACTTCATTCAGTAACAAAGTAGTTGAAATAAACAAAATAAATAAAGATCAAAAATGTACAGTTAAGATAGATTATATTTATAGAAATGTACAAATAAATACAACTGGAGGAAGTGCTAGTCCATCTAACTCATATGTAATAAATGGAAGAAACTTAGATGTAACACTAACTCCTATGACAGGTTATAATTTAAATGACTTAAATTATGCATGCAATAATAATACTGAATTTAGTTTAAATGGGAACATATTAACTATTAAAAATATAACAAGTGATAAAACATGTAATATTTCCTTTAAAAAGAATACTTATACAGTTATGATTAATGCATTTGGAGGAAGTATTTCGCCATCTAGTGTAATCGCAGAACATGGCAGCTCTAAAGAATTTACTATTTTTCCAGGTACTGGATATATATTAAGCGGTGCTAGTACTACTTGTACTGGTGGTACTATAAATAATAATAAATTAACAATTAGTTACATTACTAAAAATGAAACATGTTCTGTTACTTTACAAAAACAAAAATATACTATTGATTTAACTGTTGTTAATGGTAGTGGAACATCTTCTAAAACTGTAGAACATGGTTCTAGCACTTCATTTACAGGAGTAAGTCCAAATTCTGGTTACTCATCAAGTAATCCAACAGTAAGTTGTACTGGTGGAACATTAAGTGGTACAACACTAACTATAAGTAATGTTACATCAAATACTTCATGTACAGTTATGTTTATTCCTCAAGTATATTCAATTACATTTAATAACCAAAATGCAACAACAGCAGGAACAACACTAGCATATTATCAGTATAAAACAACTTCCACTATAAACGGAGTGACTTGTTACTATTTTACAGATAGTACATTAAATACATGCGTAGTTGGTGGTCAGTATATAGTAATTCCTTCAAAACCTGGATACATGTTTGAAGGATACTTTACAAGTACAAATGGAACTGGGACCCAGTATGTAAGTTCTGGTGGTCAATTCATAAATAATGCTTATACAACACTTGGAAATAAAACTTTATATGCAAATTATTCAGTATGTCCTAGTGGATACTATTGCTCTAATAATGTTAAACTAATATGCTCAGCAGGACAATTTTCGGGCGCTGGTAGTGAAAAATGTAGTACATGCGATAATGGTAAATATTCAGACTCAGGTAGTTCTTCATGCTTTACTTGTCCAGCAGGTTATGCTTGCTCTAGTGGTCTAAAAGTTCCTTGCGTAGCAGGAAGATATGCTACTGCAGGAAGTTCAACTTGCACTACTTGTCCAAATGGTCAATATTCAGATGCAACTAGTTCTTCATGCTTTAGTTGCCCAGCAGGCTATGCTTGCTCAAGTGGTGTAAAAAGAACATGCTTATCAGGATACTATTCAACTGGTGGAGCATCTTCTTGTACAAAATGTCCAGCAGGCTATGCTTGCACTACTACTATCAAAACAATATGCCCAGCAGGATATTATTCTAAGGCTGGTGCTACATCATGTACACAATGTGCTAGTGGTTATACTAGCTCAGCAGGATCATCCTCTTGCACAAAAATTTCTTCCGGTGGAGGAAGTAGTGGAGGAGGCGGTGGAGGAACATATTATGCCTGCACTATGACTGGAAATCCATACTGCCGTACATGTGCAAGTACTTCGTGTTCTGACATAACAGGAAACATTAGCATGCAGGGTGCAGGAATTAATATAGGCTCATATAGTAATGGATGGACTTATATTACTAGTTCATCTGTTGGAATAAGCGGCTGCTGGGTAGCCAACGTTAGCGGAAGAAAACCTTATACATGTTAACCTACTTTTAAAGTAGGTTTTAATATGTTGAAATCTATATAAAGTAAATATTAATTAAATTATGTGTTTTCTTTTTATTGACATTAACAAAAACATAAGTATAATATATCTTGTATAAAAAAGTATTTAAAGTAAATATTAAAAGTGAGGTAATTACTATGGATAAAATTGTTATAAAAGGAGCAAGAGAAAATAATTTAAAGAATATAGATATAGAAATTCCTAAAAATAAATTAGTCGTTATGACTGGTGTAAGTGGAAGTGGTAAATCTAGTTTAGCATTTGACACTATATATGCAGAAGGACAAAGAAGATATGTAGAAAGTTTAAGTGCCTATGCTCGTCAATTCTTAGGTAGTTCTAATAAACCAGAAGTGGACTCTATTGATGGCTTAAGTCCTGCTATATGTATTGATCAAAAGTCTACTAATAAAAACCCTAGAAGTACTGTAGGTACTGTAACTGAAATATATGACTATTTAAGACTTTTATTTTCTCGTATAGGTACTCCATACTGTCCTAAACATAAAAAACCTATTAAAAGTCAATCTATAGAAGAGATGGTTAATAAAATAATGGAGTATGAAGAAGGAACTAAACTTGAGATAATGAGTCCAATCGTAAGAGGAGAAAAAGGTACTTATAAAGATTTACTAGAAGACTTAAGAAAAGATGGTTATTCTAGAGTAAGAGTAGATGGAGAAAATAGAGATTTAAGCGAAAACATAGAACTTGTTAAAAATAATAAACATACTATAGAACTTATAGTAGATAGACTTAAATTAAATGAAAAATCTAGAAGTAGATTATTTGAAGCAGTAGAACTTTCATGTAAAATGGCAAGTGGTAAAGTACTTATTAATATAATAGGCGACAAAGAAATTCTTTTTAGTGAAAACTATGCTTGTCCAGACTGTGATTTCAGTCTAGAAGAACTAGAACCTAGAATGTTTTCATTTAATAGTCCATATGGTGCTTGTCCTGAATGTAAGGGTTTAGGTGTTAAACTTAAAATAGATGAAGATTTATTAGTACCAGATAGAAATCTTTCTATACCTGAAGGCGCAGTTAAATCTTTTCAAAGTGGAGAAACTTTAAGTATATATTTTAAAAAACTTGACAGTGTTTGTGAATACTATAACATAGATATAAATAAAAAAGTTAAAGATTTTACTAAAGAAGAGTTTGATACTATATTTTATGGCTCTAAAGACAAAATAAATTTCAAAGTAAAAACTAGAAGTGGAAGTATACTTAAAAGTTATGACTACTTTGAAGGAATTATATCTAATTTGGAAAGAAGATATATGGAAACTAATAGTTCTAGTATAAGAACTTGGATAGAAAGTTACATGAAAGAAAGTAATTGTGAAGTATGTCATGGTAAAAGACTATCCGAAAAGATGTTACATGTTTTAATAAATGGTAAAAATATAACAGATATAACTGATATGAGTATAAAAGATTTAATTATCTTTTTTGATAATATTAAACTTACTAAAACTGAAGAAGAAATATCGTTCTTAATACTTAAAGAAATTAAAGAAAGATTACATTTTTTAGAAGATGTAGGTCTTGAATATTTAACACTTTCTAGAAGTGCTTCTAGTTTAAGTGGTGGCGAAAGTCAAAGAATAAGGCTTGCTACTCAAATAGGAAGTAAATTAAGTGGTATACTTTATGTACTTGATGAACCTAGTATTGGACTACATCAAAGAGATAATGATAAATTAATTAAAAGTTTAAAAGAAATGAGAGATTTAGGTAATACATTAATAGTAGTTGAACATGATACAGATACAATGTTAGCAAGTGATTATCTAATTGATATAGGCCCAGGTGCAGGAGATAATGGTGGATATGTAGTTGCTAAAGGTACTCCTAAAGAAGTTATGGAAAATGAAAAGTCTTTAACTGGTAAATACTTAAGTGGTAAACTAAAAATAGAAGTACCTAAAAAGAGAAGAAAAGGTAATGGAGAATATATCACTGTAAAAGGCGCTGGGGAACACAATTTAAAAAATATAACAGTTAAATTTCCTAAAGGAACATTTACATGTGTTACAGGTGTAAGTGGAAGTGGTAAATCTAGTTTAGTTAATGAAATACTTTATAAAAAGTTATCTAACTATGTTTATAAATCTAAAGAAGTACCAGGTAAATTTAAAAGCATAGATGGAATAGAAGATGTAGATAAAGTTGTATATATAAGTCAAGATCCTATAGGAAGAACACCTAGAAGTAATCCAGCAACATATGTAGGACTATTTGATCTAATAAGAGATGTATTTACAGAAACTAAAGAAGCTAAAATGAGAGGATATACTAAAAGTAGATTTAGTTTTAATGTAAAAGGTGGTAGATGTGAAGCATGTGAAGGTGATGGTGTAAAAAAAATAGAAATGCACTTCTTACCCGATGTATATGTTCCTTGTGATGTTTGTCATGGAAATAAATATAATAATGAAACATTAAAAATTAAGTTTAAAGGATTAAATATTGCAGAAGTATTAAATCTAAGAGTAGATGAAGCTTTAGAAATATTTGAAAATGTACCTAAAGTAAAAAGAATACTAGATACTATGCATGATGTGGGACTAGGTTATGTAAGACTTGGTCAAAATGCAACTACCTTATCAGGTGGAGAAGCTTGCCGTGTTAAACTAGCAAAAGAACTTCAAAAAAAACCTACTGGTAAAAGTGTATTTATATTAGATGAACCTTCTACTGGACTTCATATAGATGACATTAAAAAACTACTAGCTATATTAAATAGAATAGTAGATAATGGGGACACAGTAATTGTAATTGAACACAACTTAGATATCATTAAAGTAGCAGACTACATAATTGATCTAGGTCCAGAAGGCGGGGATAATGGAGGAAAAGTAGTAACTACAGGTACTCCAGAAGAAGTAATTAAATGTAAAGAAAGTTATACAGGAAAGTATTTAAAAGATATGCTAAAATAGGTATTAAAAAATATCTATTTTTTCTTTAAACTAATTTTAACGAAGAGCCCGGTTATCGACAGAAATGTCGATAACTGCCATTTTCACACTTTTTAGAATTTAAAATTATCAGAATTATTATGATTTTCAATTAGAATTCCTTACATACTGAATTCTTACTTAATTCTTTCTCTAATTCATTTAACATTACATCATTTTTATAAATGAAAGTGGATGACATTATGTTAAATTTTTTTTCTTCTAAATTATTTACTTTTTATCATATTTTTATTATAATAAATTCTACAGAGGTTAATTTATGAAAATAAAATATTTATTTAAAAAAATTAAAAATATGAGATTTAAAGAATATGTAAATCATGCCAAAGAAATAGGTAAAAAAATAGATAAAAGTACATTCTATGTACTATTTGACATGGCTAGATGCGCTTTTCTATATGGAAGTGGATATATGGATTACTTTGAATTTGAATTTTACCTATTAAATAGTAAAGAAAGAAAGACTTATTTAACCGGTAAATATAATAATGATATAGTTAAAAAATATAATAAAAAAGAAGATTGGCACTACTTAGAAGATAAAGGAGAATTTAATAAATTATTTAAAAGTTTCTTAGGAAGAGACTTTATAGACTTAAGAGAAGTATCTTTTAAAGAGTTTAAAGAGTTTATTAGTGATAAAGATAAAATAGTTTGTAAACAAGCTAGTAACTGTGGTGGTAAAGGAATAGAAATAATAAGTATAGATAAATCTAAACTTAAAAATGAATATAATACGTTAAAAGTATATAATAGTATAATGAAAAAAGAAGAATATATTCTTGAAGAATATATTCATCAACATAAAGATTTAAATAAACTTTATAGTGGAAGTGTTAATACTTTAAGAATAATTAGTTTCTTAGATAATAATGGTAAAGCACACATCTTAAAGGCAATATTGAGGATAGGTAATAATGGTAATGTAGATAACTTTAGTAGTGGAGGAATGTATACATTCGTTAATGAAGAAGGTAAAGTATATGTTCCTGCGATTGATGAAAAGGGAAGAATATTTTATAAACATCCTAGTACTAATGAAAATATAGTAGGATTTGAAGTTCCTAACTTTGATAAAGTCAAAGACTTTATAGAAAAAATTAGTTTAGTAGTACCTACTGTTAGATATGTGGGTTGGGACTTAGTTATCCTTGATGATAAAATAATTGTAGTAGAAGGTAATGAATATCCTGGTATATTCCAGGTAAAACCAAGTATAAGTGGTATTAAAGAAGGGGATTTACCTTTATTTAGAAAATATATGGATATATAGGAGGCTTTATGGAATTATTTGCATGTTTAGTACTTAGTATAATTAGTATATTATCATTACTTATAGGTTCTCTAATTGTTTTTTCTACCAAAAATAATAATAAAGTTACAACATTTAGTGTATCTTTAGGTTTTATTGTCTTAGTACTTTTAGGTATATTTCATTTAGTACCAGAAGCATATGAATACTTTAGTGAGAGTGCTAGCACTTTTAAAGCTATTATATTTACTATATCATTTAGTATCTTAGGTTTTGGTTTAATTATTGCAACAGATGTAATTGGAGGACACCATAAAGAAAAAAATGAAGAAACTCACTATAAACATATCTCACTAATAACATGCGCGGTATTAGTGCTTCATAATTTTATAGAAGGTATGACTCTTTTTGCAACTGCTTTAACTAGTGTAGAAACTGCAGTCATATTATCCTTAGGAATATGTCTTCATAACATACCACTAGGGTTTACATTATCTAGTACATTTGATAAACTTTATGGAAAAAGTAAAACTATATTATATATAACTCTAATCGGTAGTTCATACTTATTTGGAACATTACTTTTATATAAATTTAATAACTTACTACTAAATAACTTAGTACTAGGTAGTTTCTTATCTTTAACTTTTGGTATGATAGTTTATATAGCTTTATTTGAATTTTTACCATTACTAAAAAAATCTAAAGATAAGAAAACTAGAAATATAGCTTTATTACTAGGACTTATACTTATGTTATTAACATTATTTATGTAGGTGAGTTATGAAAGAATTTATTAAAATAAATAAATATTATTTAATAACAATTTTATTAATGTTATTAACATTTATATTAATAAAAATATATTTATCTAATGATTTATTAACATTTGATACATATTTACATGATAAATTAACAAATTTTGTTAATAACTCATTAGTTACTAACATTTTTAAAGTTATAACATTTTTAGGAAGTGTATATTTTTACTTAATACTTCTTATAACAATAATTTTTATAAATAAAAAATTATTTTATAACTTATCTATTCCTTTAGTAATAACTTGGTCTTTATCTTTTATAATAAAAAATATAATTAGAAGAGAAAGACCACTTACAAGTTTAATAACAAAACCAAGTGACTTTAGCTTCCCAAGTGGGCATACAGTGTGTAGTGTTCTTTTATATGGACTTATTATTTATTTTATTAATAAAAGTAATATTAATAAAAATATTAAAATATTTATAAATATATTCTTAACTTTGTTAATAATATTAATAGGATGTTCTAGAGTGTACCTAGGTGTACACTTTGTAAGTGATGTTCTTGCTGGGTTCTTACTAGGAACTTTATCACTTGTAATGTTTATAAGATGCTTTGAAAGGAGAAAGGCATGAAAGAAAAATTAGTTTTATTTATTAAAGGTATTGTTCTTGGTATAGCATTTATAATACCAGGTGTAAGTGGTGGAACGCTTGCAGTTTTACTCGGAATATATGAAGAATTAATAGAAGCAGCAAGTAACTTTTATAAAGGAATTAAAAACTTTAAAAAATATTCTATGTATTTATTTCCAATTGGACTTGGAGTAGTATTTTCAGTTGCTATATTTGCTAAACTTATTAAGTTTGGTTTAGATAAAGCGCCTATACTAACAATATTAATATTCTTAGGTATGATAATAGGTGGTATTCCATCACTTTGTAAAAATGTAGAAACTCCTCCTAAACTTAAAGATTTTAGTTTAATGTTAGTAGGAATTATAATAGTACTTGTAATGTTAATATTCCATAAAAGTTCTAATATAGTAACTTTTGCTAATATGAATTTTAAAGAATATAGTTTACTATTCCTTGTAGGTATAATATCCGCGATTACTATGGTCGTGCCTGGTATAAGTGGTTCTTTCACACTAATGCTTCTCGGTTATTATGAACCGGTTCTTAATTTAGTTAATGATATTACATCATTTAAGAATTTAGAATCAAATATAATTTTAATGATTATTTTTATATTAGGTGTATTTATTGGTATAATCTTTATATCCAAAATAATAGAATGGTGTTTAAAACATTATAAGAGAGAAACTTATTATGCAATATTAGGATTTGTTCTTTCAAGTATTGTAAGTGTACTTTATGAAGTATTTAGTTTTCCTTTTAATACCCTTCATTTTGTAATAGGTTTAGTACTAATGTGTTTTAATACTATACTTGTTTATAAAGTTTTTAATAAGTAGGTGGTTTATATGGATCCTATAAAAATAGGAAATCTAATAAAAGATTTGAGAATTAAAAAGGGTTTAACTCAAAATGAACTAGCTAATATGTATGGAGTTACATACCAAGCAGTTAGTAAATGGGAAAATGGTAAGTGTTTACCTGATATTGCAGTTTTAAAAGATATTTGTAAAGATAATAATATTTCTCTAGATAGTATTTTATCAGGAGAAATAGATAAAAATAACAAATTAAATAAAATATATATAATTTCTATAATTATAATATTATTTGCTACTATTACTATATTACTAGTACATTTTACTAAAAGTAGTTTTAATTATAAGAGTGTTACTTCTAACTGTGATGACTTTAATATCTATGGCTCATTAGTATATGATAATAATAAAAGTCATTTACATTTATCAAATATAACTTACTGTGGAAAAGAAAATGAGTTATATGATAATATTGAATGTAAACTTTATGAAGATAACAAAGGTACTTTAAAAGTCCTTGATACTTGTAAATATGACTTTGAAGGAAATATTAGTTTAGAAGTTTATCTAAAAAAAATAGAATTTGATTTAGAAGATTTTTCTAAAGTATGTAAAAATTATAATAGTGATAGTTTATACATAGAAATAAACGCTACTAAAGATGGTAAAACAACTGAATATAAAATACCACTAAATATAAATGATAGTTGTAAAAGTAACTAAACCACAAGTTTAGTTACTTTTTTAACTACTTATGGTATTATCCTAATGGAGGTAAAAATTATGAAAAAGAAAAATATTTTAATATTATTAGGAGTAGTCATTTTAGTTATATTAATAATTTCTTCATACTTTATATTCTTTAAAAAAGATAAGAATATAACTGATGCTGAAAAATTTGCTAAAGAATATACTAAACTATCAAGTGATAATGTATTTACTTATAAAAGTTTAAAAGAAGTAAATAAAATACTTGAAAAAGGTACTGGAGTAGTTTACTTAGGTTTTCCTGAATGTCCATGGTGCCAAGAATATGTTAAGTATGTAAATGAAGTGGCTAAAAAAGTAGGTTTAGATAAAGTATATTACTTTAATATAAGAGAAGATAGAACTAATAACACAGAAGACTATCAAACTACTATTAAACTATTAAGGGACTACTTACCTACAGATGAAGAAGGTAACCCAAGAGTATATGTACCTTTAATAGCAGTTATTCAAAATGGTAAAGTAGTAATAACAGACTATGAAACAGCACAAGATACTAAAGGATATGACACTCCAGAAGAATACTGGGCTAATGAAGATTTAGATGCTTTAAAAACAAGATTAGAAAAAGCATTTAATACAGTTAAATCAAATGTATGTACAGACTGTAATAAATAATATAAATAAATGTGGCTTCACTGAAGCCACATTTATTTTTGTCACTAATAATTTTTACATTAGAAACTTTTAATTATAAAAGTACTTGAAATACTAGGAAAAAAATGTTATTATTTTATTAGGTTACAGAAGTAACTAATAAAGACAAGGAAGTGAAAACATGAAACAAACCCCAAAAACACCAATAAATACCT
>OIZL01000981.1_pt1 | contig 17679 bp, 19 predicted proteins | sample 1588541 | NCBI WGS metagenome assembly OIZL01 (sample SAMN03283285) | human gut metagenome | biome: human-associated habitat; material: feces | host: Homo sapiens | place: Peru | collected 2012 | reverse complement strand
CGTGTAATCCACCTTATATGATAGGACAGCATGGAATTACCAATCCGGAAGCACCAAAAGCAATTGCAAGGCATGAAATTCTGTGTACTTTAGATGATGTAGTGCGCAATGCAGCAACACTGTTAAAACCGGGCGGAAATTTCTGTATGGTACACAGACCATTTAGACTGGCAGAAATTATCAGTGTTATGACTAAGTATAAGTTAGAACCTAAACGTATGCGGTTAGTATATCCTTTTATTGATAAAGAGCCTAATATGGTTCTGATCGAAGGATGTCGTGGTGGAAAACCACGTATGACAGTAGAGAAACCACTGATTGTATATAAGGAACAGGGAAAATATACGGACGAAATATATGAGGTATACGGGTATTAAGAAAAATAACAGTTTAAAAAAGGTAACGATATTATTTGTGACCGGTGCAATGTATTTTATGACAGGGTGTGGAAACCATAGCCAGCAGACGATGGTAAATGTGGAGAGTGGAGAATCTGTACAGGAAACATTGAAAACGGAAGATGGGGACTTAGAAACAGAGGAATCAAAGGCAGTAGATAAAGCTGGTTTAGCGATGGCGATTGTTGGGTGAGAGCATTGATTAGCAATGGTTTGAGGCGGACGTGAATTATCACGTCCCTACCAGGAAAATCCCACAAATTTCTATCTAACTTCTAACCACTAACCACTAACCTCTCTCCTACCCGAAATAGTTGGAGCGGTCGAGGGTGCGGTAGCCTATGGCTTCCATGATGTGCTGCGAGCGCACGCTGATGCTGCCTTCGAGGTCGGCGATGGTGCGCGCCACTTTCAATATGCGGTCGTAGGCGCGGGCACTTATGTTCATACGCTCAATGGCGTTGCGTAGCAGTTCCAGCCCTTCGGCGTCGGGTTCGGCATACTGGTGCACCATGCTTGTGGTCATTTGCGCGTTGCAGTGAATGCCGGGCGAGTCTTTGAAACGCATGCTCTGTATGGCTCTCGCCTGCACCACCCTGCGGCGAATGGCTTCCGACGATTCGCCCGGCGTGCGGTTGGCAAGTTCGTCGAAATTCACTGGCTGTACCTCTATTTGCAGGTCGATGCGGTCGAGCAGCGGCCCGGAAATCTTGCTCAAATAGTGCTGACGCTGATATGCGGTACACACGCATGGCTTGCTGGGGTGGCCGTAATAGCCACATGGGCAAGGGTTCATACTCGCCACCAGCATAAACGATGCGGGATAGTTGGTGGTGTATTTCGCGCGGCTGATGGTGATTTGGCGGTCTTCAAGCGGTTGACGCATCACCTCAAGCACTGTGCGGTTAAATTCGGGAAGTTCGTCGAGAAAAAGCACCCCATTGTGCGCCAAACTGATTTCGCCTGGCGAGGGGTATGTGCCGCCACCTACCAGCGCCACCGGACTGATGGTGTGGTGTGGCGAGCGATATGGGCGCGTTGTGAGCAGCGTGGTGCCACTTTTAAGGCTACCAGCCACCGAGTGGATTTTCGTGGTCTCAAGCGCCTCTGAGAGGCTGAGAGGCGGAAGAATGGACGGCAGACGCTTCGCCATCATCGATTTGCCGCTACCGGGGCTGCCGATAAGCATAATGTTGTGTCCGCCAGCGCACGCCACCTCGAATGCGCGCTTCACGTTGTCCTGCCCTTTCACTTCGCTGAAATCGTAGGGGAAATTGCCTTGCGCCTGTGCAAATTCGGCTCTGGTGTCAACCACCGTGGCTTCGAGTTCCACCTCGCCATTGAGGAATTTCACCACCTGTGTGATGTGGTCAACGCCATACACCTTCAGATTGTTGACGATGGCGGCCTCCGAGGCGTTGGCTTTGGGCAGAATGAAACCCTCAAGTTTCAACTCGCGCGCAAGTATCGCCATGGGCAGTGCGCCCTTGATGCTGCGCACCGAGCCGTCGAGCGACAGTTCGCCCATAATCATGTAGCGACTCAGCAAATCGGGCTTCACCACCTCGTCGGAGGCAAGCGTGCCGATGGCTATGGGAAGGTCGTAGGCCGCGCCCTCCTTCTTGATGTCGGCAGGCGACATGTTCACCACCACCGTCTTGTTAGGGTATTGAAAACCAGCCTCGTTGATAGCGCACCGCACACGTTCCGAACTCTCCTTCACGGCAGTGTCGGGGAGTCCCACAATCACCACTTGATTGCCCCAGTCGAGCGTGGTTTCGATAGTCACCATGGTGGCGTCGATGCCCTGCACAGCGGCAGCGATAGTTTTGCTGAGCATAGTTGTTTAAGTTTGAGAAGTTTGTTATCTCACAAATGTAGCAATTCTCCCCCACTCCACCAAGCCCACCCCCACCTTTTTTCACCGAGAATACAAAAATTCCACCCCAAAAAGCGCACTTTGAAGTGACCCCATAATGTGGTGAGTGGAAGTTATAGGACGAAATTCATAAAGGGGTACGGTTGAAGCGACTCCCTCGTAGGGTGTGATTACATGTCATACCCTTTGTTCTAAAAAGCATTTTTGTGTAGTTTATGATGCTACGTTTTACTTTTTTTACTTGATAAACGCAGTTTTTTCATTGATTGTGCTGGCTTTTTGGATAAAACCATTATATTTGCGGTGCAAAATATGATACCAGTATCAAAAATAGCACTCTAATATGATATTTGAACGTAAGAAATACTTGGATGAACTTATCGCAGGACGTGGAAACGGTCTTGTGAAGATTATAACAGGTGTCAGACGATGTGGAAAGTCTTTCCTGCTGTTTGATATCTGGCATAACTGGTTGTTGGAACATGGGGTGACTAATAGTCACATCATCGAAATACAACTTGATGATTTCCGAAACAGACGGTTGAGAAAGCCTGATGCCTTGCTCGACTATATAGATTCAAAGGTTGTAGATGATGGCAATCCTTATTATATAGTCTTGGACGAGGTACAACTTGTAGAAGAATTTGTGGAGGTGATTCTTAGCTTGACACACATGCGGAATGTAGATGTGTATGTGTCAGGCTCAAACTCTCGTTTCCTGTCAAGTGATGTTGTGACTGAGTTCCGAGGCAGAGGTGACGAGATACGCATCTGGCCTCTCACCTTTGGCGAATACTTTAGTGGTATTGGTGGAGATATACGCAAAGCTTGGTTGAATTACTATACTTTTGGAGGACTGCCACAGGTAGCTTTGCTTGAAACGGAAGAAAAGAAAACAGACTATTTGCGTGGTCTGTATGAAACGACCTATCTGCGTGACGTAATTGAGCGCAACCACCTGCGTAATCCTGAAGGAATGAAGGAATTGGTGCGTGTAATAGCCTCAGGCATTGGTTCGTCAACCAATCCAACGAGAATAGCCAATACCTTTCAATTTGCACAAAGGGTAACCATAAAAAGAGACACGATAAAACAATACATTGACTATCTGAAAGACTCTTTCTTGATAGAGGAAACCTTGCGCTATGATGTGAAAGGCAGAAAATATATTGGTACCGAGACGAAATACTACTTCGCAGACATCGGCATTCGTGCAGCCATTCTAAACTACCGCCAACAAGAGGAAACGCACATTATGGAAAACATTATCTATAATGAGCTTCGCAGTCGAGGATATAATGTGGACGTAGGATTGGTTGAACTTGGTGGCAAGGATGAGAACGGTAAGTTTGTCAGAAAACAGTTGGAGGTAGACTTTGTGGTGAACCGCCCTCCATACAGAGTGTATATCCAGTCAGCCTTTCACATGCCTACGCCAGAAAAGGAGCAGCAAGAGCGACGTCCTTTATTGTCAATCAATGACCACTTTCGTAAGATTGTCATTGTTGGTGATGACATTCATCGCAAGGAGGACGAACTCGGTGTGTTGACTGTCGGACTCTTGGATTTCTTGACAGACAAGAACTTGTTGGAGCAAGGATAATCATTTTATTATATAATTATGCATAGATCCAAGAACTCTTTCCTTGAATGGCTTGTCTACTCGCTTATATTCTTCTTCCTGTATGATATCATCTGGATATTGGTAGACCTGCCCGACTTCCTACAGTCGGTAAGCGGACTGTATCCTGAGTTGCTTGTCGACTTTGCACTCTGCGGTTTGTTCTCGCTTTCGAGTTTGTATCTCAACCGATGGCTGTTCAAACAGCGGCGCTTTTGGCGCGAATGGCAGGGGCACCGTGTGTTCGTGCAGAACGGACTGGTGTTGTTGGGCTTCAACCTGCTTATTGCTGGTGGCTGCGAACTGCTGCTGAGCCTTGTAGCACCTAAGCTTATGATGCAGGATATATGGGGAACGTCTTTCCTGTTCGGACTGATAGCGAGTCTTGTAGCACTCATCCACCTTTCGATGCACTTTTCCGACATGATTGTTCTGAAAGGCAAGGAGAACCTCGCCTTACAGAAGCGATACCTTATGCTGCAGTTGGACCCACATTTCGTGTTCAACAGTTTTAGTTCACTTGCCGGAATGATAGGGGAAGACCCGAAGATGGCTGAGGACTATGTAGTGAAACTCTCACATATCTACCGCTACATACTTCAGCATATCGACAAGGAGTATATAACCCTTGCCGACGGCACCGACTTCATCAAGTCGTACATCGGTCTGCTCAACATGCGCTACGACAACGCCATCGTCCTGCACGCCGACGATTTGCACGGCGACCGCGACGAATGCATTCTCTCGCTGAGCCTGCAGCTTATCATCGAGAATGCCGTTAAGCACAACTGCCCACAGAACGGCATCGAGCTTCATGTGTCTCTTAGTCGCCAAGGCAACATGCTTGTCATAAAGAACAATCGCATATACGCCAACCACAACAACGACCAAAGTGTAGAGTCTTACGGCATAGGCATCAGCAACTTGAAGCAACGCTACCACCTGGAGGGCGAGGCAGAGCCTGAGTTCGTAGCCAGCCAGGATGCCTTTGAAGTGCGACTGCCAATCATAAAACGAAAACAATAGAAGAACGATGCAAAAGGTATTGATAATAGAAGACGACCATTTCAGCGCAAGACGTCTGAAAAGGCTCATTATGGATATTGACGACACGATAGACGTGCATGGACCGCTGAAAAGCGTGGCGGAGGTGACTGAAGAGCTTGTCGCCAACAACGACTACGACCTTATCTTTTCCGACATCCGACTTGCCGACGGCGACGTGTTTGAAGCGTTCCGCAAGGTGATGCCACAGTCTTTTGTGGTCTTCACCACGGCATACGACGAATATGCAATGGAGGCGATAAAGAACAACGGACTCGACTATCTGATGAAGCCGATTGATGCTGACGAGCTGCGTGCCGCAATTGGCAAACTGCGGCTTAACCGCAATGCGCAGCAGTCTGCCGTGGTGAGTCCGCTGCACGGCGTGCTTAACGACACACGCCAATACCGTGAGCGCTTCCTGATCACGAAAGGCGACGAGCTTTGTATGCTCTGCGCCGACGACATAAGCTACATCAATATGCACGACAACCGAATCACGGCGTTTGCTGTCGACGGCACATCCTATCCGCTGCCCATGAGCATGAACGACCTGGAGCAGGCTTTAGACCCTGCCCGTTTCTTCCGTCTCAATCGACAGTATATCGCCAATATTAATGGCATCAAGAAAATCAGTTTTTACTTCGGTTCTAAATTAATGGTGAAGCTTAAAGGCTGCGAGGATGACAATATTGTTATAAGCAAGGAAAAAGCGACATTGTTTAAAAAATGGTTGGAGAAATAACAAGAGGGTGTGCATTCTATGTTTCTTGCGTAGAATGCACACCCTCTTGTTATATAATGTCGTTAAAACGTTACATCGACGCCAAAAGAGATTGAATGGCTGATGCTGTTGCTGTTATAGTTTATATTGCAAGATTATTGTCTTGCTGCATCTTGTACGAACTTGAATTCGTCGAAGGCGTTTCCTGCTTCCACGCAAACTGTGAAGGAACGTGATGCGTTCGTTTCGTTGCGATTGATGATAACCTTTAGTTCGTTGTCCTCTATTTTGACGAGATACCAGCCTCCGTCAAACTCTTTGTATGAAGTGTTTTCCTTGTATTTTCCTTCTTCCTTCACGCTGCAAATCCAAAAACTTTTGTAGTTTTTGCATACAAACAGGCTGCTTCCTCCTTCGGCTTCCACTTTCAGTTCGCCGTTCTTCAAGTCCGACGGAACCGTGCTCCACTTCATAGGGTCGGCAAGTCCATCAGGGTCGGACCATTCGCAGCTTGTAAGGGACATTACGCCTGCCAACAAGCATAACAATAGTTTCTTCATACGCTTATTTGTTTAAATTGTTTGAAAATGTTCTGGTCTGCTTAGAATGACCAACCGAAGCCGATGTACGGGAAGAATGCTGTCTTGTTGAGTCCGTACTTGTCGCCAAAGTTGAACGACGGCGAAACGCCGACACGGAACATGAAGCCGTTGGGGCGCTGATAGCGGTAGCCGATGTCGCCGAAGAAGAAATAACCGAAGCGGTTTTCCTTGTTTGTGTAATACTTTATTTCGCCATACTTCTGGTCTGTGTCCTCTGTACCAGGATACCAACCCGTATCTTCAACATACGCCATTGTCTCCTTTATATGATACACGCCTAAGCTCACGCCGAAGCCCAGCTCCAGTTTGCTGTTCTTCTTTCCGAGTAAATAGTTTAGCTCCAACGGAACACCAACGCCATTGATTTTCTGGTCGAATAAACCTGAATTGTCTCCATATCCATAGCCAATGCCCACACGGTAGCCTAAACCAGAGTTTCCATTGAATCTGCTGTCGTAGTTGATGCCCACAATAGTTTGGGCACCAAGTAATTCTACAGACAGGTTACGTGTCTTCTGTTGTGCCATTACTGCAAAAGAACAGCATAATGCAAATAGTGATAATACAATCTTTCTCATTATATATTTTATCATATGTTTATTGTCGATGGATATTCTATCCTTTAGTTTGCTTCAACATAATGCCCTAAACGGTCGGGTCTGTTTCCATCGGTAAAGAGGTAGACTATTCCGTCAGGGGTTTCAACAATAGAGACCTCAGTATAGGTGAAATCAGGGTAGTCAGCGTGCAAGGATTCCAATACGTTGCTTGGTACCGTTGTGCCTTTCGGCAAGGGGTAACAGGTTTCTTTCCATGTCGTGCCCTTGCTGGATATTCTGAAGTATACGGACTTCAACACGCCATCGTGCATGATGAGGTAATTGTCATAGCCACTGTCATTGACAAAGCCAAGCACTTCTGAGCCTTTGTAATGCATTGAAATCCATTCCATATCGCCAGGAATCGTACCTGTGTATTCAGCGTTGTTCAGTTGGTATGTGCATGCCTTGGCCACCGTTCCTTTGCTGTCGATGACAAGTGTATGGACGAGGTTCTTGAGCTTTGGGGTGTCCTGCAAATAGCAGAGAATATAGTATGTCCCGTTTATGCTGGCCTGTGACACTTCCTTGATTTCCAGGAACTCGTCGTTTCTGGCCTCCCGGTTTACTGAGAGCAGCCGGTATCGTACAGTGAGGGGCAACTGGTCAATGTCTGAGAGCGTCCGCACGGTGCGGTTCCACGCATTGTCAACGTACACGACCACGCACTCATTCCCCGCGTTGTCCTCAGAGGTGACATGCGTTTCCATTGCTCCACTGTCGAAGTAAGGCTCTGGAGCTGTGTAAACGCATTTGATGGTGTAGTCTTCGCAGCGTTCGTGGAAATCTTTGGCAATGGCCTCCGGCAAAGTTTTGGCATTGAACTGCGTCACATTTTCAGAGTCGCATGAAGTCAGCACAAGGGCTACGACAGCAAGCCATCCGTACATCAAATGTCTAAATCCAAACTTTTTCATTTTATGCTTCAATTTATGGGTTCGTTCAAAGGACAAGTTGCCTGAGAACTTATTATTATGCAAAAGTACAATTGTTTGTTTTTATACACAACGCCTCCTTATGCGAAACGGCAAAAATGTATTGCGAAGCAGCAATATATTCTTTTGAAGCAATTATAGGTATTCCTCTTTTTATAATAATCCTCTCAACTCTTACGGATAAGTAACAAAGATGATGAAGTCTATTTTGTCACTATTCTCTGTTCTTTTATCGCCCCAGCCCTTTTCCTTTCTTTTGTGGAACGCTTCCAAGCCCCACTTTTTGTGTTCCGTCCCAATTTGTAAGTTGGTCAGCACAGCCATTGGAGCCACCAAGTGAAACGTATGTGTCAGCGCTGCATGACATGTGGTCAACAAAAGCGAGAAAGTTGTCAATGGCGTTGTCTGTGAATTGAACTTCATTCGTGGCGAAGAGTTTTGTCCAATTAGTGACACATTCTTGCTTGAAGTCTGTAATGCCCTTCCACGACATACCAGATAATAACCTTTTTGCTGCCGAATCTATACAGGCTTTAGAGTCCAATCCAATATTATGCTTTACAGCAGATGCCATAATGCCATAGTATATGGAAGCCGATTCTTTCTCGTTGAAGTTGACTCTATCTGTTTTTGCAAAGGATGATAAAGCTTCATGTCCCTCATGGATGAACTTGTCAAGCACTCCTATGTATCTATTTTGCCGAGCCATGCTTTCACGTTTGGCTTCGGCTTCTTGCCGAGCCTTTTCTTTTGTTTCTTTCTCCTTACGTGCTTCCACTCGTCTCCATGCGTCTGTCATTTCAGGCTCTTGCCAAATGGCATTCCAACGAGCCTTCAAATCATTGTACATTTCCACAAGTGTAGTATTATAACTTTTGGCACTGGCGAGTTCTTCCTTCGCACAGACAAGTTGAGTAGTCACTCGCTCCACAGCCTTCTCGTCAAGTTGAGAGATGCGTTGTTTGACTTTGTTGTTTTCTGTCTTTAGCGCATCGTTCTCGGCACGAAGCGACTTGTTCTCCTCTATCTGCTTATTGAGGTTCTGCTTCAAGTACCACATTGTTCTTATGCTTGCGTCCTCATTTCTCTTCCTCTGAAAGTTCATCATAGGAGAAGCCTCTTGCTAAGCCATAAAAAATCCCATTAAGTGCTATCACAATAATATACACTTAATGGGATTTGAAAAATGTAACAAAGTTTGTTTAGTAACGGTTAAAAAATAACTTGGTACATTCTTGTGCTCTTTTTATGAAGCAATACATGGTTAAAGGATATAGTTTTAAACTCTTCCGAAACTATGTCGTTAGGTGCAAATCTGCTTAGCATTTTGTTTCAAGTTATTTTTTTATTGTTACTAAATTATCTTCCGTGAGCATTTATCCCCAAAGAGAATCTGGTATTTTACTGTTTGGGAGGGCTATAATGATGGAATTAACTGAAACTTCCTAAGTAGCTACGGACGTTCACACCGACCTCCGCTACAATCGAGAAGAGTAAAATTAGTCAATGTTCCAATACGCATCAGGGTCACCATCAAAGATAGTATCGATGTCATCATCGCTATATCCCATTTCATCTTGTGCATATGACCCTGCATATCGTCCATACGTAGGAGATTCGGAATCATCATAAAAGCCATGATCATCGAATTCCTCGTAATTCTCATCTTCCAAATCTTCAAATTCCGCAATCCGTAGATTTCGCATCGCTTCAAAGGAATAAGATATTTCAAAACGAGGAAAAATCAAACGAAGTTCTTCTATGGCAGAATCGCAAAATACGCACATTGCTCCACTAACATTTTCTACTACCCATGAGATGTATTCCGGATTAAATTCTACTACTTCTGCAAATGTACATCCAGAAAATTTCCCAAAATCGAATTTATCGTCTAAATGCTCAATGTAAGTCATCAACAAACACTTCGTTAAGATTGTACTGAGTATAACACATTGTTCCAGTCTCAGCGTGGAGATAGCGACATACAACCATTATATTCTCACCAATGCTTTTGATCACTCCGTCTTTGTCTAATATTTGAACATGACCAGCAGGAGCAGTCATTATAGCCTTACAATCTATCGCACTTATACATGATGGAAAATTTCCCTTCTTCAAATCATTGTCACTAACTGTAACTCCAGTTCCATGGCGTGACTTTATCTTGCGATATAGTTGTTTTCCAATCAAGGATGGAACATAAATGTCTTCTACATTATATTGCCCTTCTGATTTTGAAACAGCTAAAGTATGAAATACAGGAATCGGCATACCTTCACGAGTTAGATCCTTACCGCTATAGTGGGTTGTAACTTGATAGATATAATTAGACAAGATAATCTGACATGCAGGTTCTTTATTTACAATGCCATTTAGGAAGCATCCCGTATAACCCACGTTATACATGTCTTCATCCTTACATGCATTGACAAAACCATATACCTCCAGCTTATCAATCAAATTACTTTTTGCCGTTATTCCACTCTGTACACTTCCGTTCTTCTTCAGATAATCTTCCAATGTTATTCTTCCCATAATTTTTATATTTATTATTTAGTAATGGTAAAAAAAAACTTGGTACATTTTTGTGTCCCTTTTATAAAACAACACATGGTTAAAGGATATAGTTTTAAACTCTTCCAGAAGTATGTCGTTAGGTGCAAATCTGCTTAGCATTTTGTACCAAGTTATTTTTTTATTGTTGTTTAGCCTTCAATTTCAACACTCGGTGGAGTTGTGCCACCACTAATTGTACCTCCAGTTGAGCCTCCAGTAGATCCTCCACCCGTCGTTCCGCCAGTAGTACCACTTGTCTGAGCAGAGCCAGACTTTTGACCTATAACTTCGCGTTTGTAGTGAACAATCTCTGTATTCACATAGTCAATAAAGCTAAGATACTTGCTGTCGCCCTCTATCAAAGCATAGGCATTCACAAACTTCACCAACTGGCGGTAAGCCTCATCGCTTGCCTTGCGTGATGCTTTTAATGCACCAACAGCCTTTGCCATACGCTCGTCTGTGCGTGTTGCTGTCAATGTACGTACTTTTTCGTTGGCTGTTTTCAGAGCAGTAACGAATGCACCAAGCGAAAGTGTCTGAACCTCGCTTGAATACTTCTTTTCCAAGTCATCGATAAAATTCATCAACAATCCCGTTTCCTTGTCAAGTTGCATCTTTGGGTCGATGGCATAGTCCTTGATGTGTTGCGTCAGTACCTTTGCTGCTTTTGCCATGTTCTCCACAGGCAGATTCTTGAAGCCATTAACAGCCTTTTTGTAACCGCTGTAAAGTCCGTCACGCTCAGCATCGGCTGTAGCGATATCATCGGTCAGCATACTTTTTTGCGAGATTTTCAAGTCCTCGTCCTCTTGTTCCTTGGCGGTCTTTAGCGAGACAATCTGTGCACTGAGCTTACTCTTTACATTCGCATCGGCCTCAGCACGTGCCAACACGTTTGAAATGAACAGAAAATGTGCGCCGTTGTTTAGACGCTCCAAGCTAAGAGTTCCTATTTCGCTCATAGTTTGACAAAAGTTTTAAGATGAATACTGTGGAAACTCTGTTTCTGTTGCGTTAAATAGATTGTTTATGCCACTACTACATTGTTTCCGATAATAATTCTCATGGAATCAACCGTGCACGTTGTTTACTTACTCTCTCCTTTGGGTTTGGTCGCAAAAACAGCGTTTCTTGCACCATACCGTATGGAGTAATGCAAGAAACGCTGTTTCTGCCGTCTTCCGATAATGAATTATACAATCTTCATGCCACAAACCTTTACCGACACATTTAATGTCATCGTTGACACGGTTTCTTGTATCATGCATTATGGTTTTGACATATTGGCTGATGTTTTCTGTCATTATGGTGGCATAATTGGACTAAAATTTTAGTTTTTACGAAACCGATAACAAATAATGTCTTTATTCTTATTGTTTTTTAGTAACTTTGCAGCGCATTCACAATAAATGCGTTTGCAAAACATACATAAGGCGTCGTCAACGCTTTGCACATTGAACTTTCTGAACGTAGGAAATTCAAATTGGTTGTCAATGGCATTGCAGAGAAGATGTCACGGGTAGGTTGTATAATCAACCCTCGTAGTGTGCCAAGGAGGACAAACCTCAACGGCACACTTTTCGGGGTTATGTATAACTTTTAGCGTGAGATTCTATCTGTTCGTCATCAACCAATGGTTTCCTACGGCCTAGAAAGAGTGACGAGCAAGTGTAGAGTCTCACGTTTTTGTTATGATTAATAATCGAGTATTAACCCTAAAATTATTCCTTATGAGAAAAATTTTATTGACTTTTGTTCTAAACTTATTTGCAATAATAGCAACAGCCTCAGTTCAATATAACGGACTAAATTATGAGCTTAATGGTTCAAAGAACACTGCTACAGTTCTTAAAAGCGAAAGTGCTGAGAATCTAATTATTCCTGAAACTATTATTATTGAAGGTAAAGAGTACATTGTTACTGATATCGATAATAATGCTTTCCAAGGATGTAGTCAATTAGTGTCAGTCTCAATTCCTAAAACTATAAAAAGTATAGGAGCAAGAGCTTTTCAGACAGGAAAGGTTGTTGACATATACATTAAAGACCTTTCGGCATGGTGCAATATTACACATAAATATCTGCATCATACTACAGGTGGTCAATATATATACGAACCTATTGCTGACTATCGTCTTTTCTTAAATGGTTCAGAAGTAACTTCGCTTGAAATTCCAAGCGAGATAACATATCTTAAAACTAACTGCTTTTCTGGTTGCAAAAGCATTTCTACAGTTGTAATGCACGACAAACTAAATTATATTGGAGATTATGCATTCTATAAATGTGATGGACTATCGACAATAGAGTTTAGTGATAATGTCACAAATATTGGAGAGTACTGTTTCTGCGATTGTCGTTTGTTAGAAAATATAAAGCTACCAAGATTCTTAGAAACTCTAAAAATAGGAGCACTACTAAACACAAATATAAGTGAAATAACGATACCTGGTAGCGTAACAGAAATAGGTTCTGGATGTTTTCTGAATTGCAATAATTTAAAAACTGTAAAATTTGAAGATTCTGATTTGGACTTAACATTAGGGTATGGACAATACAATAGGCAACCATTGTTCATAGGAAACCCAATCCAAAGATTGTACTTAGGAAGAAATCTAAAAGAAAAGACAATGATATCTAACATAGGTTATTCTATCTCGCCATTTATGAATCAAACAGGGCTAACAAATGTAACTATAGGTAACAATGTTAAGATTATTGGCCCATATCTTTTTAGCGGATGTTCTTCGCTTTCAGAAATTAACACTCCTAATTCTCTTGAACAAATAGGAAATGGAGCATTTGAAGGCTGTACAAACTTACCTATAATTGACAATATTCAATATGCGGGAAAGTGTGCTGTTAGGGTTGTTGATAAAGATTTAGATAGCTACAATCTATCAAATGATACTAAATTTATCATATCCGCTTGCTTCTCTGGTTGCGTCAATTTAAAAAAGATAGATTTGCCAAATAGTATTATCTATTGGGGAGATTATGTCTTCGAGGGTTGTACAAATTTGAAAGAAATAACTATTCCCGATAAAGTAGAAACAATAGCAAAAAATATGTTTTCTGGATGTGAAGAACTTGAAAACATATCAATACCTTCAAACATAAAGATTATTAATTCCGATGCTTTTTCTGGTTGCAAATCTTTGAAAGAAATTGTTATTCCACGAAATGTTGTTAGAATTGAAGATAATGCCTTTTATGGATGCTACTCGCTAAAAGAAGTTGTTTTGGAAGATTGTTCAAACAGTATAGGAATGGGGACTAATGGATACGACAAGAAATCTCTTTTTTATGATTGTCCATTAGAAAAAGTCTATATTGGAAGAAATATGGCAAGTTCTTATTGTGTAGGAAATAGAAATGATTATTTACCTTTTTATGGAAAAGAAACTATAAAAGAATTAACCATAGGTTCTGATGTGACTAATCTTTGGGCATACTCGTTCTATGGTTGTAATGCAATAGAAGATATAACTGTTAAGCATGATGTTCCAATAATGCTTGAAAACTATACTTTTTCAAGTGAATTATATTCAAAATGCAGGTTGAATGTTCCTGTGAATTCTGTTTCATTATATTCATCTGCAAATATTTGGAGTAATTTTGAAAAAATAATTGGAGTTACAACTGGAATACAAAAAGTAATTTTGCCATCAGATAATATTGATACAAAATATAATCTGAATGGGACTATTAGCAATGATAATAATGGAATTAAAATTATAAAATGTAAAAATGGTCAATACAAGAAAATAATAAAACATATGTAAATGCCATCTACTATTTTTATTATATAGTGAAAAAGGCTATAGGTATATATTTTATAAAATAATAAAAGAGTCCACTATAAAAAGTCAGAGCACTATCAATTTGAAAGAAGAACAGCGATAATGACCCTTAAATAGACCTTATTTCGCTATAAATTTCATACAGACATGCTCTTTTTATGCTTTGTAGTTTTAATCTGTAAGCATTTTGAGGTCCCCCTCCGTTTTGAAGGTACTTTTTGTAGTGGACTCATAAAAGCATTTTTATATGGTAAAGTTTGTTGTTACAATTCAAAATGAAACATTTTCCACTAAAAAAAGTTTGGCTGAAAAATGTAAGGAAATACTTAATTCATACAAGGATGGTGATAGGTTAAATATGTTTGATGAGGAGTTTATGATAGATTTCTTTACTCAGTTAGCTAAAAGCCACAAGTTAAAAGGAAAGAAGATCGTTGAGGTTGACGTAAGAAAATCAAAGAAGTTTCGGAATAATCTACAATTTTGGATTAAAAGAGAAGATGGAACAAAAACAGATATTTCATACATTAATTGCATTTGGCCTAGAAAAAAAATTGATGAAATATCGGACGCATGCAGAAGGGCTGTTGAAGACATCATTACTAAGTACAAATATAACCATGTTTATCCAACAATTAGTGAATTGAGTGGACAAATAATTGCTAGTTCTGATGAAGCTGAAGTTGATCATTATGATATGGACTTTGTAGATCTTGTGAGTAATTGGGTTTACTTAAATGGTGGAGAAGAATATATTTATTCTAAGATAAATGAGACAGAAGACGGATCGGAAATAACTGAGTTTACGGATTCTGAACTTACTGATAGCTTTATTAAATATCATAACTCGCATTCTCACTTGCGAATTTTGACAATAGATGAAAATCGAAAAAGAAAGAAGTCTAAAAGATAAAAGCACGAACCGATTCTCAAAGATATACTGAATTATCTCAAAAAAATGAATAAACCCAAATCGGTCATTAGAGATTTTCCATGCAAAAAGTTAAAAAATAGCAGGTTATACTCTTGTTGTAGTATCTTTATGCTAACATAATACGTGACTTTTACTCTATTTTGAGACAAAATGGAAGCGAAATTTTCTAATGACCGATTTGGGTTTATCCGGTGAATAGCCTATCAGTTCCAAGGCTTCCTCACTGATTGGGTTATGCACGATGTCCTTTGTCTTCTGCATTCGTGTGGTGACATACATCACGCCATCGCTGCCGTATGGCTGTATTTCTTCCCAAGTAAGTTTCTTGATGTCGCTCTTTCTCAATGCCGTTAGGCAAGAGAACAGGAAGGCTCGCTTCAAGGCAGGAGCAGAGCATGGTGTGGATGCCAAGCGGATAACCTCGTCCTGTGAAAGATGCTCCTTGTCAGTCGGGATTGTCTCGATACGCTCCAAGAAATCGTTCGGGTTCTCCTTTATCTTGCGGTCACGATAGGCTGTATGGATTGATGCACGGAAAGTTGACCAGTAGTTGGCTGCTGAGTTGATATGCAGCTTCCTGTTCTTATGCAGTCCCTGTGGTGCTGTCAGCAGATATTCACGAAACCTGTTGCACAAGTCCACGTTTATCTCCCCGAAGGTACACTTGCCTTGCGTGAATGTACGAAAGTGCATATAGACGTGTTGCCACTTGGAGTTTTTCTTGTCTGCCAGTCTCTTGAAGTAGGCAAGGAAATCGCCTTTCATCTTCTCCTTATCGAAGAAATCGTAACGCTCGTTGACAATAGACTCAAAACGACGGCAGCGTATCGCTTCAGCCCTTTCTGCAAGGTTCTGGTTATACTTTAGTTCTGTCTGGTTCTTTGGCTTGGCATAGATGTAGATGCCAAGCGACTCATGGCGGATTACTTTCATCGTGCTCTCGTCACGATAGCCTGGATAATAGTCAAGATAATAGGACAGCATGCGTCCGTCCTTGATTTTGCGTGTACGTAATGATACGGTCTTGCAAATGTTGCTCATAACTGATATGTATTATTGATGATTATTCGTGGTGAAGTGTCTCTTCACGGCTGCAAAATAACGGAATGAAATCTCCGTGACTCCAATTATTCATAGTAACTGATGGATAATGCTGAAATCATTTGAAATTACAGTCCTTTAGCTGCCCTTTCTGCCATTGCACGCTCCACATCCGTCTTCAAAAGCAGATTCTTTACACCCACTTTTACCTTGCTGATATGATGCACTCTTACAATATGGCAGATATTGGCACTTGTCAGACCATACAACTGCTGCACTTGTTCTGTGGTATAATAGCTGTCATCGTTCATGAGGTCAGTCTTGCGAAGTTCTTCAAGATGCTCCTTGGAATAATAGGTGCGACCATACTCACGTTTGGTGGGTATCTTATGGCGGTAGGTGTATGCTCTGAGTGCCGATTTGCTCATGCAGAAAGCATCCTCCACGTCATCAGCAGTCACCCATTCCGTTATGCTGTTGAGGTCAACGGCAGTACCGAAGAACTCATCAATATGCCGTTTGCTGTAATAGTTCTTGCCAGCGATACGGCACATCGGTATCTGGTTGCGCTTGGCGGATGTATAGAGCCAAGACTTCTTGACCTTATAAATGGACATCACTTCCTCGCCCGAATAATAGTCAAGCACCTCATTCTCCTCTTTCCCTTTTATTGGTTCCTGGTTTTGTGTTGGCTTTTCTGTTTTTGCCTTTTTACTGAGCTTGCTCTTGCTGGCAGGAACCACACGCTTGTAGGGATTACCCTCAAACATCTTCTCTATATCAGATTTTCTCACGAATGCCATTCTGCTGCTCAATCTTGATGCCTTCAACTTTCCGTTAGCCACAAGTTTGTAGATATACTGTCGGGTGCATCCCATCAGAATGGCTGCTTTGGAGAAGGTAAGATACTCCTGATGTTGCAGATCCATGATTGGCTCAATACCGTTAATCAAGTCCTGCTGTCTTTTCTTCCTAAGACGTTTTGCCTCTGCCTGACATTCCTCGGAACAGTATTTCTGCATACCGCTTCTTGGCACAAATGTCTTGCCACAAAATTCACATTTTCTTGTCGGTCTCATACTCTTTGATATTGCTATGTTCTACATACTTTGAGTATTCCACCATTGGAGTAAACGGAAGTGAACTATTGACAACTCATGTAAACTGGGTCCACGATATAACGCTTTTTGCCTATCAGCTTCAAATCTGTCCTTCATCGTAACCACTCGTAAACCCTTGTCAACTACGTTCACGATATGACAAAATAAAAGCTCCGCAAATTCTCCACGGTAGAAATACGCTGCAAAAATATGTGGAAAATCGGGAACTGCCAAAAAGCACTCAGAAAGTGTTAAAAATCAAAGAATATTGAAAATCAAGACTTTATGTTTGGTTGTTCATGGTAAGTTGTGGTTAGTTATAAGGGTCTAAATACAGCCACCGAATGCGCTTTCGCCTATTGAGGTAATACCAGCAGGAAGGGTTAAACTCGTTAATCCGCTACAGTCTATGAATGCGCCAGTGCCTATTGAGGTAATAC
>OIZL01000980.1_pt1 | contig 17683 bp, 15 predicted proteins | sample 1588541 | NCBI WGS metagenome assembly OIZL01 (sample SAMN03283285) | human gut metagenome | biome: human-associated habitat; material: feces | host: Homo sapiens | place: Peru | collected 2012 | reverse complement strand
CAAATATCTTTATTACCATGGATTGGTAACTTTACACAAAGTTTTTTACACTCTCCTCTACTATTTTATTTTTAAATTATTTTAAAAAACTATTCTTCAATTTTTGTTCCACAATTACTACAGAACTTTCCAGTTACTGGAGTTTTACAATTAGGGCAAAGTTTTTCTTCCTTATTTTTTTCTACTTTTTCTTCTTTTTTAGCAAAAATAGTTCCTATTTCTGGTTGATTAGTTTCTGGTTTATATCCTTCAACATCACTACCTTGATTAGCTGCATTCATCATAGAACCAGCAGCACCACTCGCCATATTCATTCCCATGAATCCCATCATAGAACCATTTGAATTAGTAGCAGCCCCACGAAGAGCATCAGCGGAAGCAGAAGCCATTAATCCTGATTGTAAATTCTTATTTGAGAATATAGTTGCTTCATCTATCTTATTAACTTTAACCATAGATTCATCAGTTAAATTAATATCGCTTAAAGCTACATCAGTAACTTCTAATCCATAATTTTTTCTCCAAGATTCATCTAAACATACATTCATTTCATCAGAAATATCACTATTATATAGTCCCATATCTCCAAAAGAAACTTTATTTTTTCTCATAACAACAGATATTGCTTGAGTTAATTTTTCAACAAATTTGCTTTGTAATTGACTACCAACTACTTCTTCATAAGTAACAGTATCTTCTGCATTAGCTCCAATAACACTATTTACTAAAAGAATTGGATCAACTACTTTAAATGCATATTCACCAAAGAATGTTACTTCTAACATACCATATTTTTCATCAGTAATCTTCTTAGGTTGTGGAGAACCAAATTTATTACCAGTTATTGTTAATAAATTTACATAGTAAACTCTTTGATCTTTAGCAGTTTGACCACCATAAGTAAAACGTTTACCTATTGTTTTAAATGTATCAATGATACCTTTTCCAAGTCCACCAGTAAATATACTAGGTTCACTACCTGTATCAAAATAGAAAGTACCAGGTTCAGCAGTAAACTCCTTTATTTCTCCATTTTCAATAATCATCATTGCCATTCCTTGTGGAACAACAATTGTACTACCATTAGAAATAACTCCTTCTGAAGGATTTTTATTTCCTTTTCCGTGATTTACAAGTCCTCTTTGTATTAAAACATTTTTAGATATAGTAGGACAACTCACAAATTCCTTAAATTGATCACCTAAAGCACTACTAGTTGCTTCAGATAAAGCTTTAATAAGACCCATATTATTACCTCTTTTCTTTTAATCTAATTCAATTATAGCATTTTTATTTAAATTAATAAATTATTTTTTATTTTTAGTGTAAAGTAAATGTGATTAATTAGTGATTTTGTCTCATTTTTTGCTTTTAAATAATTAGTAATTTTGTCCTATGTTTTTATTAAGTTATGCCAGTCAATAATTAGTGATTTTGTCTCATATAAAAATAACCGCTATTTTTTGGTTATTTTTTATATGTTTTTCTCCATGGATGATTAGCTGGTGGTATATATTTTTTTACTTCTTTTATTTCTTGTTTTGGATCTTCTTTTTTCATATTTAATTCTCTATTTTCAATTTTTACCATTATATAATATTTATCTTCTATTAATGCCCAAATTTCTGAATTATAAGTAATTATTAAAAGACATTTTGTTTTAGCTATAAAAGTTATTATTTCACCTGTATCTGGATTAGCTGGTATATAATAATTCTTATTATATTTAATTGAAGAAGCATTGTCTATTATTCTTTCATATTTTTCTGAAATTATTAAGTTTAACTCAAATTCAGAATAATTATTTTTTCTCATCATTGACTTACTTTCATCTATCTTATATGAAAATTTTAGATTTATCTTTGGTATAAAGATTTTGTTTAAATACTCATTTGCTTTGTCTATGCTTGTTATATTTTCATGTCTTAATTCAGCTATTAGTCTATTTTTAAACGTACCATTTTCTCTTTCAACATTTGATTTAGATGTTGCTTTGCTAGTGGTAACTAAATTTATTCCTAATTTATTACATATGCTTCCAAATTGTGTTGTATCTATTTTATTTTTATTATTTGAAAATGAATTTCTATTATCTGCCTTTATTTTATAAGGTGTTCCATAATTAATTATTATATTGTATAAAAGTACAAAATATGCTCTTGTTATTTCTTCATATTCAAACCATCCAAACAAAACTTTTTTAGTTGCTTTATCAACTGCCAGATGAAGTGCTGATGCAACATCTCCAAACCATAATTTAAAACAAGCGTCCATTTGTACTTCTTGCCCAAATGAATATAAATTACTTGATCTTCTAATATGGGCCTTTTCTATTTCTATAATTCTAGACTTATATAATTCAATTTTTTGTTCATTTATCAAATTATCTGTTGTATTTTTCATCTTTTCAGTGTAAGATTTAATTGTCTTTTTATGTGAAATGGGTGATATTATATCATCCTTTTTAAATTCTTTTAATATTACATCATAAGATAAATGATAATCATTAGATATTTCTTCATAAAATGCTGTAAAGTTGTAATCGTAATATTCTATTAAATAAAGATTTTCTAACTCTTCTATTATTTGTTTATCTATTTTATTTTTATTACTTTTTCCTTTATTTTTATGAACAAAACCTTCTTCTCCTTTTATTATATACTTGTTTTTTAATCTATTTATATTTCTTCTTGACTGATTTAACTCTAACATAGCGTCTTTTATTGTTATCTCATTATTCACTAATCTTCCTATTGTTTGATATTTATGCTTTTCTTTTTCATTCATATTTTCTCACCTCCAATTCTTGTCTAAAGACATGAATTAGAATATCAAAAATATAGGACATAATATATAATTATTCATAAAAAAATTAGTAATAATGTCTTATTAAAATTCATAGGACAAAATTACTAATTATTTGTTTATAAAAATAGGACATTTTTACTAATTAATCACATATTTTTTATTTTTAGTGTAAAGTAAAAGAACTCACTAATGAGAGTTCTTATCAATTTCAATAATAATTTGATATGTATCAGTTAAATCAAGTTCACTTGTAGTTATAAGATCACTTACTTCATCAAGACTATTTATAAAGTCACGTACTTTATTTATTACATTAGGTAAATTAACACTACCATCTTCTTCAAGTAATGAGTTTTTATCAACTTTTTCAACTTTTTCTACTTCTTCTTCATATTGAATAGTATTTGGTGTATTAACACTTATATTATTTACTGAATTATTTTGTATATTATTTGTAGGATTTGCTACACTTGTACTTGTATTTGGCACACTTGATTCTTCTACCACAGGAGTTAAATCTTTAGAATTATCTATCGCATAACCATAAGATTCTTTGTCAAATGATGTAGGCATCACATTAACATTACTACCATTTGTTTGTTGAAATGGATTTATAATTTCACTACTATCAGTATATTCTGTCATAGTAGCTTTTGCTTCTGGTTCAATTTTAACTACTTCAGGTACTTTTATATCTAGATATTCTTCAACCTGTTTGTCACCAAGTAAAGCTTCTTTTGATTCAGTCTTAGGTTCAATTTTTAAGAATCTTTGTATATCTTCAGGTAATGGTTCTTGTTCTTTATTTCTATTTAGTATTGCACTAATTTCTTCTTCTGTTTGTTTAACAGTAAGTTTTTCAGAAATAATTTTATTAAGTAAGTTTCTTTGCATATCAGCATCAGGTAAAGAAAGTAAACTTCTAGCATGTCTTTCTGATATTCTATTATATAACAGTGCATTTTGAACATCTTTTGGTAAATTTAAAAGTCTCATCTTATTTGCAATTGAAGATTGACTTACTCCAAGTTTAGAAGCTATTTCTTCTTGAGTAAATCCTCTATCCATAAGTTTCTTATATGATTGTGCCTCTTCTATAACAGATAAATTCTTTCTTTGCAAATTCTCAAGTAATGCTATTTCAGCACTTGTATTATCATCAGTATTATTTATAATTGCAGGCACTTTTTTAAGTCCAGCTAAACATGAAGCCTTATATCTTCTTTCACCAGCAATTATCTCATATTTATCTCCTATATTACGAAGTACAATAGGTTGAATAACACCATATTTAATAATAGAATTAGCAAGTTCATTTAACTCTTTTTCATCAAAAGCAAGCCTTGGCTGAAATCTATTAGGAATAATATCCTCAATAGGTATATAATAAATTTTTTCTTTTTCTTTGTTTTCTTCCATAATATTATCCTTTTTCCCTACTATAAATTAATTTTAATGTATTTTATCATTTTTTTCAATCCTTTTTATTAGTTTTATATGTTTTAAGTATTGAACTATAACTTCTAGGATATTTTTTATCAGTTATTTTATTTTTACGATAAATTGGTATACATCTATATGCATTTGTTATAGGTAAATTATATTCTATTTTATTTACAAGTTCTAAATTGAACTTAGTAATTATTTGATTAGCAATCTTTATTTCTTCATCAATATTTGATTTTAAAGGAATAAGAAGTCCACCCGCTTTTATAGATGAAGTACACATTTCTATTATCATTGGTAATGATGTTACTGCTCTACACGTAACTATATCAAATACTTCTCTATTTTTTACTGAATAATCTTCTACTCTACCATTAACAATATTAACATTATTAAGCCTTAATTCTTGTTTAATTAAATTTAAAAATAAACATTTTTTAGCATTACTTTCTATTAAAGTTACATTGATATTACTATATATTATCGCAATAACCATACCAGGAAAGCCTGCTCCTGTACCAAAATCTAATAATTTAATACTATCTTTATCATTTAAATAACCTGTCTTATTAATACATAATGAGTCATAAAAATGTAATAAGAAAACATCCTCATAAGAAGTAATAGTTGTCATATTAAATTTCTTATTATATTCATTTAATAATTCATAATACTTATAAAGTTTATCATATAGTATATCAGTGATTTTTATATTAATTTCACTACAATATTTTATAAATTCTTCTTTAGTCATTGTTATATTCCTTTTTTAAATATACTAGTAACATTGTTATATCAGATGGATTAACACCACTTATCCTTGATGCTTGACCTATTGTTAATGGTCTTACTTTATCAAATTTTTGACGTGCTTCAGTCGCAATGTTAGGTACTTTATTATAGTCAATATCACTTGGTATTTGTTTATCTTCAAGCTTTAACATCTTATTTACTTCACTCTTAGTTTTATCAATATAACCCTTATATTTGATTTCAGTTTCAACCATTAAAGCAACATTTTCATCACATTCTTTATTCATATATTTCAATAAATCAAATATTGATATCTCTGGTCTTTTAACTAATTCTTTCAAAGAAATTCTTCCATAAATATTAGATGAATTTAATGAACTTAAAAACTCATTTACTTCACTCTTTGGAGTCAAATATGTTTCTTCTAAATATTGTTCTAATTCTTTCATATCATTTATAGTTTTTTCATATATAGCATATTTTTCATCATTAATAAGACCTATCATTCTTCCATATGGAGTTAATCTTATCATTGAATTATCATGTCTTAATAATAATCTAAATTCAGCACGAGATGTAAGTAATCTATATGGTTCAGTTATTCCTTTATTAATTAAATCATCTATTAAAACACCAATGTATGCTTCATTTCTCTTTAATATGAATGGTTCACGTCCTTGAATTTTTAATGATGCATTTATACCAGCCATTAATCCTTGAGCAGCAGCTTCTTCATAACCACTTGTTCCATTTATTTGTCCAGCAGTATATAAATTTTCTAATATCTTATTTTCAAGTGTTAGTTTTAATTGTAATGGATCTATCGCATCATATTCTATAGCATAACCATATTTAGTTATAACAACATCATGAAGACCATCCATAGTCTTAAGTAGTTTTTCTTGAATTTCATGTGGCATAGTAGTAGAAAATCCACCTACATAATATTCAATATCATCACTACGTTCTGGCTCTAAAAATATTTGATGTCTATCTTTATCATGAAATTTAACAACTTTATCTTCAATAGATGGACAATAACGAGGACCAATTCCTTTTATCATTCCACTATATAATGCACATTTATCTAAGTTATCCATTATAATTTTATGTGTTTCTTTATTAGTATAAGTTAAATAACATGGTCTTTGATTATTAACATCATAACTTGCTTTATAAAAATTACTAAATGTAAGTGGTATTTTATCCCCTTCTTCTATTTGAACCTCATCAAAATTAATACTACTTTTTAATATTCTAGGTGGAGTACCAGTCTTAAGTCTAATAAGTTTAATACCATTTTTAGCAAGTGAATCACTTAAATACATAGAATTCTTTTCACCATGTGGACCTCCTTTATGTTTTTCATGACCACACATTATATCAGAATTTAAATATGTTCCAGTAGTAAGTATAACAGCTTTACTATGAATTTCTTCACCATCTTCAGTAAGTATTCCATATACTTTATTATCACAAACTAGCAATTCCTTCACGATAGCTTCTTTTAATTCTAAATTTTCAGTTTTTTTTAATGTCTTTAACATTTCTTTAGGATAATTAACTTTACACCCTTGACATCTAAGAGATCTAACACCTGGACCTTTTTTGACATTTAACATCTTTATTTGAAGATGTGTTTTATCAGCACAATATCCCATTTCACCACCAAGAGCGTCTATTTCTCTTACAACTATACCTTTAGCACTACCACCTATTGATGGATTACAAGGCATATCTGCTATATTATTAAAATTTATTGTAACAAGAAGAGTTTTTTCTCCCATACGAGCACATGCTAAACTTGCTTCACATCCGGCATGTCCCCCTCCAACAACAATTACATCATATTCCATTTATATCATCTACTTTCCAAGACAAAATTTACTAAAAATTTCATCTAATAAATCATCACTACTTACTTCACCAGTAATTTCACTAAGTGTTTCCCATAGTTTCTTAACATCTATTTCTACCATATCAACAAGTTCACCATTTTTTACTGAACTTTCTATGTCATCAATTATACTAATACAATTATTCAAAAGAGCTATCTGTCTAGCATTAGAAATATACATATAATTAGATTCAGCAATACTTTCTAAATCAAATATCTCTGCGATTTTATCTTTAAGTTTAGTAATCATATCACTATCAAATGTTGATATATTTATACTTTCATAATCACTTAATTTATCATTTTTATAATCTTTAACTTTGTCATTTTTATTATATACAACAAGTACTTCCTTATCTTTTATTTTATCTAATACTTCCTTATCTTCATGAGTAAATCCATCAACACTATCAACAACAAATAATACAAGGTCTGCTTCATCTATCGCATCAACACTTCTCTTAACACCAATAGATTCAACAATATCTTTTGTTTCTCTTATACCAGCAGTATCAAGTATATCAATTTTAACTCCATCAATAACAAGTTCACCTGTAACAATATCTCTTGTTGTACCTTTAATATCAGTAACTATTGCTTTATTTTCATCAAGTAAAGCATTTAAAATACTACTTTTTCCTACATTTGGCTTACCAACTATTACAATTTTAAGACCATTTTTAATTAATAATCCTTTTTTACTATTTTTAAGTAATCTATTTATTTCATCTTTTACTTCATTTATTGTCTTAATTATTAAATCATTTGTTACAAGAACTGCATCCTCATATTCAGGATAATCTATATTAACTTCAATATTAGCAATTAAAGCAAGTACTTTTTCTTTTAATTCATTTACCATTCTATAAATAGTTTTATCTACACCTTTAAGTGCCATCTTTCTTGAACTTTCAGTTTGAGAACTTATTAAGTCGCCTACTGCTTCAGCCTGTGTTAAATCAATTCTTCCATTTAAGAATGCTCTTTTTAGAAATTCACCTGGTTCTGCAAGTCTTGCCCCATTTGATAATACTAATTCCATGACTTTATTAACTGAAGTACTTCCACCATGAACACTTATTTCAACTATATCTTCAGTAGTAAATGTTTTAGGAGATTTAAAAACTGATAACAACACCTCATCTACTTTTTCACCATTTTCCATAATAAAACCATAATGCACTGTATGACTTAAAGCATTACTTATATCCTTTGAAAATATTCTATTCGCAACATTTATTGAATCCTTTCCACTAATTCTTATAACATTAATAGAACTTTCTCCAACTGTAGTTGCAACTGCAGCAATTGTATCTTCCATAATATCTCCTTTTTCTTCATGCTAGATTATAACACAAACATCTTGATAAGTCCATGAAAAAAAGAGTATTTCTACTCTTCAGTTTCACAATATTTAATTACTACACATCTATTAGGATCTACTCCTTCACTTTCAGTAGTAATATTCTTAAAGCTTTGAAGTGCTTCATGAACTATTTTTCTTTCATAAGAATTCATAGGATCAAGTTTAACATCAACTTTTGTTTTTAATACATCTTTAGCAATGTTTTTAACTTTTTTTTCTAAGAAATAATTTTGTTTTTCTTTATAACCTTCAACATCAACAGATACGTTAACATATATATCAACTGCAGTAAAAATTGCTTGCCTTACATATGTTTGAATAGATTCTAATATATGACCATTTTTACCTATTAATAATGAATTATTTTTAGAGTGTAATTGATATTTAATTTTACCATCTCTTATCATTGTTTCAATATTAGCATTTATATCAAGTGATGATAATAATTCTTTTAATACATCTTTTCCAACTTCAGCAATATCACTGAACTTAACAACTTCTAATGTATATTTTTTACCACTAAATAATCCACCTTTTTCTTCATATGTTTTAGTTATTACATCTTCTTCTTTAACATTTAATTCTTTCAATGCTTTTTCTAATAATCCATCTTCACTTTTAGCTTGAAACTTATATTTTTCCATATTCTATTTACCTCTCTTTAATATTAAATTTTGTACAATTGTAAATGCATTTGATACTATCCAGTAAAGCGCAATTGATGTTGGTAAACTAAATGATATTATTGAAATAAATACAACCATAAATGTACTCATCATTTTCATTTGTTTTGCTTGCATTTCATCAGTTGTAGTAGTATTCATATTTTTAAATGATAAATATGTAGTACCAATAATTAGTACAATTAATATTATATACCAATAATTATGAGCAAGTAATCCTTCTGCTGGTGTAGTTCCTAAATTATATACTAAGAATTTCTTCTCAAAGAATACTGGAACTCTATAAATTGCTTCGAGAAGTGCAAAGAATATAGGTAATTGAATAAATGCAAATAAACAACTAGACATAGGATTAATACCATATTTTTTATAAATCATCAACATTTCTTGACTCTTAGCCATCATTGCATCTCTATCTGCTTCTTTTCCTGTATATTTCTTTTCTAATGCATTTAATTCTTTTTGAGCCTTTTGCATTGAACTATTCATATTATTAGATTTTTTAGTTATAGGCATCATAAGTGCTCTTACAACAACACCAATAATCATAATAGAAAGTCCGTAATTCTTAACAATTAATCCAAGCTTAACAATTATCCATGCAAGTGGCTTTACAAAAAAAGATGTCCAAAGTCCTTCATAACCACCAGATGTAATCTTTAAATCTTTACAAGCAGGTAATTTATCATAATCACTTACTAATTTATCCTTATTTTCAACATATATTTTTACATTATCATCCTCTTCAGGCTTACAAATTATATTTGATACATATGATTTAGTAGTTTTTTTATCACCATCAGTTCCTTCTACAGTAAATCTTTTAGTACATCCACATAAAGTTAATAATAGTAATAACACAATTGCTATTTTTTTCTTCATTATTTTTCTCCCTTCAAAACTTTAATAAGTTCACTATTTATTTTATCATACTCTGCATCTATTATAGCAGTCCTTAATATTATAACATAATCACAAGAAGAATTGATATTATTTTTCATAAGTATATCTTTAACTCTTCTTTTATATAAATTTCTTGTATGTGCTTTACCTATTTTTTTTCCAACACTTATACAATATCTATTATAATTTAAATCATTTTTAATAAAATATATAATGAAATACTTATTAATTATTTTATTATTTTTCTTTATTATTTCTTGTATTTCTTCATTTTTTCTTACTATAAACTTCTTATTCATAATACTCCTTCAAGAAATATTATAATAAAAAAATTACTTATTTAAAAGTAATTTCGTTATTTTGCTAATTCTTTTCTTCCTTTTGCTCTTCTAGCTTTTAATACAGTAGTTCCTCTTCTAGCTAAAAATCCAGAAGTTTTACTTTTCTTTTTATTATTAGGTTGAAACGTTCTTTTCATATTTTAATCCTCCATTCCTTCTTTGCTTAATAGATTATAAACTATTGATATTGAAAAGTCAATCATTTGTACTCTATTAAATTTATTAAATCATTTCTAAGTGAAAGAAAACTTTCATATTTATATATATATTTATATAGTTCTTTTAAAAAGTCTTCACCCTTAAGAATTCTTCCATCTTTCATATATACTATTGATGATAAAGATATCGAATCAAGTATATTGTTTTGTTTGATATATTCTTTCATTGTAGTTTTTTTATGATCAAATGTATCAACTACTTTATTTCCATATTCAACGCTTAATGGAAAAACAAATTCTTTTTTCTTGTTAAAATCTTCTGTATTTTTCACTACTAATTCAACATTATATTTCTTTTTAATAACTATTTTTAATATATTGTTAACATCTTCTAAACTAAAATTCATCTTTTTATAAGCAAAGAAAGCACTTGATATAAGCATCATTAATTGATATATATGATCGTTATTAACTGAAGTAAAGTCTAAATATTTATCAATGTTCTTGTAATTTTCACTTAATATTTTACTATATATACTATAAAAATAACTATAAAATGTATTATTTTCTTCATTTCTAATAACATTTTCATAAAATTTTGAATATACAGCATTTAGATAGTCTTCACTACCAAAAGAAATAATTCTCTTATCATCTTTATTTTCAAAATAAATCATCTTATCATTATCCAATTTTAAATCAAATTCATTAATATTAATACTTCCTATATCTAAAAGTGAATTATAGTTAAACATTTCAAGTACATCTTTATTATTAACAATTGTATCTAATGATTTATATACTATTAATAGCATTCTCTTCTTATTTAATTTCTTTTCTGTTTTATATCTATTTAATATATATTCTAAATAATCATTCAATATTGAAAAGTTTTCTATTTCAAATTTTTGCTTATCAAACTTACTATAATATTCATATAAATATATGAAATAAAAATTCTTGAAATTATAAGGCCTATATTCAGCTGAAATACCAAGTAAATTTACTTGAGGTAATATTGGTATAACCCTGGACTTAACTTCATTCTCTATTTCTTCATCCTCTTTAAAAAATTTTATGATTCTTTTAGCATCATCAGTATCATCTAATCTTATTTGTAATAAAGGATTTCTAACTACTTTCATCAATTTAATCTTAGAATTAATTTTATTTTCTATAAAAAAGTTTAACAATTTTATTGTAATTTTTTCATAATTATTTTCAAAAACAGGTACATCAATTATTACTTCTGGTGTTGGATTGTTCCTTAAATTATATTCTAAGTTTATTTTATAAGAAAATTTAAATTCTTTATATGAAAATTTTGCCTTACTTTCAGGCAATATTGATAATATCTGTTCAAATATTTTTTTAGAAATTTGAAATATATTTTTATTATAATCTCCAATTCGCACATTATAACTTAAACAAGTTTCAACAAATTCTTGAAAACTTTTTTGTTCATAAATTGTATATAAATTTTTAAAATAATTTTCTATTTGCATTCTATCCATATTTATCTTATCTCCAAAATCATTTTATCATAAATTATTTATTATGTTAACTTAATTTTTTTATTTTTTATGTCAACTTATCAACATTATATTAACATTTTATGTCAACTTATCCACAAGTTATCCACAATTCAAGTTTACATAATATATTAAAATTGTTGATATTGTTGATAACTCATTCTTTCATAGTAATTATCGATAAAAAAATGTTTACAAATTGTGAATAAGTTGTTAATATAAGTGTTAATAAATTTTTTTGTTTTGACATTAAAAAAAGTTGATTTATAATTTTAGTTAGAAAGACAAAAAGAAAGGAGAAATGCATATGAATGTTGAAGATATATGGACAGATTTTTTATCTAAAATCAAATCAAAAGTATCACTCATGTCATATAACTATATCTTTAAAGACTTAAAGATACATTCATATGATGATAGTAAGATAATTATTATTGTTCCAAATAATGAATTATTGCTTCAAAATATAACTAAAAACTATAACACACTTATAGAAGACACACTAAATGATATAACTAATGACACATGTACAATTGAATATGTCTTTCAAAAAGATATCGAAAAACTCACTAAAAAAGAAAAAAAGCCAGTTATAATTGAAGAAAACATTGAAGATGACTTTAATGATTTAAAAAACTATACATATTCAAGTAACTTTAACCCAAGACATACATTTGATACATTTATAGTAGGAGATTCAAATAAACTTGCATATGGAACAGCTCTTGCGGTCGCACAAAATCCAGGTAAACTATATAATCCATATTTTATATATGCTAAAAGTGGACTTGGAAAAACACATCTTATGCACGCAATAGGTAATTATATTGTTACTCATTCAGACAAAAGAGTACTCTATATAACAGCAGAACAATTCACAAATGACTATAGAGCAATTATAAATACTAAAAATAAATATGATAATAATATTTCATACCTAGAAGCATTTAGAGAAAAATATCGTAATATAGATGTATTAATGATAGATGACATTCAATTTTTAGATAATAAAGTCAAATCACAAATGGAATTTACTAACACATTCAATAGCTTATATGAACATGAAAAGCAAATAATAATCGCATCAGATACTTCTATTAATGATTATAAATTATTAGAAGAAAGGCTTAAAACAAGGTTTAGATGGGGTCTTACTGAATCAATAAATCCACCTGATATTGACCTTAAAAAGAACATCATCAAAAATAAAATCATGGTATATAACTTTGATTTAGATATTAAAGATGAAGTAGTAGAATATATCGCAAGTAATTGTGGAAGCAGTATTAGAGATTTAGAAGGTTCAATTACAAGAATAGTAGCCTATAAAGCAACATTTAACATACCAGAAGTAACATTAGATATAGCGAAAGAAGCACTACAAGAATTTGTATCAAAAACAGTATATAGAACTAATTCAGTAAGTAAAATAATTGATATAGTTGCTAAATATTTTGGCCTTGAATCATCGATGTTAAAAGGAAAAATGAAGAAAAAAAATGTTACAGATGCAAGAGCAATCGCGATGTATTTAAGTAGAATAATGACTGATGAAAGTCTGCAAAGAATAGGACTTGAATTTGGAGGTAGAGATCATTCAACAGTTATATATTCTCATGAAAAAATATCAAATGAACTTAAGACAAATGTTAAACTTCAAGAAGAAATTAAAACATTAAAGGAGAAGATATGTGAATAACCTAACAAGTTATCAACATATTAACAATGATAAGTTTACATAAAAATGTAGGTTTTATCGAACTATAAATGAGTTATCAACAATATTAACACTCTATAATAATAATATATATAAATAATAATAAGGAGGAAATAAAAATTATGAAAATGTTAATAGAAAAAAATATTTTAATGGAAGGATTAAATTGTGTAAGTAAAGCACTATCTACAAGAAATATAATTCCTGTACTAAATGGTATTAAATTTGAACTTACTAAAGATGGACTTTATTTAACAGCAACAGACAATGATATAACAATACAAACATTTATTGATAAAAAAGAAATAAAAAGCATTGATGAAGTAGGATGTACAATTATATATGGTAAAACATTACTAAATACTATAAGTAAATTACAAAACACTAACATATTAGTAGAAAATTTTGAAAACAATGAAGTATCATTCAAAACAGAAAGTGGTGGAATATATGACTTCCCATGTTTCAATCAAGAAGATTTTCCTAATATTAAATTAGAAGAAGTCAAGAATCCTATTAAATTAGACAGTCAAAAGTTTAAAGAAATAGTTAACAAAACATCATTTGCATGTTCACTTCAAGAAAGTAGACCATTACTTACTGGTGTTAATATAAAGTTAATAGGTGATATATTTGAATGTGTAGCTACAGATTCATATAGACTATCAAAAGAAACAATAAAATTAAATGATATATATAGTGAAAATATTAATATGGTTATTCCAGCAAGAAACATTAATGAACTTGTTAAAACAATAGGCAGTGAATCTGAATTAGAAATACACGTATTTCCAAACAAAGCTTTATTTAAATTTGATAATATAATATTCCAAACATCATTATTAAATGGAACATATCCAAATACAGATAATTCAATTCCTAAAGAATTTAAATATAAATTAAAAGCAAATTTAAAAGATTTATACAGTTTACTTGATACAGCATCATCACTAACACAATCAAAAGATAAAAACATCGTAGATATGGAAGTAAATGGAAATGACTTAATAATAAGAGCTGCTAGCACAGAGGGAAAAGGCAAAGATAAAATTAATATTACAAATGAAACAGAAAATGATATAAAAATATCTTTCAGTGTTAAATACATGATGGAAGCATTAAAAGTATTCACACAAGAAGAAATATATATACTATTAAATGGAGAAATTAATCCAATAATACTAAAAGAAATAGGAAATGAAGAATTAATTGAATTAATTTTACCAATGAAAACATACTAAAAACGAAGAAATTCGTTTTTTTTAATACAAAAAATTAAATTTTTTACAAAATTCGACATATTTCGACAAAATTCGACAAATAGTATGTGCTATGATAGAAGCCATTAAAAAGAAAGGGGGAAATATAATGAATTATGAAATTACATATGATACCCAGGTTATAGCACCTATCGATAGTGAAACCTCAAGAGTTATTGAAACAGAAGCGGAATATATAGTTAATAATCCACCATTAAATATACTTGAATATAGTTGTGAATACTTTGGTAGTTCATATGAAGGAAGGAAAGAGGGAACTAAGAAACTTCTTGGAATAACACATAAGTCACCAATAGTAGTAGAAGAAAGTAGAAAAATAATCTTTTTCCCAACAACTTCAGCAGAAAATGAAAAATGTGTATGGATTAATTTAGAAAAAATTGATAAGTATTATAAGCTTGATCCAAAAAGATCAGCAATAGTATTTAAAAATGGCGATTTAATAGAATTAGACATATCATATGGCTCACTTACAAATCAAATTTTAAGAGCAAGCAGATTAAAATTTTTACTAGACCAAAGAATATTAAAAAAAGATAATATAATTTAAAATTATCTTTTTTTATGCGCTCAATTATGTTATAATTATATTGTCGTGTAGGTGTACTATAATACATGAAAAATCAAAAAAGGGGGGTTAAATGAAGTTTAAACATGAATATTACAAAAATTGAACTTATGAATTTTAGAAATTATACTAAAAAGACCTTCGATAATTTTTCAAATTTAAACATCATTATTGGTAAAAATGGAATTGGTAAAACAAGTATTATAGAATCCATTTATTTAGGAAGTTTAGCAAAATCTTTTAAAACAAATAATGAATTGTCAATTATAAAAGAAGGAAAAGACTTTTTTAGAATAAAAGTCTATTATTTTGATTATGGACCTAAAAAAAATCTTGAAATATTTTTAGATAAGTCAGGTAAAAAGACAAAGATTAATTCACAACCACAAAGAAAATTAAGCAATTTTATTTCACAATATAGAATAATAATGCTTTCACCTGATGAATTAAAATTAATTAAATCATCACCAAATACAAGAAGAAACTATTTAAATATTCAATTGTCACAATTGCACAAAGAATATATGCATTACCTAAATAATTATATGAATCTTATCAAAAATAAGAATGATTATTTAAAGAAAATGATGTTAAACAGCAATTTAGACAGTAGATATTTAGATGTATTAGACGAAAAAATAGTTGAAAATGGTATGAAAATATACGAATACAGAAATAATTATATAAATCTTATCAACAGTAGCATCAATGATATATTTAAGAACTACATTAATAAACAATTAATTGAAATCAAATACGAATCAGATTATTCAGTAAATGATAAAGAAAAATTAATAAATATTTTAAGAAAAAATAGAAATAAAGAAATAAATTTAGGCATGACAAACTATGGTATACACCGAGATGATTTTACTTTTTATCAAAATGGTAATAATTCTAAAGATTATAGCTCGCAAGGAATACAAAAGTTAATTGTTCTAGCTATGAAATTATCGGAAGTAAAAATATTTATAGAAAACTATGATATTAAGCCAATTTTATTACTAGATGATTTATTTAGTGAACTAGATGAAAAAAATAGAAATAATATATTTAAATCATTAGATAAAAGTATACAAATATTTATAACAACTACTGACTTAAAGAATATTAATAAGAAGATAGTTGAAAAAGCAAAAATATATAATTTAGATGAGAAGGAGAATTAAATGAAAGAAGAGTATGGAGTTAATGAAATTCAAGTCTTAGAAGGCTTGGAAGCAGTTAGAAAAAGACCTGGTATGTACATTGGAACAACAGGCGAAAGAGGTCTTCACCATTTAGTATGGGAAATAGTTGATAACTCAGTAGATGAAGCATTAGCAGGCTTTTGCGATGACATTGAAATAATTGTTCATGAAGACAATAGTGTTAGTGTAAGGGATGATGGTCGTGGAATGCCAACAGGTGTTCATCCAAAAACAGGCGTATCAACAGTAGAAACAATATTCACAGTATTACATGCAGGTGGAAAATTTGGAGGTGGCGGATACAAGGTATCTGGAGGACTACATGGAGTTGGAGCATCAGTAGTTAATGCACTTTCAGAATGGTTAGAAGTTAAAGTGTATAGGGATGGAAAAATATATCATCAAAGATTTGAAAAAGGTGGTCATCCTGTAAAGCCATTAGAAATTATTGGCGATTGTGACCCAAATAGAACAGGAACAACGGTTACATTTAAACCAGATCCTCAAATATTTGAAGAAACAACAGAATTCAATTATGATACACTAAAAAGTAGATCCAGAGAACTTGCATTCTTAAATAAAGGATTAAGAATAATATTAAGTGATTTAAGAACTGGTGCCAAAGATGAATTTCTATATAATGGTGGTCTTAGAGAATACGTTGAACTATTAAATACTAATAAACATCCAATCCACAATGACATAGTGCATATTGAAGGTGAAGAAGACAATATAAGTATTGAAGTAGCAATGCAATATAATGATGGATACTCAAGTAATATTTATTCATTTACTAACAATATTCACACTGTAGAGGGTGGAACTCATGAAGATGGAGTTAGACTTGCATTATCAAGAGTAATTAATAATTATGCTAGAACAAACGGAATTTTAAAAGAAAAAGACGATTCATTAACACAAGATGATGTTAAAGAAGGAATCACACTTGTTATATCTTGTAAACATCCAAATCCACAATTTGAAGGGCAAACAAAAACAAAGTTAGGAAATGTTGAAGTAAGAAAGATAGCGAGTAATATA
>OIZL01000979.1_pt1 | contig 17687 bp, 14 predicted proteins | sample 1588541 | NCBI WGS metagenome assembly OIZL01 (sample SAMN03283285) | human gut metagenome | biome: human-associated habitat; material: feces | host: Homo sapiens | place: Peru | collected 2012 | reverse complement strand
CGCCGGTCTATCAGCAGTCCGCCTATATCGTGTCCGGCAACTATGTCAACATGGTACGCGTCTACGGCATCGACATGACCACGGCGGAAAACTTCATGCTGACGCCGGAACGGGGGACGATCGCGGAAGAGGGTACCCATCTGCATCCGGAGGTCATGTTCACCGATGATGTCTCCGCGGGACTTGCCAACAAGGCCAAGGACTGGGAGCCCGCGCTGGATGAGGACGGAAATCCGCTGGTGGATCTGCTGGAAGCACCTGTCCGTATGACCTTCGACTATTCCAATCTGACCGGTGAGGCAAAGGCCGATACCGATGGGCGGGCGCTGCCCTCCGGCAATCTCTACAACCTGCGGGTAACCGGCATCTGCTCCACGCTGAACAACAACTTCACCTCCTCCGCCTTTATGGCCTATGACCGGCTGGAGGAGATGGTGCAGGCCAACGCCAACTATCTCGGCGCTGCCACGGAAACCAAAACGGCGGAGGAAAAGGCCAACGGCCCCACCTACGATCTCGTTTGGGTGAAGGTGAAGAACGTCAACGACGTGCAGCGTATTGTCAAGCTGATCCGCGACACGGGCCTGAACACCTATTCGCTCAACGATATGCTGGAGACGGTGCGGACACAGTCCCGGCAGATCCAGGGGATGCTGGGCGCGCTGGGCGGCATCGCTGTCCTGATCTCCGCCATCTGCGTGGCAAACACCATGATGATGTCCATTACGGAACGGACGCGGGAGATCGGCGTGCTGAAGGTGCTGGGCACCGTTCGCAGCGACATCTTCAAGATGTTCCTGACGGAAGCGCTGATCGTGGGCGTGATCGGCGGCGCGGCTGGCCTGATACTGAGCTTTATCGCCAAGTGGCTGATACCGGTGATCTTCGCGTCGCAGGAGCTGCGGTGCGTGCTGCCGTGGTGGCTGGCGGTCTGCGGCGTGCTGTTCTCAGGCGGCGTAGCCATTGCCGCCGCATGGATGCCGGCCCGCAAGGCAACTCTTATCAGTCCCAACGAAGCCATCCGCTCTGAGTGAGGTAACGATATGAAAAAGTTATGCTGTGCAATTCTGGCTGTGCTCTGCATTCTGCCGTGTCTGGCGGGCTGTGGGAAAGCGAATGCCGCCAATGAGGAGCCGCTGATCCGCAGCTTCGTGATCGGCAACAGCACGGCGGAGATCCAGGCCCACACGGAGGATGGCGAGACGCACTATGTGATCGCCATTACGCTGCCGACGGACACGGATTTCAAAAACTGTGCCGCAAATGTAGAGCTTGCCCCGGATGCGTCGCTGTCCATAGATGATAGCCCCTGCATTGTGAACGAGCTGGGCGGGCGGCTCATTCTGAATCTGGCGCTGGAAAATCGTGATCTGGTCGTCACCAGCGGTGAATTGAGCCAGACCTATAGCTTTCAGATTGAGCTGGAATGAGGGTCAAGGAAATGAGAAAGACCTGTATAGCCTTAATAGTGCTTGTGGCACTGTTATCAATGCTGGCAGCCTGTGGAAAGCAGGCGGACGATCCTGCCGGTACGGATGGTACATCGACGGACGCGATAACTTCTGTAAGCGTCAATGGTACGGCGTGCCGTGTTGATGTACAGAAGAATTATGGCGGACAGGAAACGGGATTACGTTTCAGCATTTTTATCCCGGAATCGGTAGTTCAGGACGAGACGAACGTTACGCTGACACTGGAGCTTGGCTCTGGTTGGTCGATTTCAGAGGATAGTAATTGTATAGTACAGATGGATGGCAGCATTGTCATTGTGGATTTGAGTGAAGAAGTGCCGGTAATTATCGTAAGGGCTGACGCCATGGATACGACACGCTGCTACCATCTGACTGTAGAATAGAGGAAGTTCAGTGTTTGCTTTTCTGATTTTACGGAGGTGATGCCAATGGGCATATAGAGGCAAAGCACAGGACCCCAGAAGAAATCCAACATCATAAATTTCGAGTGATACGCTCGATAAATTTAAGGAGAAATCATTATGAAAAGAACATGCAATAAGCTGCTAGCTTTTGTGCTGGCGCTTGCCATGGCGCTCTCTGTCAGCGTCGTTGCGTTCGCATCCGAGACGACTGCTCCTACCAGCAGCACGACCGTGACCTCCCTCGACGGGATCGCATCTGTGAACGTGGAGGGCGTGGATGCGTACTATCAGTACGATAATAACACCGGCTCCAGCGTGAAGTACATTCGTGCCAAGCTCGGTGCGACCAAGACTTGGGAAAACCTTCAGTCTGCCCGCGTGGCGATCACGACCACCGGTGCCGTGCCTACTGTGGCCGGTGCTACCGCGACCTCTTCCACTGGGAATGAATACATCTACACGCTGAATCTGCTGAACACCCGCTATGCCGTTACCGTTGGCAGCAACACCTACTATCTGGCCGCCGGCTTTGAGGGAACTATTGCCATCTCCAGCACCGATCCTCTCGCAATTACGGCAGCTACTCTGGGCACTGCCAGCACCCTCAACATTTATGGCTCCGTTGTTCAGAACAACTACATGGGCAACACCTACTATGTGAATAACAGCACGAACTGGACGAATACCAATGTCGCTTACTATGTGTCCGGCACCTATACTTGGACCGGTGTAAAGACTTCTGTTAATGCTAGTTTCACTACAAATGACGCGACTCTGGGCGGCGACTATTCTAATGGTAAGATTAACCTGAACGGACTCGCTAATGTAACAGTGACCAAGGATGGCCAGACCCGTTCTTACACCGTTACTGCCGTTGTGGATTCTGCGACCAGCTTCGAGGTTACTGCATCTACGTATGCGATCAATTTTGAGGAGTTGAATGCTAGCGAATACGCAGAGGAATTTGCAGAGACTGTCGAGGAAATTCAGGGTGCATTGAACGATTATTATGCTCAGGGCAAGGTGTTCTCTGCTTCTGCAAGCGTAATGGATGTTATGAAGGACTTTATTGCTTTCGCTGAAGATGGAGGATACTTTAGCGGCACCACGAGCTGCAGCGATACTTATCTTGCAACCTTGGATGGCCTGGGCGAGTTCTCTGCCGGCCAGATGTCCGGTTGGTGCTACATGGATGGTGCATATACGCCCACTTGCAGTGTGCCTATGATCGGCGCGGCCGATTATCCCCTTGGTAATGCCGCCCTCTTCACCTGGTTCCTGACCGTGGATTACACGCCCCACTTCTAATTGACCTTATGGGGCGGCAGTGATCCTGCCGCCCCGCCTGGAGGAGATCTAGACCGAATGTGTCTGGATCTCCCCCAGGCAAATAGCATAATTGGGAGATCAACCAAGATGAAGATGAAAACCAACAAATTATTCAAGCATCTGTTGGCGCTGTGCCTGACGCTGCTGATACTTCTCCCTACAAATACATACGCATGGACAACGGATGATCTGACCAGCACAACATGGCCCTACCTTGTAGGCTGGACTGGCGGAAAGGCCACCGATTACGGTAAGTTTTTTTCATTGAAGGACACCGAAGGCAGGCTCTATTCGCGTGAAACAATGTCTTTCGGTGTCGGTCCCCTGGTGAGAGTGGCAATTCCAGAAGGGGGAAGCGCTACGTTTTCCCCTGCCAGCTTTTATAGTGACTACGAGGGGAAGACCGTGATTTCCAGCACGACGTTTACCTGTCGGGAAAGCCTGCCTGCTGATCATTCCTCCCCGGTCCTGTATACGGCCACAGCTGCGGACGGACGCGAATATCCATTCTATATTATCGCGGAGCCTGCCCAAAATAATAGCAAGAATACAGATGAAGAGGTCAATGAGATCATCGACTATCTGGTGGAGCCGCTGACGAACCTGTTCAGAGCGTACAGCGCCAAGCTGGAGGCGATGTATCAGGCTCGCAACAGCGGTTCTCTTGCTGTGGGTGACTATCAGCCCGTGCAGTTCAATATGCTCTATCAGACCGTACGGAGCATTGGCTTTTCAGTTGCAAAGAGCGCCGAGAACTACCCCGATGGCGGTATGGTGCTCTTTGAATACTATGACTGGAACAGTGCCGACGCGGAAGATGTCATGCGCAAGGTACTGGAGTATGATGCGTATAACACATATACCGGTGGAGCTCTGCGCCGATACAGCAAAGCATATTATCAGGCGCTGGTTGAGGTCGCCGCGCCGCACTATCTTGATTTTATAGAAAATAACCGCATCACGGAACCGGCCATTGATCGGTACGCGGTGGGGGATTCCGTGGGCGTAGTGGATACGGCAAGCAAGACGGTTACGATACGCTTCCCGCAAGGCACGGATTTGGACAAGCTGCCTGCACCTACCATTGAATTGTCCGATTGGCTCAAGATTTCACAGGTTGCCGGCTCATTGCAAAACAAAAAAGTTGTATATAACCTTATCCCGTGGGAAAAAACAGCCGGCATTGTCTATGACGGTGTTTCCACAAAGGAAGAATATGGCTTTGACATGGGTGCGGATCTGTCTGCGTACTGGACTGTCGTGGTCGAAGAGGGTGATCCCTATACGGTCGCAAATGCGTTTTCGGTGACAACAGCGGACGGTGTGACCAGATACGGCAAGATCGACGAGGACAACGGAACGATTACCCTGAATCTGCCGGTGGGAACAGACCTTACCGCGATCAGCCCCACTATTGCGCATACGGGTACGCATACCAATATGGACAGCGGCACGTTTGACTTCAGCGGCGGCAAAACACAAACGCTTACTGTCTATAACCGCACCTATGAGCTTGAAAGATCCTATACCGTCACCATAACGGCAGAGGCGTCTTCTCAGAACGCCATCGAGTCTTACAGCATCGGTGATGCGATCGGCACGATCAATGCAGATACCGGCGTTGTGGAGATCACCATCCCCTACGCAACGGATCTTGCCTCTGTGCAGCCGGAGATCGTGATCTCGGAGTTTGCGACGCAGAAAAGTGTACCCGACAGACTGAGCGAGGGTGACAACGAGTATGTGATCGCGGCCCAGAACGGCGTCGATCGGACGTGGACTGTCAAGATCACACGCACTCCTGCCGCAAAGGGCAACAATATTCTATCCTTCCGCTATGGCTCGGTGCAGGGTGTTATCAACAACAATACGGGCGAAATCACCATGGAGCTGCCCGCGGGAACGGCGACCTCTTTTGCGCCCGTGATCGAGGTATCTCCATTTGCCACGGTTTCTCCTGCGTCCGGTGTGAAGCAGGATTTCTCAAAGACCGTCACCTACGTTGTTACGGCGGAAAACGGAAATAGGAACACCTATGATGTCAATGTTTCCTTTACCGGTACGGTAGCCGAAAATGAGTACAAGGACGATCTGGAACAGGTTGTTAATAACATCATTATGCGGTATACCAATTCGGCCGATGATGACTGGGAGTGGATGAATCTCGGCTTCTATCAGGGCAAGCTGGCGAACTATGATGGTGGTTATGATCTTGCCGGACAGATCGGCGATCTGGACACCACTACAAGTGTGGCAATGACCAACATCGCCCGCACCATCATGATGCTGACAGCACGAGGGTTCGACTGCTCTAATCTCGCGCAGTACAACGACGGACAGCCGTTTGTTGACAGCAAGGGCAACGAGGTGGACAACCTTGCGGCAACCATGTATAACTACGCGGGAACGTACACCATAAACGGCCCCATTTTCGGTCTGATCTCATTGGATATGGGTAATTACACGATCCCTGACAACGCGATCTGGACACGGGACGCCTTTATGGATGTGATCCTCAACCACGTCTATCTGTCTGATGGATTTGACACGGATATGGTCGCCATGCTCATGCAGTCTATCGCGCCGTATGCCAGTGACGAGGTTTATGGCGAACGGGTGCGCGCAAAGCTGGAGGAAGGCGTAAGCATTATCATCACCAGAATGAATGCGGACTACTCCTTCAAGGCATGGGGCGCTGTCAACAGTGAAACGGCAGCTCAGGTTATTTGTGCGCTTTCCGCTATGGGCATCGACTGCCATACCGATCCCCGCTTCTCCGATGGTCAGGGGAAGAGCGTGATCCAGAACTGGGTGGACAGCTTTGTAAACCCCAGCGGTTACTTCCACCACACAACCGAAGTCAGGAACAATGCCATGGCGACCTATCAGGGGTGCTATGCCAGCCAATGGTATCTGAACTTCCTGAAGGCAGAAGGTACTGGACATCCGTATTCGCTGTATAACCGGCGCTTTGACTTTGCCCGGCAGCTATCCACGGACGCTTCTATCACCGGCTTCGAGATCGAAGGCAAGCAGGGCATTATCACCGAGGGCGGTGAAGGTGGCGAGAATACCATTACTGTTACAGTGCCCAACGGTATGCCCTTGACGAACCTGACTCCGACCGTGACGATGGCGGAAGGCGCGACGCTGCTTGCGCCGAGCCTGCCCGTGACTTTCGTAGAGGGCATCAAGCAGCCCTTTACCGTGATGGCCGAGGATGGTAAGACCACCAAAACCTATAATGTCACCGTTACCCACGGTGATGTGGGCGCTTCCGGTGCCGAGCTGGATGTCAACAGCATCAAGCTGCAAAATAGCGTGTTGAATGTGACGGACATTTTGGAAAAGAAGGTCACCAAGGCGTCCGATGGCGCAACGGAGATCCTGCTTACGGTGGGGGCCGGCGTGGATACCTCAAAGATGTATCTCAGCGCCAGCATTTCGTACAAGGCAACCTCTGATCCGTCTTTGGACGGTAAGGATGCGATGAACTTCTCCGACTGGCAGACCTTTACTGTGACCTCCGGTGACGAGACCGTGAAAAATGTCTACCGGATCAAGGTCGTGTCCAAGGCGCAGGCGGAGATCACCAGTTTCCGTGTTCAGGCGGCCGGCGAATGGTACGATGGCATCATTGACAATGCCAAGAACACCATTACCGTTACCGGTGTAGACGATTCCAAGCTGACCAGCACCAAGCTGGTCACGGACATCGAATTTACCGGCAGAAGCTGCTCGCCGACCTCCGGTATTGCGGTGGACTTTGCCAATGCAGCCACGTTCACGCTGGGCGGCGACAATGATCTGGCAAGCCGTACCTACACCGTCACTGTGCTGAACAAGAGCGGTCAGCCGATCTCTGCAAAGAGCAGCGGAGGCGATGATGATACGCCCTCCACCAGCACAGCAAAAATCACAGGCTTCTCCGTCCTGGGGGTGGAGGGTGAGATCGACCAGAGTGCCGGAACCATCACTGTCAAGCTGCCGGTTGGAACGAATGTCACGGCGGTCGCGCCGGTCGTTACCGTTCCTGCGGGAGCTGTGGTCAGTCCGGTATCCGGTGAGGTCGTAAACCTCTCCAGCCCGCTGACCTATACCGTAACGCTGGGTACGGAGAGCAGAAACTATACCGTCACCGTTATCTTTGAGCGCAGCATTTCTCAACAGCTCTGGGATAAAGTGGCAGAAAACAGCGACGTAGCGGATCATCAGACCAGCTACGGACACCATTTTAAGTAGAAAGGAGAGAGCCATGAAAGCAGCAAAATGGCAAAGGACAGTATCACTGCTCCTTTGCCTGCTCATGGCCATGAGCTTCTTTGTTATAACTGTGCCAAAGGCATATGCGGCTGAACCTACATGGCCGTATTTGGCAAGTATCGACGAGTCTTCATTTACGAACTTTAATTTGCGTGATGATTTCCCTGCACCGGAGGAAAACCTGAAAAAAGTAGATATTCAGCACGTAACTAAGTTAGAAGAATGCGCCGATGTGAAGACGTCCGGTGCGACCACGACCTATCATGCAGGAACAATCGTCCTTTATGTCGAAACCTTACCAACATCAGAGGATAAGAGTCCCACTGCGACCGCAAATGCAAAATGCGGTTTCAAATTCCAGATAGGAAGCGAAGGATCTGGCACTGCGAAGAAATCCAAGATAACTCTAAAAAATGTAGAAGGCAACTATACGGAAAAATTCTACACAACGGTAACTCTGAAAACTGATGCGAAGCTTTACGATCACTCTAGAAGCAACTGTTACGTCATGACCGAGGGTAAAATCGCCTATCATTATGATGTAAAAGTCCAGCAATATACGGGTGAGGAGAAAGCAGAACCGGAATGGCCGCATCTGACAAGTGTGGGAAACCCGATAAATGACAAAGCAACGAAGCCGTTCTTTATTGCCAATAACCTCCGTGAAGATTTTACCTTCACCTTGAAGGATGTTAAAATTGAACATGCCAAAAGCTTAACAGAATGTGCTTTAGGTACTACGGCAGGTTATACGGCGTATGATGCCGGAACCATCAAGTTCTATGTGGACAATTTGCCTACAGAAAGCGATAAGCTCGAGAGTTTTAGTGGTACAGCTTATGGTTTCAAATTTCAAACAGGAAACGACCTCGTAACGGTGTCGGGTACTGGTGATGGCGATACGGTGAAATTCGCAAATGCGGTTATGCTGAATGTAGCTGGTAATTTTGAGTATCACAACAAGACTTACTATTACATACAGACAGCCAAAAATGTACGCTATCACTATAATGTGCAAGTCCTACAATACAATGGCGAAACTGGCGAGGAATTGACCCTCAGCGCCGGTTCCGCAAAGCGTACTGACAAGGAAACGGCCATAGTGACGTTTAATGCTTCCGCAGCAGGCAATTACTACTATGCCCTGCATGACGAGCAGCAAACCGCACCTGTGGTAGACACCACTTCGGCTAACACAAATATGGGTACGATGGCTAAAACCAACACAATTACAGTCAGCGGTATAACGGACTATAAGGCTAAGTATCTGTATATTGTGGGTGTTGATGCGGCTGGAAAGACCAGCGTCCCGCTGGAGATTGTGATCCCCGGTATTACATTTGCACTCAAGCATGAGAAACAGAGCATTTACTCAGTTTCATTGTATACTGAGCAATTTACAGATAGTGAAGGAAAACCGATTACAGCGGCAACTCCAGGTGATACCGTAATCGTGAATTTCGGCGTGTTTGAAGCGGGCAATGATAATGTGATCTATGAAGATGGCGCAATCAAACATAAAGCCAGTGTCCGGCAGACTGTTTTGACGCAGTGGAATATGACCGGTCTGACGCTCGATCCCGCGCCGACAGGATCCAGCTTCCGTTTTACCATGCCGGAGAATGATGTCACCATACAAGCAGAGACAAAGCTCGATGGTGTACCTATTCATGTCACTTCCAATATGCCCAACGTAACTCAAGAACTGGAAGCCCGTGCATATTTTACGAACCCCTATGGACTCCCCGGCGGCAACGTGGGTTATACAATACCGATTTGTGCCAATCAAGATCAGACCGATGTTGTAATGGCTGGCACCAAAGTTAGGTTAAGAGTCGTATCGATTCCAGAGACTTATGTGCTGGACAAGTGGGCAATCACCAACAATGGTACTCCTGTTGACAAAAGTGAGATAACGCTCAGCGAGGATGGCAGCAGCGCAGAGCTTACTCTGGCGGAAGGCGGCGACTATGTGTTCAACGCAGTCCTGCGTGCCAAGAAGTTTGCCAGTGTGACCGCCGCGGTAAATGACTCGACTATGGGCAGCGCTACAGTTACCGTTGATGGGAATCAGCAAGCCGTTTACGAAGGCCAGAATGTTACTCTCACCGCCATCCCCGGTGATAGCTACATGCTGGAGCGCTGGGAGGTCAGAGAAGAGGACTCCGACGATTTGATTGCCACAACGCCTGTGGAGGGTAACGCCAACCAGGTCACCTTTACCATGCCCGCCACCGACAAGAACATCACCGCAAAGGCATTCTTCGCGTTTGATCCCGCCAAGGCCAGCACGGAATGCGGTTTGGACAGTGTAGAGTTGGATGTTCCAGGCGCCTCGGTTGAAAGAAGGGGCGGCAATTTCACCATCAAGGTTCCGGCGAATACAAGCGCGGACACGCTGGCCGCTGCAGCTCTGAAGTTCATCACCGTTTCCGAGGATGCGGACGTCATTCGGGCTGGGGACGAAACGCCTTGGCCTACGGATGGTCAAGCCTGCGGCATGACGCTGGACACGCCGGTCACCTTCACTGTCCGCTCTCAGAAGTACCTCCTCGGAGGAGACGATAACGCCAAGGCGGACTATACCGTCACCGTCGTCCGCACCAAGAGCACCGAATGTGCCATCGAAATCGCAAAGCTGGGCAATGTGGTCGGTGTCCTTGATCAGACGAAGAAGACCGTGACCTTCACGGTTCCCGCCGACACCGAGGACAGCGCCGTGGCCGATATGCTGCTGACGATCAACTGCTCGCAGTATGCTTCCATCAAGTTGAAGGGTGCCGAGACGGATTGGGTCAACGATACAGCCTGCGGCATGAAGCTGAACGAGGAAAAGACTTTTGTCGTTACGGCGGAGGATGGCACCACCACGGCGAAGTACACCGTTGTGATCCATCGCACCCCCAGCGATAAGAAGGCACTTACCGGCGCAACGCTGGGCGATATTGCGGCTGTGATCAACGAGGACAGCCATGCTGTTACCTTCACTGTCCCCGCCGACACGACTGACAGCACGCTGGGCGAGATGATCCTGAAGCTGACGGTTTCCGATTATGCTACGGTAAAGAAGTCCGGCGATAAGGACAACTGGCCCGCTGAGGGCAAGGCCTGCGGTATGGAGCTGAATAATGGTGTAATCTTCACGGTAAAAGCTGAAGATGATACCACAGTGGATTACACCGTGACCATCGCCAAGACCAAGAGCAGCGAGAAGGATATTACCGCCGCTGTTCTGCTAAACCAGACCGGTGACACCACGCCGTTTGCAAAAGCACAGATTAGCGGAACCAACATCATCTTCACGTTGCCTTCTGATACGGATAAGGCCGTGTTGAACAGCATCGGTATGAAATACCTGAAGCTGACTTATCCGGAATCGGCTACCGCGAAGATGAAGAACGGCTATGATGATGCGACGAATGCCGGCTACAGGTGGAGCAACGGCGATGTAATGTGCAATATGTCCATAAACTCGCCGGTCAAGTTCACCGTTACCGCCGAGGATGGTAGCACGAAGGAGTACACGATTGAGATCAAGTACACCGCTCCCGCTGCCCCCACCCTGTCCGATGGCTCTGCTACCCGCAGCAGCAAGACCGCCGCAACGGTGAAGTTTACCACCAATGAGGCAGGCACCTACTACTACAAGGTAGTGACCCACGGCGCGACAGCTCCCACGGCGGATGAAATCGTGAAATCCACCACTAAGGGTACGGCCAGTGCGGGTGAGACGACCTTCACTCTCAGCAATTTGACTGAGGATGCGCGTGACGTCTACATCGTGGTCGTAAGCGCAGCCGGTGGCGAGAGTGCACCTCTGAAGGTGGAGATTCCCGCCTATGGCAGCGGCACCGATACGCCGGATACCGGCGCGTATAAGATCTCGATAAGCGCACCCAAGGGTGGTACAATCACCACCAACCGCACCAAGGCGGATGCGGGTGACGAGATCATCGTTACCGTAACGCCCGACAACGGCTATCAGATGGTGTCTGGCTCTCTGACCTATACGCTGGCAACAGCGGGCGGCGAAACCAAAACCATCACCAACGGACGCTTTACCATGCCTGCGGGCGATGTGTCTATCACCTGTAAATGGGAGACTGCCACAACGACCGCCAAGGGCATCACCAGCTTCTCCATCAATGGCATAGCTGGCGCGGTGAACAACACCACTAACACCATCACCATCACCATGCCCCGCGGCACGGATGTGACAAAGCTGACTCCCACTATCTCCACCAACGGCGTTAAATCCCTCACGCCTGGTAGTGGCGAGACAGTGAACTTCACCAATTCCGTGAACTACACGGCCACCATGGAGGATGGCAGCACAAAGACCTATACTGTCACGGTTTACGTGGAAAAGGGTACGCTGTCCGACCAGTTCTGGGACAAGCTGACGGATTTCGTCAACCAAGTCCCCTGGTGGGAGTACGCAAAGCAGCAGCAAAGTACTAGCAGCTATCCTAAGTATTGGTAAATCCCCCTCTTTACGCAGAGAAAGCCACTGGCATTTGCCGGTGGCTTTCTGTCTAAGCATTGACTTGTTATTCAGAAAAGGCATGCATGTAAAATGAGATCGATAATGAGCAGTGCTGAAACTTTACATCAGGATTTTTCGTGGTGCAAGTATAAGTCACCATGGTTTATCGGTAGTTTCAGCGGGGTAAAGTGCGGCGTATATGCTCACTTCCTGTGCTGGCGATGAAGCAAGATATGTTGGAGGTAGTTATGAGTAAAACGATACGGGCCAGACTCCTACTGCTTTTAGTAATCTTAGTCTGTCTACTGATTATAGGAAGTACAATCAATAGGATAATAGCCCGAAATCCACCTGACAATATCCCTGACCGCACAGCGGCATTTGCAGAGGTATTTGACATCCTATATGGAATGTACCCAGAGGCAAATATGGGGACGAGTGCAGTCGTGCTATGCTTAAATGATCTGAATAAGAGTGATTATGACTATGCGGTAAATGGGATAGGAGCGTATTGCAGAGCGAACGGGATTAAGCTTTCCTATTCATCCTATGGAGAATCTCCAGATAATGCTGCTCTGCTGGATGAAGAAAATTTGATTTTCACTTTTGAACGGGTACGATATCCACGCTCATTCTCGGGAAACATCAAAGTTACTTTCCGTGTGCAGAAGTATCATCCCGGAGCAACCGGATTTGCACTCAATGTATCATGTGATTGGAAGTCGGATGCTTGGGACTGTTACTGGACGGGCTCTCAGGAAATAACGGCGTCAAATCCCTGAGCCGGATAGTGGCGAGACAAAGTATTGATATTCCCCTCTTTACTCAGAGAACGACGTCGGCATTTTTGCCGGCGTCGTTCTTGTTTGTATTAACCTGTTGCGGGTTAATCTATGCCCTTGTAAGAAAGTTCAATGCACTCAAAAAGATGACGATAAGCCTCGTAAAGAAGCCTATAGTGCGCATTTTGAGTATGTATGTTTTTTGGCGGACGAGGATGCCGAACACGGGTATCTTGTATATGACCTGAAGAGCAACCCAAATAACCAACAACAAAAGCAGTAGACGCATCAGTCCACCTCTAGCGAAGAAGCGGCAAAGTGCCACCGCATTCGTTGCGGGCAAAGAGATCGAGTACCCCGGCCAAAGAGACCACCTGCATCTTCAACAGTTGAGCAGAAATCTCGGCTAATGCCGGCGTTTCTTTACACGCCGCCTCAAATTGTGCCATAGTGCGCTTTATCTCTTCAAGCGCAACGCGGTGCAAGTCAGCAATCGCGTGAATTTTAAGCTGGGCTTCCAGCTTGGCAAATTCAGTCTTCAGCATAGCTATCTGCTTATCACGCATGATTTTGAATGCTTCGCGCTGCATAGAACGGTTGGCGACCACATTGATAGCGTTGTCGATGATGCTCAGAATGGAAGAAATCGCGGAAGGAATAAGTGTGCTCTGGTTACAAGGAATCAGTGACATTTTTACCTCCAGTCTTTTGTGTCAAAATGCGAACAGCGAACTGAAAGAGCATCATGCCCCCGGCCAAAGGCCTCCCTCTATCTTCCTGTATAGCATTTTACAGTAGAAGAGGTGCATATGTGTAGTTGCACATGGCAACCACCCCCTTTTTTGTTTGCAGGCGAATTATATACTATCCTCTTCGTGTACGCAATTGGCATGTTCAATGAGAAATAGAGTGAAATATAGGCGCAGAGTTCCCTCTTTGTAGAAATTCGTTGAAGCAGGAATAAGGCAATTGACTATGAGAATGCGATAAGATATTATAAATAGGTACGTGTGTTTTGAACGTAATACGCACGGGCGTGTGTTAATGAATTGATTTTTTTCAGTGTCCTACAAAATGGCAAGTTAAATGGCAATGTCGAAGCCGATGACACGCAAATGTTGCTGTGCTATAATCCTATCGTCCCCCAATGGGCTTTGAGAAACGGCTTGAATGCCGAATACTGCCCAAAGGAGAGACTACACATGAAATATTGCCCTTATTGCGGCGCCAACCTTCCGGATGGCGCCGTTTCTTTCTGCCCGGAATGCGGGGAGAACCTGCCGAACATGACAGAGGAACGCGAGAAAAAGCATGAGCAGCCAGCTACGAGTCCGGATACGGCGACCGAAAACCGCAAAGCAGCGCCGAAGAAGGTAAAGCAGAAACGAAAACAAAAGGAGCCGCAAGAGCAAGATACCGAGTCGTCTTCTAAACCGGATGATGGCTACGATGGATATTACGACGATGTCCTCCCTGCCGATGCCGGTAGGCTGAATGAGGGTATCGACATGGAACTGGTCAAGAAGATCTGTGCAGTAACGGGCGTCATGCTGTTGATCATCACGCTGTGCGTCGTGGCAATGTATTTGCTCTGAGTGCTGTAAATCGCATCCGCGAGTGGTGTAATATGGGTAAATACCAAACGAGGAGTGACGCAACATGAAATATATTTCCAAAGGCATGGTAATCAAAGCATCGACAGAGGAGCTTTTATTTGTGACCCGGCATGGCACCGATTTTCAACTGACCGGCTTGCAAGCGGAGCTCTGGCTCAATGGCCGGTATGGCTTTGCGGAAAGCGGCGGCAACATTCTTGAGGGAAAGGCGCTGCAGCAGCTAAACCGGCAGGGCCTTGTAGAACTCGTGGAGTCGGACGAACCGGCAGCGAAGTACCGTGCACTGACGCAGTGCGTTCTGGTACCCGCACAGCCGCAGGGACATCGTGTGCTGTTGAGTACACGGGAAAAGGAACTGCTGCGCTGGCTGACAGACGCCGGACTGCATCTCACCACTGCAGAGCTCGTGTTTCTCGCAGAGCACTGTGTCAAACCCACCGCTGATCTGTTGGGTGAACGGAACAGGCAGTGTCTGACGGAACGAATCTATACGCAGGAAACGATTTTCGATAATATTCTTGAAGCGCAGATGGAGCATGCTGCGGCCAGAGACGAGGTCGTTGATGCGTTGCTCCGGCTGCTGGAGAAAAGGCGAATTCTATTACTGTGAGGCGTGTGATGAAAAAGAAACTGAGAGAACTACCGATAGCGATCCAGAAACAGGTTATAATACGATATGGTGCAGCGGCAGTGAGCCTTATACTGCTGGTGATCTCCCTGCTGATGGCAGAGGATCCGTATCTTCCGATCTCCTTGGCGCTGATCTGTGTATTCTTCCTATTCAGCGCATCGCAGCTCCTGTATCTGGCGTTTTCCGGCCATCTCATAGAGATCAGCGGTGAATGTATCAAGGTTGAGAGAACACCGATACGGCGCAGACCCAAGACAATCTATTTGAAGGTAGAGACGCAGGTGGTCCGGCTTCAGATCACGGGTAAGCAGCGGGATGTTGACGCGGGGGATCAGGTCACAGTATATGTGTCGGATAATGCGCCGGTATATGAAAACGAGGGTTGCCAGCAATTGAGCGGTTATGTGGCGATAAGTATTCAGAGGGGGCACGAGTTGCAGTGACACAGAGTGAGGAGATTCGAAGGATGGCCAAGGAGATTGAAAAGCGTGTAGAGGAAGGGATCCGGGCAGACGGAAGCTGCAGCTTTGATTTTTTCGAGGTCAGGATTGCGCTGGAATTTGCGTTGATGGTGCTGGATATGCACGGGCAGTCTGCGGAAAGCAATTGACTGTGCGCTCGAAACCTGCTATAATCATGACAATAGTTTCATAAGGGTTCCATACGGAGCACCAGAGTTTTCAGGTTATAAAGTGTCAATTAACACATCTGTGTTGATTGGCACTTTTTTGTTTTTCTGGTTTCTGCCCGGAACGGGTTGAAATAAATCATGTGATAGCAGGCAGCACCTGCAAGAAAGGAGATTTATCATGTTCAAGGTAATCGCAACAGATGTCGTCATTTCCAAAGGGTATGACGGCGCCCCGGCACTCAAGTTCACCGAAAGTGGCGAGAGCGTCAGGTTCCGGATCGGCAAAAAGGTATATGATACCCGTGCCGAAAACAATGCCCGGTGGATGAACATTTCCGTCAAGGCGTTTGGCCCTGTATGTGAGCGTATCAAGAAGATGCAGCTCAAGGAGAGTTCGTTCATCAATATTCTCGGCCGGTTGGACGAGGATATCTGGGAAGACAGCGTAACACACGAGAAAAAGAGTGCAATGGTCATCATACTGGACGAAATCGAATTCTGCTCATCCGGTGGCGGGAAGCAGAAAAACGGCAATGCGGAGGGCCAGCCGAAAGCGGCGACCACGTCTGCGCCAGCATCTGCGGGCAGCGAGATGCCCGGAAACTTCACTGGCTTTGAGGCGTTCGGCGGTGTGAACTCATTTTTCGATGAATGAGGGACGCAAAAATGAATCGGGTATATAAAAAGGAAGCACATGAGTCTTGCAATGATACTCATGTGCTTTGTTCTATGCGATCCGACAGACATCATTTTGCTACCGCAGAAGGAATAACGAAATCATATCTGGTGCCTTGCCGCTTTGTGAAACGCTGGTTGATCGGAGCTGTGGTATGAAGGTTATGATGAAAGGTACCTTGCCGGACGGGACACAGGTTCAGCTTGAAGAATGGGGTGTGGACGATATCCATCTGATGATCGCCGCATACCCCATAGCACAACGCACCCGTAGCTGCTGGCAAAGAGGTGGAGAACGATTCCGGCTGCAAATCAGTGAAAATCAGTATACGGGGTATACGAACGAAATGGTAGAGGCAGATTATTTCGCCTTGCTTTCCGGTAAAAAGTCGCTTTGTGATTTAGCTGAGCGATTCTGGAACGGGGAGCGGGATAAATGGTGCCTTGGCATGGAAACGAAACAGAGACCTTAGGACTCAGAAAGGACGAACAGATGCGAAATAAGAAATTCAAGCGCCATATTGCCTATGAGGTTCTGACCATACTGGGAATGCTGGCATTGTTGCTTTTCATTTGCCGGCTTTGGCCAATCCTCCTATTGGTGATCCTCGGCATATTCATCGCGGCATTGCGGCTCCTGTTTCTCTCATTCCCAAAGGTAGAGGAGGTGCATCCGCTGCTTCCGCCCGCCCGGACGGAGCCGACCGAACAGGAAATGCAAGACATGACATTTGGTGCAGTGCAGAAGCGGATCACAGAACTGGTCACAGCCGATTATCCGGACGCCAGATGGGTCTGGAAAACACCCAACGCCAAATCCAACATTGCGGCGGGCAACGAGGTACGGATTCTGCTCAACCGCGCCGGTGGGTATCGGGAAGCGATCGTTGTGATCCGAGGGGTTCAGGTAACCGGCCTTACTTATCCGCAGGCCGCAGAAGCACCTGAAGCACCGGCGCCTGAACAGGTTGGATCCGAAACGCCTTCCGAGGCACCGGAAGCGCCAAAAGAAAACTATGAGTATCTGGCCTTTGAATGGGTAGACGCACATGCCGTGGAGCTGAACGAGCGGTGTAATGAGTGCATTGCACAGGGACTCTCCATGCTGGAGATCTCAGAGGCAGAACTGCCCGCCCATGAAAGCTGGCCGGATATTTGCCGGGAACTGGCACGCAATGGTATGGAGCATTGCAGTTGTACGGAAACCGGCATTATCATTGATTTTACGCAGCGACCCTGCAGAAAGGAATAGACACAAAATGAGTGCAGCAACCAGCAATTTGTTCAACTATGCGCGCCCATTACCGGCTCCATTTGATACCCTATCCAACAAACGGGTCAAGGTTTCTTCCATGTATGGCGATAAAACAGAGTCCACATTGTGTTGCTCTGTGGTGA